>Ga0193952_1000903_pt1 | contig 11748 bp, 11 predicted proteins | sample BB_3_MG_FD_140368 | JGI IMG/M metagenome (GOLD analysis project Ga0193952, IMG submission 140368) | Microbial mat bacterial communities from the Broadkill River, Lewes, Delaware, United States - BB_3_MG | ecosystem: Environmental > Aquatic > Freshwater > River > Microbial mats | place: USA... | reverse complement strand
GAAGTGTTTTCTGATTTAAATATAGGATTGAGACGGATTTCTGGAGGAATGTGTCCTTTAAATTGGGATAATGTAATTGGGAAAACATCTAATAGAAACTATAAAGAAGGAGACATAATTTAATGGTTAAAAAGATTTGCGTTGTCACTGGAACTAGAGCAGAATTTGGTTTATTATCGCATTTAATGCATTTATTAAATGATGATTCAGATTTCGAATTACAAATTATTGCAACTGGAATGCATTTGTCTCCTGAGTTTGGATATACTTATGATGATATTATTAATGAAGGATTTAAAGTTGATAAAAAAATTGAGATTCTTCTTTCTTCTGACACTTCTGTTGGTGTATCTAAGTCAATGGGGCTTGCTCAAATTAGTTTTGCTGAAGCTTATGATGAATTAAAGCCCGATTTAATTCTTGTTTTAGGAGATAGGTATGAGATATTTTCAGCTGTTTCTTCTGCAATGACAGCAAGAATTCCTATAGCTCATCTAAATGGAGGAGAAAGAACTGAGGGAGCTATTGATGAATCTATAAGGCATGCAATTTCAAAAATGAGCCATTTGCATTTTACTGCTACCGAAGAATATAGAAATAGAGTTATTCAAATGGGTGAAAATCCTGATAGAGTTTTTAATGTGGGAGAAGTTGGTTTAGATAATATTTTCTTAAAAAAATTATATACTAAACATGAATTTGAAAAATCAATAGATTTTAAATTAGATAAAAAGGTTATTTTAGCTACTTTTCATCCAGTAACTTTAGAAAGAGGTGAAGCTGAAAAACAATTCAGAGAGTTGTTGCTTGCCTTTGATGAACTTAAGGATACAACAATTATAATCACACATTCAAATTCAGACATGGAAGGTAGAGTAATTATTGATATGATAAAAGATTATGTGGCTAAAAATCAACATAAAGCTATTTCATTCCCATCTTTAGGATATCATAGATACTTGTCCGCATTACAATATGTAGATGTTGTTGTAGGTAATTCGTCAAGTGGTATTGTTGAGGCTCCTTCTTTTAAGGTTGCAACTATTAATATTGGGAATAGACAAAAAGGGAGAATTCAAGCTAATAGTGTTATAAATTGTGAACCGATAAAGGATAATATTTTGAAGTCTTTTGAAATTGCTTTTTCTCAAGAATTTAAGGCCAAACTTCAGAATGTAGAAAATCCATATGGTTGTGGCGGAAGTTCTGACGCTTTAATCAAAGTGTTGAAAAAAACTGACTTTAATGCTTTATTACATAAAGTTTTTTACGATTTGTAGAGAATATGAAATTAATAGGTGGTGAAATTGAATTAAAACCTGAATTGTATAGTATTTATTATACAGATTCTGGGAGGTCTTCTTTGAGATTAATATTAAAAAATCTTAAAGGAAAGACTGTTGCTTTGCCAGATTTTTTATGTTCAATAATTGTTGATGTTTTTAATGATGAAAATATTAAATACTTCTTTTATAAAGTTTGTCCAGATCTTAGAATAGATATTTCACTAATTAGTTCAGCGTTTGATGTCTTATATATAATTGATTATTTTGGGGTTAAACATGATTATCTTGGTGGTCAAGAACTTTTAAAGAGTAAAATTATTATTGAAGATAATGTGTTTTCTCCTTTTATTGAGAATACTGCGAATTTTAAAAATTGGATTTCATTTAATAGTTATAGAAAGTTTTCTTATTGTGCTGAAGGGAGTCTGATAAAATCATCTTTTAATATGGATTCAAAAGATATTAATCCATCTTTTGCCAACTATATTTATAGCAAATATAAAGCCAAGGAGAAAAAATCTTTTTATTTAGAGGACAATACTGATATTACAGAAATGGATTATTTAAATTTGTTCGAAGAGGGTGATAGGCTAATTGATAAGCAGAAAGAAATTTATTCTGTTTCTCCTAAAGGTTATTATTTTATTCAGAAATATCAAAATGAAATAAATTCAGATATATCAATAAGAGACAATAATTTCTTAATATTGAAAAAATGGTTATCACCTATTACGGAACTTCCTTATAGCTTTAAATCTTTTTTTGTTTTTTATACTAAAGAGCGGGATAATCTTAGAAGAGACTTGTATAATAATAATATATTCTTGCCAGTCCATTGGCCTAATATTCTTAATATTGATAACGATTTGTATAAAAACTTATTATCTATACCCATAGATTCTCGTTACTCAGAAGAGGAGATGCAGAGAATTCTTTTAATTGTTAGTAAATACTGTTGAATTATAAAATAATAGTTTTGAAAGATATAAAGCAAAATATAATACTTGAAAGTTTATCAATTAAAGATGCTTTGATAAGGTTAAACGATTTGGGTACAGATTTAACTTTGTTTGTTGTTAATGCTGATAATGTTGTTCTTGGTACAGTTACTGATGGTGATATCAGACGTAATTTGATTCTTGATGTTAGTATAAATGCAAACATTAAGACTTGTATGTATAAGGATTTTAAGTTTCTTCGAGAAGGAAATATTACAATAGAAGAGGTTAAAAAGCTTAAAGATTCTAGTGTTACAATTGTTCCAATTATTGATGATTATGGTAAAATACTTAGAATTATAAATATTAAGAATTCTTTCTCTATACTTCCTCTTGATGCCATAATTATGGCTGGAGGTAGAGGTGAAAGGTTGAGGCCATTGACTGATACGGTACCTAAACCGTTATTACAGGTTGGTGGTATGCCAATTATTGAAAGAAATATTGATAGATTAAAGCAATTTGGAATTAATAATATAACAATAGCATTAAAATATTTGGGTAATCAAATTAGCGATTATTTTAAATCAGGAGATTCTAAGCAAATTAATATTAGCTATGTTGATGAATTAATACCTCTTGGAACTATTGGTGCTATTAAGTTAGTTGATAAATTTGTGCATGATGATATTTTGGTAATGAATTCTGATTTGTTAACAAATGTTGATTTTGAACAAATGTATTTGCTTTATAAGGAATCAAATGCAGATATGATTATTGCTTCAACTTCTTATGATGTAAATATCCCATATGCAGTACTTGAAACAGAAAATGGTCAAATTAAATCATTTAAGGAGAAACCAACTTATTCTTATCATTCAAACGCAGGAATATATATAATTAAAAAAGAAGTTATCGGAATTATTCCAGAAGGTACGTTTTATAATGCAACTGATTTAATTGACGATTTAATTAAGGCAGGTAAGAAAGTGGTTCATTTTCCTATTATGGGTTATTGGTTAGATATAGGGAAACACGAAGATTTCGAGAAGGCTCAAAGAGATGTTGGAAAAATTAAATTCTAAGATGAAGATATTGGCAATTATCCCTGCAAGGGGTGGGAGTAAGAGGTTACCTAGAAAAAATATTCTGCCATTGGCAGGCAAACCTTTAATTGCATGGACTATAGATGAAGCTAAAAAATCTATATTTATTACTGATATTGTTGTTAGTACTGACGATATAGAAATAGCTGATATATCAAAAATGCATGGTGCAAAAGTTCCCTTTTTGCGTCCAGATATTTTGTCAAATGATACCGCAACTTCTGTTGATGTTGTTAAGCATTGTATCGATTTTTGTGACCGAGAGTTAGGAAAAAAGTATGATTTCGTCTTACTCTTACAGCCAACTTCACCTTTGCGAACAGTTGAGGATATTGATGGATCAGTAGAACTTCTTGTTAAAAAAAATGCTGATTCTGTTATTTCTATGTGTATGTGTGAACATTCCCCTATTTGGACAAATACATTACCAAGCGATAATAACATAAACAATTTTGATAGAGTTGATTTTAAAAATATTCGTTCGCAAGATTTACCTACTTATTATAGATATAACGGAGCTGTGTATTTAACTAATATTAAAAGATTACTAGATGAAAATGTTTTTAGTTTTAGTACTAATTCTTTTGCATATATAATGCCCACCGAAAGATCTGTTGATATTGATTCTGAAATTGATTTCCGTCTTGCTAAAGTGATCATTGAGCAAATTATTTTTTAAATTTTTATGCTATACAACCATTATGCTACCAAATATACTTTTTTTTGCAAGGGACTATCAATCTGACTTATTTATTAAGTTAAACTCATCAAAATATAATTCTTTATTTTTTACGCTTACTTTAGGTGAAAAAAATAAGTTAATAAAAAAAGGTTATGATGTTGTTGGATGCTTCGAGGAAGAATTTGACTCTTTGCAGTATTCAGATCTACCTAATGACTATTTAATTTCATCCTATACTACAGATAGGTTTTTTTGTAAATATCTTCTTTCGGATAGAAAATTAATTCTTTCAAAAGAGAAAGCTTTCTTTGAAAGAATATTTGATGAAAATAATATTTCTGCTGTAATAAATGAAACTGTGGCTATTGAAATTGCTGAAGTGATGTATATTGAAGCTAGCAAAAGAGATATACCTTACTATGCATGGTTGATATCTCCTTTTGATTTGAAGGAGTTTTATTGGCTCTCTTTCCCATTTAATAGCTCGCTAGACAGCTCTGTTTTTAGTAATGAACCTAATTCTATTTCTCTTTTAGAATCAGAGAAATATATAAAACTCTACAAGGATAATTTTAGAAAGCCATATTATGTCAGTAACCTGCCTAATCGATTCAATCCCTCTTCTGTTTTAGTTGGTTTATTAAAGATAGTACTTAAAGAAATTGGATTGTCTTCAAATTCTAGAACATCTAATAGATTTTTGAAATCATATTATATTGATTCAGATCCGATAAAAAACATTATTAACCTTTATTTTTCATCTATATTTTATAGATATAATAATGTAGATAGTATTTCCTCTGAAAATGAGATTGTGTTATATCCAATGCATTTTGAACCTGAAGCAAGTATTTTATATTTTTCTGAATTTAATGAAGATCAAGTATCCTTAATAAGGAACTTATCTAAATGTTTAGGAACTCATCAAATTTTAGTTGTGAAAGAACATCCTCAGCAGCCAGGTATGCTTCTTACATCTAAATATAGAAAGCTTAGGGCTAATACTTCAAATATTGTATATGTACCAGCCGAGTATCCATCGAAAAAAGTAATTGACAAGTCTAATATTATAGTTACCCAAACAAGTACTGTAGGATGGGAGAGCTTGATGTTAGGAAAGAAAGTAGTTGTATTGGGTAAAGTATTTTATGATAAACACCCAGATATATATGTTTTTAAGGGCTTTGATAATCTTAAACGAGATTTAAGAAATGGAAATATTCAATGTGCTAAGTATGTTAATTCTATTAAATTTGTTGCTCAATTTTATGAGTATTGTCAGGAAGGGAATCCTTTTGTTACTGACTATCTTTATACAAAAGCTAATATTAATAAGATTGTATCCTCTATAGAGAACAAACTTTATTCTGATTTAGTCGATAAGAAGGAGAGTAATAATGAAGAATAAAATTCTTTTTATTTTTTTAAATGTTTTTTCGAGTCTTATAGCTTTTGTTAAGTCTTTCTTTTTTTTAAAGTTTTTGGATGATTCAACATTGGGTATTATTGTTTTATTTCAGGCAGTGATAGCTATTTTTGGCCTCTTTCAGATTGGTTTGCTTAATGGAGGCTATAGAATTTTTTCAATTAAAATAGAAGAGCAAAACTGGAAGTCTGTAAACAATCTTATTATTAGTTTTATCTGTTCTTTAATAGCCTTGTTAACCATACTGGGAACTATTATAGGTGTAACAAAAGGTTATAATATTGGGATTATAATATTTGGTGTTTTTGTTGGTGGGTTAGCTATTTTGCAAAATTGGTTTACTAATATTTTTATAGCTAGAGAGAAATTATCGGAAGTAAATTGGTTGAATATATTATCTAACATAGGTTCATTGGCAATTGTTCCTTTGATTTTTGTAATGCCAGTATTTGGTGCATTAATTGCAATTTCAGGATTATATATATTCTTTGTTTTTTTTGCGTTAGTTCGTAATGTAGAGATTAGACCAACTGCTTTTTTGTTTAATAAGATTTTATTTAAGAGAATATTGGTTTTTGGCTTTGTTCCATATTTAACAGGTATTATATATATAATAAATAATCAGGTTGACAGGTTTTTTATACAATTTGCCTTGTCAACTGAGTATTTGGGAAAATTTTATTTGGCGTTTACTTTCATTTCGCTTTTTTATATGGTTCCAGCTAGTATTAATAATCTGTTTTTTCCGAGTGCTATGAATCAGTACACACTTAATAATATTAAGGGGGTTTTTAATTCTGCGGTAAAATATTTTTTGACAAATTTGTTGTATTCTATTTTGGCTCTTATAGGAGTTTTCCTTTTTGCTGATTTATTTGTCAATTTATTGTTTCCAGAAAAAATATATCAATTGCAATATGTTTATTATCTTTTACCAGGTTTAATAGCAATGATTTTAAGTGCTCCTATCTCTTTAGTATTGAATGTTGCATTCCATTATAAGTCTATTATGATAGGGCAAGTTCTTGCACTTTTTCTTTATTTAATGGTACTATCATATATGGCAAATGCTAAAATATTTTCACTTGAATATGTTGCTTGGTGCAAATCTTTTCAGGGAGTATTTGTTCTGGTTTATTATATTTTTGCTTTTATGCTTTTGTATAAAGGAGTTAAGCATCGTAAATATTTAAAAGAATAACTGTTATAATAATGAAAGTTTCTCGATTATTCAGTTTTATAAAAACCGTTACGTACTACACCCTTATTTTTAAGGGTATAGGAGTTAAATCTGTATTAAAGTCACCATTAAAAATTGATGGTAGTAAAAGGATTTTAATAGGGAATAGTGTATATATAGCTTATAAAACATGGTTAGCAGCAGTGCCTTTAACTGATTCTAAAAAATGTGAATTGATTATTGGCGATGGATGCAAAATTGGTAATTTTAACCATATTTATTCCACAGGTTCAGTTATTTTGGAGCCAAATGTACTTACTGCCGATAAGGTCTATATATCAGATAATCTTCATTCATATAAAGACATAAAGATACCTATTTGGCAGCAACCAATTAAACAAATAGGTAACGTTGTTATTGGTGAAGGTACATGGTTGGGCGAGAATGTTTGTGTAATTGGGGCTAGCGTAGGTAAACAATGTGTAATTGGAGCAAACTCTGTTGTTACTAAGGATATTCCCGATTATTGTGTTGCAGTTGGTAGCCCAGCTAAAGTGATTAAACGTTATAATACAATTAAAGGTATATGGGAAAAAGAATAATTTTTTATTTATTGATTATTTTTTTCTTTTTTGGTTGTGATATTGTTAAAACCAAATTTGTAATTAAAGGTGAAACTTTAGTATTAAAACGGGAGGTTTCAAACAACTTATTATATAAACCATGTTGCTTGGATCAAGTTTATAGTTATGATTCAATTGGGAATAAAATATTTTATAAGGAAAATGTGGATTATTTAATTGTTGATAAGTCAATTAGAAGAACTTTAAATTCAAGAATACCTGACTACTTAAATCATAAAGTTTCGTTTGATGAAAGTTCTAAGTTTACTTGGCAGGCAGAACCTAATAGAAATCCGCAGCTTAATATACCATTTTTATTGTGTGTAGATTATTCTACGTTTGATAAAGGGGCAATTATTATGCCTGATCCCCATATCTCTGATAAATTGAAAGAAAATTTAAGTAATAAAGATACTATCAAAATTGTTAGTATCGGAACTTCTGTAACAGCAGGTGCTCATACGTTTAGTAGTTATTTTAAAAACGATATTTCTGATACATATCCAGAATTATTAGCTAAAGGAATAGATAAAATATATGGAACTACTACAGTTATTAAAAATATTAGTAGGGGTGGTAGCTGTTTAGATTATTTATTACTAAACTTAGATAGTATAATATTGGAAAAGCCAAATATAGTGATTATAGAGTTTGGAATGAACGACCATGTCTGGAATTCTGACGTAAACTCTTTTATAAAGAATTATGAATTGTGTTTAGATGAGTTTCAGAAAGAAGATATTGACATCGTTTTGGTTGGTTTTTTTCAGCAGAACATTGAGTGGAAACAGGAAAATGATTCTTTAACTAAAATTTATAATGACCATTTAAAAAGACTCTGTAATAGGCGCTGCATTTATTTTGCTGATATTTACAACTGTTTTGGACTGATAGAGAATAAAAATATATATCAAGATCTCACTGGTGACTATCTTCACCATCCATCAACTTTTGGTCATGTTTTGTACTATAAATCGATTATGCCTTATTTTCTGAAACAGCCTATTTTTGAGAGCGAATTAGTTAATTTATTATATAAATGAAAAGAATTTTAATAACAGGAGGAGCAGGTTTTATCGGCTCTAATTTATCATTAACGCTAATAGCAAAGGGATATAATGTTACAGTTTTAGATAATTTATCGCCTCAAATTCATGGCGATAATGCCGAGGTAACATCACCATTGTATAAGTCAATAGTTGGAAAAGTAAAGTTTATTAAAGGTTGTGTAACAAATAAGAGTGATTGGCAAAATGCTATTTCTGGACAAGATGCTATTGTTCATTTAGCTGCCGAAACTGGTACAGGCCAATCTATGTACGAGATACAGAAGTATGTTGATATTAACATAGGCGGTACAGCAATTATGTTGGATATTCTTACCAACGAAAAGCATTCTGTAAAGAAAATTGTAGTTGCATCTTCGCGTGCTATTTATGGTGAGGGTAAATATAGCTGTGCTACACATGGTTTAGTGTATCCTACAGACAGAACTGATGTAGATATGGCAAAAGGCGATTTTGAATGTAAATGTCCAATTTGTGGTGGTGAAATTGAATTGCTTCCTACTTCTGAGGATTCTACTATTCATCCTTCGTCTATCTATGGTATAACAAAGCAAAATCAAGAACAAATGGTTCTTACTGTGGGTAAGTCTCTTGGAATACCTGCTGTTGCTTATAGATACCAAAATGTATATGGACCTGGACAGTCATTATCTAATCCATACACTGGTATATTATCTATTTTCAGTACTCAGATAAAAAATGGTAATAATATAAATATTTTTGAAGATGGTAAAGAGAGCCGCGATTTTGTTTACATACAAGATATTGTTGATGCAACAGTTTTGGGTTTAGAAAAAGACGAGGCTAATTATCAGGTGTTTAATGTTGGTGCTGATAAACCTATTGATGTGTTAACTGTTGCAAAAACTTTACGCCATAATTATAATTCTGATATTGAAATTACTATTGGTGGCAATTATCGTTTAGGTGACATACGTCATAACTATGCTGATCTTTCAAAAATAAAGACACTTTTAGGTTTCACTCCTAAGTTTAATTTTAAGCAAGGTATAGCCCAGTTTTGCGAATGGGTTAATACTCAAGAAGTGCAAAAAGATAATTATGATAAGAGTATTACTGAGTTAAAAGAAAAAGGATTATATAAATAACATGGAAAAATATCTTGATGGTAAAAGAGTACTTTTTATTTGCCCTGAATTTTATGATTATCATGTTCAGATTAAACGAAAATTGGAGAATGTTGGAGCCTCTGTTGATTTTTTTTCTGAAAGTCCAGCAAAGTGGAAAGTTTCAATGTACAGGCAAATAAGAAGAACTAATACTTTAATTAGCAACCATTATTCTAGTATCTTAGAGAAGATTTTAAATACTACTTACAATTATGTTTTTGTAATTAGGGGAAATAAAATGCCTTCTTGTTTTTTAAGTGAACTACGTAAAAATAATTCTGAGGCTATTTTTCTCATGTATCAATGGGATTCGCTAACGAATAATAATTATAAATCAATAATTGATAAATTCGATAAGGTTTTTACTTTTGATATCAAAGATGCCAATGATAATTTCGAATTAAGATATTTACCTCTCTTCTATACTAATGATTATCATGAATTAATTAATAGTAGAAATGAAGGTTTATTAACCACAGATCTTTTTTTTATTGGTGCTGTTGGACATCAGTATAGAGAAAGGACTGCTATTGTGGAGGAAATTAGTAATATTTGCTTAGAAGGTAATCTTATATTTAAGAAGTACTTATTTATCCCTTTTTATAGTTATTTAAAAGATATTTTAAGAGGTGAACAGCACAACGGAATATCTTTTAAGGCTTTGAATAAACAAGGAGTTTTGACTTATGTTAATCAATCAAAGGCTATATTAGATATTCATAATAAAAATCAAACAGGTCTTTCTATCAGGACATTTGAATCTCTTGGTGCAGGGAAAAAACTTGTTACAACTAATGCAGACATTGCAAATGCTGATTTTTATAATGCAAAAAATATTTTTTTATATAGAGGGAAACAAGATTCAGCAAAATTAATATCTTTTTTGAGTCATAATAATGAAGATTATTTAGACGTGCAAAAGTATAGAATTGATAATTGGCTTCGAACTATTTTTCTTAATGATTAGAACGAGTTATGAAAAAATTACAAAATATTCTTTTTTTTGTTTCTACTATTCTTGTAATATTATCAAGTGGGTCGGTTATTGGTTTAAAATATGGTGGCGTTATTCTTCTGCCTACGGCCTTACTAGTAAATATTTTTTTAATTGTTTTAAAGGGGAAAATTCGACTTGTTGATATTTTATTATCTACTCCATTATTAGCCTTATTTATAATACACTTTGTTGTATTTGGTAATCCATCTGACTCTGTTTTCTTTATTAAGTTTATTTTTCGTTGTATTTGTGCAATTTTATGGTTGAGTGTTTACAAACTCTACGACAGAGATATTATTAAAGATATTTATTTAGTATTAAAACTCTTTTGTTTGCATGCAATAGTTTCTTATATAGTAGGTATTAATTTACATATACCCTCTTTAAGTTTGTTTAAAACAGAAATGTTAACTACATATAGTTGGCATAATATCTTTTTCTATCAACGTAGAGAATTATATATGGGTATAGAGTTATTGCGTAATCAAGGCTTGTTTTGGGAAGCAGGAGTTTTAGGTTTTTTTTCTATTATCTTTTTGTATTTAAGTCTTTTAATGTATGATAAAAAAAAGGATTCCGTTATAGCTGCTGTAGTAATAGTATCAACTCTTTCTACAACTTGTTTCGCACTTATGTTAGTAATTATTGCATATTATTTCTTTACAAAAAGAAAGTTAAATAGGAAAGTTATAGTTGGAGCTCTTATTATTTTACCATTTCTTGTTTCTCTAACTTATGATAATATTTCTGATAAATTTACTGACTCTAACTATTCAAAAAATGCACGTCTTTACGACTTAAATGTTGGTTTAATGGTATTTGTAAATAATCCTTTGGGTATTTCGTTTAGTTCTGAACGCTATTTTGAAGAACAAAATGATATTTTTCTAAAATCTTATCCTGATATTGAGGCTAGAACTAATTCTAATTCGGTAATAATGTTATTGTATGTATTTGGAATAATTGCATTTATAGTATTCATTAGTATTTATTTTCAAAATATAGTAGAAAAGAAGAATCTGTTTTTTGTATTAATTATTATTTTAAATATGTCTTCACCACTTATTTTTTCTGTTTTTGTGCTGTTGTTTATTTTTACGGGTTTTATTAATCTATTGGGTAAGTTCCGATTCAATAACCATTTAAATTAAATGTTAATTATGTCTTTTAAAGATAAAACAGACCTGATAATGATTTCAACCTTCCAAAATTTTGATTTGGTTAATAAGTTGGTTGAGTCACTTTCTTCTTCAAATAAAAATATTGATTTGCAAGTTGTGATTGTTAATCAGACAGATCAAGATTATTTTGTT
>Ga0193952_1000901_pt1 | contig 11778 bp, 8 predicted proteins | sample BB_3_MG_FD_140368 | JGI IMG/M metagenome (GOLD analysis project Ga0193952, IMG submission 140368) | Microbial mat bacterial communities from the Broadkill River, Lewes, Delaware, United States - BB_3_MG | ecosystem: Environmental > Aquatic > Freshwater > River > Microbial mats | place: USA... | reverse complement strand
AATGTTTGAGATTTTGACAACAGCTGTTGTCTTACCACTATTTGAAGGGCCTGAAAAGGCTACTACTAATCTTTTTTTATTCATAAGGTGGATTTTATCTAAATGATTGTTAAAGTAAATTTATACCGGCGATATATTTTATATTATATAAATATATGAACATAGTGATAAAATGGTATTCTCTATAAAAATGGCATTTTTCAATATATAAAATTATATGTAATAATTTGTACTTTTTGAGCACAAAATCGACACACTTTTTAAACAATTAGACTTAGTGTTTTCTTTTAATAAGTTAATTTATTCTAATATATTTATCTCTTTATAATCCAATAATTTTTATGTTTTAAATTTATGAGAATAAAGTTTTACGATAGTATAAAAACAGAAAGTAGACTTTCATCATTAATTAAATCATGATTTTTAAATATTTCATTTAATTTATTATTTTATATTAATAAAAATATTATTTTATTGGTATAATATTATTTATCAGATAAAGGATTATACTAAATGAAAAAAATATTATCACTGGATTTAGGTATTACATCAATTGGTTATTCAATTTTAAATGAATTAGATAATGATAAATATTCTCTAATTGATTATGGTGTAAATATGTTTGATACACCTTATGATAAAGATGGAAAGTCAAAAAAAGTTATACATAGTCAAAATACATCAACTACTAAACTTTATAAGTTAAGAAAACAAAGAAAGAAAAATCTAGCTAAATTATTTGAAGAATTTAATTTCGGTAAAAAAGAAGAATTTTTATTGCAAGAAAAGAAAAATTTATTCATAAATAAATGGGAAATTAGAGCAAAAAAATCTTTTGAAGAGAAATTAACATTTCAAGAACTTTTTTCTATTTTGTATTTACTTGCTAAACATAGAGGTTATAAATCTCTTGATACTGATGATTTACTTGAAGAACTTTGTGAGAAACTAGGATTAAATCAAGAAGCTAAAAAAGAAAAAGCAGTCGATGAAAAAGGTAAAATTAAACAAGCTTTAAAAACTATCGAAACTTTTAAATCACAATTTCCTCAAAAAACTATTCCTCAAATCATTTATGATGTAGAATCACAAAAAGAAAACCCAACTTTTAGGAATCATGATAATTATAACTATATGATAAGAAGAGAATATATAAATGAAGAGATAAAAGTAATAATCTTATCTCAAGAAAAATTTGGTTTATTTGATAAAAACTTTGATACAAAACTTTTTATTAATAAAATTATTGAAACAATTGATGACCAAAAAGAATCATCAAATGATTTATCTTTATTTGGAAATTGTGAATATTTTAAAGATGAAAAAGTTGCTCATCAATATTCAATATTAAGTGACATCTATAAAATGTATCAATCTGTTTCAAATATTACTTTTAATGTAAAACCGACTATAAAAATTTCAAAGGAACAAATAAAATTAATTGCAGATGATTTTTTTGATAAATTAAAAAGTGGAAAAAGTATAAGTGATATAAAATATAAAGATATTAGAAAAGTATTAAAACTTAGTAATGATATTAGAATTTTTAACAAAGAAGATAATTATATAACAAAAGATAAAAAACAAGAAAATACTATTACAAAATTTCATTTTGTAAATAGTCTTTCAAAATATAATAAAGATTTTATAAAAAATATTTTAAATAAATCAAATAAGTATGAAATATTAAAAGCTATTTTCGATGTATTAATTTATGAAAAACAACCAAAACCAATTTATGATAAATTAAATGAAATATTTAAAAATTATGATTTAATTAGTGATGAAAATATTAAAAATAACACTATTTTAGAATTAATCAAAAACAAAACTGGAAAAAGTTTAAGTCTTTCTCACAATGCTATGATAAATATAATTCCTTATTTTGAAGATGGGTTAACTATTGACGAAATTAAACAAAAATTAAATCTAAATAGAGAAGAAGATTATTTGTCATTTAAAAAAGGAATTAAATACCTTAGTATTTCTCAATTTGAAAAAGATAACAATTTAGTTATAAATAACCATCCCGTTAAATATGTTGTAAGTGCAGTGATTAGATTAATAAAACATCTACACGTTACTTATGGTGCATTTGATGAGATTAGAGTTGAAAGTACAAGAGAATTAAGCCTAAATGATGAGTCAAAAAAGAATATAGACAAATCAAATAGAGAAAATGAAGCAAAAATTACAGCTATTTTAGAAAATATTGAATATCAAAAAATAGCTCAAAACTATGGCAAAAATCTTCAAAGATATGCAAGAAAAATTTTAATGTGGGAAGAGCAAGAAAGATTTGATATTTATAATGGTAAATCAATCGGGTTTACAGATATCTTTTCAAATAGCGTTGATATTGACCACATAGTTCCACAAAGTTTAGGTGGACTAAGTGTTAAACATAATTTAGTATTAGTACATAGAGATACAAATTTACAAAAATTAAATCAATTACCATTAAATTTCATTTCTAATAAAGAAGAATTTATAAATAGAGTAGAACATCTGTTTAAAGAACATAAAATATCATGGAAAAAAAGAAAAAATCTATTAGCAACTAATCTTGAAGAGATTTATAAAGATACTTTTGAAAGTAAAAGTTTAAGAGCTACAAGCTATATAGAAGCTCTAACAGCACAAATTTTAAAACGATATTATCCATTTGTAAATCAAAGCAAAAATTCTATAGAAGTAAGACATATTCAAGGAAGAGCAACTTCAAATATTAGAAAACTTTTAAAAGTAAGAACAAAAGTAAGAGATACTAATATTCATCATGCAATTGATGCTATTTTAATTGGACTTACAAATCAATCTTGGCTTCAAAAATTATCAAATACTTTTAGAGAAAACATGGGTATTATTGATGATGCTGCAAGACAAAATATTAAAAAATCAATTCCGTTAATAGAAGGAATTGAACCAAAAGAATTAATAACAATAATTGAAGATAATTATAATATTTATGGAGAAGATTCTATTTTCTATAAAGATATCTTCAATAAAACAAAAGCTATAAATTTTTGGGTATCTAAAAAACCTATGGTTTCAAAAATTCATAAAGATACGATTTATGGAAAAAAACCAAATGATTTTTATACAGTTAAAGAAAATATTTTAAATCAATTCATATCTTTAAAAATAACAAACATTACACAATCAGATAAATTTTATGAAGACTTTAAAAAAAATATATTAGAAAAAATGTATGTTTATAAAACAAATCCAAATGATGTAATTTGTAAAATTATTCAAGATAGAGCATATGAAATAAAAGAACTATTAATTTCTTTTGAAATAATAGATAAAAAAAACAAAGAAGCATTAAGTGAAGCAAAACAGAAAATTGATACATTAATTCATAAACCATTACTTGATAATAATGACAAGCCCATAAGAAAAGTAAAATTTTATCAAACAAACTTAACTGGTTTTAATATAAGAGGTGGATTAGCTACAAAAGAAAAAACATTTATAGGGTTTAAAGCTATATTAGAAAATGACAAATTGGCTTATGAAAGAATAGATGTATCAAATTATCAAAAATTAAAAGCTCAAAAAGACAATAATTTTAAAGCTTTTAAAAACGATATTGTATTTTTTGTATTTGCTGATAATACTCATAAAGGTGGGAAACTTGTTAGCTTTTTGGAAGATAATAAAATTGGAGCTTTTCAAAATCCAAAATTTCCTTCTCTTTTAAAATATCAACCAGAATCTTTTTGCATCATTGGTAAAGACAAAGAAAATAAGCCAAAAAAAAGTGCTTCAAAGCAACATAAATTAGGTAAAGCTATTGGAATAATAAAATTAAACCTAGATATTTTAGGAAATATAAACTCTTTTCAAACAATAGGAAATGTACAAAGTGAATTATATAACTTTTTAAAGGAACTTAAAAATGGGATGGAAAGTAATACATCTAACTAAACCATGTAAAATAAAAGTAAGAGATGAAAATCTTCTACTTTCTTTTTATGAAAATGAAAAAAACATAAGAGTAACTATAAAGGATATAGATTTTATACTTTTTGATAATACTCAGTTTTCTATAACAGGAAAAGTCCTTGAGTTATTATCTAAAAATGGTATTGCAACTCTTTTTATAGATGAAGAATTTCATCCATCATCTATACTATTACCTTATCATACCCATACACTTCTTACTGAAATGGCGAATATTCAAATATCAATAACTCAAGAATTCAAAGCTAAAACTTGGCAAAATATAATCAAATCAAAAATATCAAACCAAGCTTATACTTTAAAATTTTGGAACAAAATAGAATTTGAAGAACTTGAAAGTTTAAGTCAAAAAGTTCTGTTATTTGATGCTAATAACGATGAAGCTCAAAGTGCAAGGATATATTGGAAATCTCTATTTACAAATAAAACCTTTAGACGAGAACAAGGAAGTGAAGATATTATAAATAGCATGTTAAATTATACTTATGCAATTTTAAGAGCAACAATGGCAAGAAGTTTGAGTACCTCAGGATTTTTACCAGTTTTTGGTATATGGCATCAAAATAGATACAATGCTTTTAATCTTGTAGATGATTTAATAGAACCTTTTAGAGCTTTTTGTGATATGTATGTTAAAACACTTTTAAATACAAAATATTCACAAAGTTTATCTTTAACTATTCCTATAAAAAGAGATTTGGTTAAGCTTCTTACCTTTGAGTGTGTAAATATAAATAATGGTTTATCAAGTATAAGTAAAGCAGTGGAACTCTTTGTAAAACACTATAAAAGAGCTGTTTTAGCAGATGATATCTCTCTTATAGTTTATCCCAGTATAAACGAGGCTTTTTTTAAAAATGAGTGCTTTTAATATTATGTGGTTGATGTTAATGTTCGACTTACCTACTAAAACAAAAAAAGATAAAAAACGTTATCATTGGTTTCATGATGAACTTGAGAAAGAGGGCTTTATGATGTTGCAATATTCAGTTTATGGCAAAATTTTTAGCTCGCCAGAATCTGCAAGTTATGGGAAAAAAAGAATAAAAGAATTTATAAACAAAAATATCAAAAAAGGCAACATAAGAATGCTTATGTTTACAGATAAACAGTTTGCTAATATGGAAGTTATAATTGGTGAAAAATCAATAGAAGAAAAAAACGAACCTGTACAGTTGCTACTATTTTGACGAAAAAAAGAGGTGATGGAAATCCATCACCCTAAAGTCAGTTACGAAAAATCGTAACCTTAGTTTAATACCCCTATTAAACGACTATGCCTTACAATTTGTAAGAATTCTATTCTATTATTTATAGACTTAAAATAATATTATTTAGTTTAAATATAAAAAATTCACAAAATTTTAAAATATTATCAATTTTTTATCGGTTTTAATACCCCTATAAACGACTATGCGTTACAATTCCAAATGAATAGAATGTTAATCAGAGGTAGTTTTAATACCCCTATAAACGACTATGCGTTACAATTCTTTAATTTCTTTTTGAACCTCAACGCTATGTTTTAATACCCCTATAAACGACTATGCGTTACAATACCTGTTAAGAAGTAAGGCTCACAAGCTTCGTTTTAATACCCCTATAAACGACTATGCGTTACAATGGACCACTACCTGTTGTTGTTGGCGAATTAGTTTTAATACCCCTATAAACGACTATGCGTTACAATGAAATTCAAAGAGCAAGATACACAAGAACAGTTTTAATACCCCTATAAACGACTATGCGTTACAATGAATTAAATATAGATATTCCTGATGTAGTAGTTTTAATACCCCTATAAACGACTATGCGTTACAATGACCTGAAATGTATTTATCAAAACCATTTCGTTTTAATACCCCTATAAACGACTATGCGTTACAATAAGTAAATGATTTTAGTTCAAAGTTGTTCTGTTTTAATACCCCTATAAACGACTATGCGTTACAATAAAAGGCGAAAAAAAAGCACAAAAGGAAAATGTTTTAATACCCCTATAAACGACTATGCGTTACAATTGCACAAGATGCAAGTATATCTAGTCAAGTGTTTTAATACCCCTATAAACGACTATGCGTTACAATGATACCAAAAGAAGCTTTTATTAAACCATTGTTTTAATACCCCTATAAACGACTATGCGTTACAATTATAGTTAGAATCACTTAAACCAAGTTCTTGTTTTAATACCCCTATAAACGACTATGCGTTACAATGTAAATTCATTTTTCACCTCTAAGCCACCAGTTTTAATACCCCTATAAACGACTATGCGTTACAATTATCAGTCAAGTTACACAGTCTCAGGATCTGTTTTAATACCCCTATAAACGACTATGCGTTACAATAAAATGCACCAGTTATTGAACTTGCTGATTGTTTTAATACCCCTATAAACGACTATGCGTTACAATCTTTCTTCAACCATTAAGTCCTTAGCCATAGTTTTAATACCCCTATAAACGACTATGCGTTACAATTTCTTCTGTTTCCCCACTGCTAAATCCTTTGTTTTAATACCCCTATAAACGACTATGCGTTACAATTGTTCCTTTTAGATTTGAGTGGGAAGAACTGTTTTAATACCCCTATAAACGACTATGCGTTACAATATATTTGAGATTAAAAACTAATTCATCTAACGTTTTAATACCCCTATAAACGACTATGCGTTACAATCTGGACTGTTATATCTAGTAGTTTTTACATGTTTTAATACCCCTATAAACGACTATGCGTTACAATCACCTGCATTGTACATAAATTCTACTATGTGTTTTAATACCCCTATAAACGACTATGCGTTACAATTATAGCCCTTTAAAAGTCCTTTAGATTCTGGTTTTAATACCCCTATAAACGACTATGCGTTACAATAAATATTAAAAGCTTTTTTGATAAATTTGCGTTTTAATACCCCTATAAACGACTATGCGTTACAATTAACTAATAGCAAAGTTTCTACTGACAGCTGTTTTAATACCCCTATAAACGACTATGCGTTACAATGTTGAGGATAAATCTTCTGCAATGTTAAATGTTTTAATACCCCTATAAACGACTATGCGTTACAATGAAAAATTATGGATGAATGTAAACAAATGTGTTTTAATACCCCTATAAACGACTATGAGTTACAATTAATTGCAGTAAGGAAAAAATATGGCATGTAGTTGAATATCTCTAGAATATAAGTTAGAGGAGTGATTTTTAACTATGTTATAATCTAAGAAGTAATTAACATGATTGAACAAAATTTTAAAAAAATACTTAATCAAGATATAGAAGAATTAATAGATAATGATTTATTCTTTGAAAAAATCTATCTTCATTCTTGTCCTATTCATAAATTACAATATATAAAATATTATAAAACAAAAAATAGTCTTACATTAAATGAATTAGTTAATAATACAATTAAAAGATATATTGATGATTTAGAAGAATCAAAAAGAATATATGAACTTGATAAAAATTTCAATTCTTTATATAGTGAAAAAAGATATAAAAGATATATTCCAAATGAACGAATAGAAAAAATTAAATATAAATTTATAAATAGTAAATTATATTACTTAGATTGTGTTGTATCAAGTCTTCAAAATCCTTATTTAGAATATTTATTTTTATTCTTAAATTCAATAAATAATAGTTTATATATAAAAGAAAATCAATTTAATAATTCAGCAACTCAATATAATTATGATAACTATATAAATAAAACAAATGCTATGAAATCAAATGCTGAAAATTTATTTGATGAAAATCTTTCAATTGATTCAAAAATTCATAAAGGCATTATTGATATTTACAAAGAAAATAAAATTGAAGGCTCTTTAATTATATCTTCAATAACAAATAAAATACTAGTAAAACTAATTCAGATATCAGAGATTGAAGAATTAACAGAAAAAGAAAAAAAGACTTTAAATAGAAATCAACAATTTCATAAAAGATTTGAACATGTAAATTTTACAGAAAATGAAATGTATAATGGTTTTGCACAAGCTTGTTATTATAATTACTCAAGTGCACGAATTGAAGAATTTAAACAATTAAGATTAACATATAATAAAAATAAAATTGTAACTATTCCTAAATTCTCAAAAGATATTATTTCAAGAACAATTATAGAATTATTTAATCTTGCACTAGGGAAAGATGAAATCAAATCTATAAGACCAACTAAAAAAATACCTAATATTTTAAAAATTTATGATGATATTTATATTTATGCTACAAAAGATTTAACGAAACTAGATAAAGAATTTTATAACTTTATCATAGAGAATTTTTTTGATAAAACCCCTAAAATCCAAAATTTTATAAATGAATATCCAGAAGAAATGAAAGATTTGATTTCTCAATTACGTATCCAATTCTATTAGTTTTTTTCTGCAAATAAGTACTTAAAAATAAGTTAATATTTGCAGAAAATTTTTTTATTTATCTGACACAATTCTCTTATCGATATCGAAATTCAAAACAAAAAAACAACGCGTTGTTCTAAATCAAAGGGACAAAAAATGTTAAAAATTACTGGAATTCTATTAAATCTAATAGATAAGTCAGAATACAAAAAAGAAGATGGCTTAGTTGTACCTACAAAAGGTAAATTACAACTACTTTTAGATGAACGTAGAGCTAATGGAACTATTACAAAAGTTCTTCATACTATTAGTGTACCAGATGAAAAACTACCTTTATACAAAGATAAAATAAATAAAGTTGTAGAAGTTGATGTTGGAATTATTTCAAAACAATTTAGTTTCTATGGTGTCTAAGAAGAAAAGATAGTTACAGAGGTGACGATGTAACTATCTTTTCTTCGTGACAACAATAAATAAAATAAGGGGTTTATAGTAATACCCCTTACTTAACGGAAAAAAGGAAAAATATGCATGATATAAAAATGTTACATGGTATTGATTCACTTTACTATTTCTGTGAATCAAATGAAAATTATGATGATTTATATTTAGAAATTCTTGACCAAGTTGAAGAAGTAAAAGGCAAATTTGAAAAAAGAGATGTTGAGTTTGAAAACAATGATATTCATATATTAATAAATGATATATCATTAAGTTTTTTAGGTAAAGCTGAGGGCTTTTATTGGTTTAAAGATATTAATGAATTTTTTAAAATAGGTTTTAAAGATAAATATAAAAATAGAGGGTTAAATGATATTAGAGTGCAACTTCAAGGAATTGGAATTTATACAATAGGTATAAAAAGTTTAATTGATTTTATTAACAATAGTTTATTAGAAAATTGTGTTACGGGATACTATCCAATAACAAGAGCTGATTTAAACTGTTTTATTCAATATGATTTTAGTTTTGTCACAAAAGAGATGTTTGTTACTAGAAAAAGAAAATATTCAACTATTAATGAAATTGGTAATGCAAATACTGTTCAAACTTTATATGTTGGAAAAGAGCCTTTTAAATTAAGACTTTATAATAAAAAAGAAGAACTAAAGAAATCTAAGAAAAAAGATTTAATGTATGAATATTTTGCAAATAATGGTTTTGATTTAGAAGAACAGATTTTTAATGTTGAATTTGAATTACATAGAACACACTTAAAAACATTTAATATTTCAACTATTGAAGAATTACTTAGTAATACAGTTAATTTATTTAAACAAAGTATGGATGATATTAGATTAATAGATATATCAAATATCACAGAAAACGATATTAAAAACAATTCAAAAAGTAGAGCTGAAACTTTAACTATTTGGGAACATATTAAAAATTCATATAAATTAGATGATTTTTTACAAATACAACTGCCTTTATCAAAAGTAAAAAGAGCTATTTCAATTTATGATGACAATAAGTTTGAATTAGAGTATATATCACTATGTAGAAAGGCTTTTATTAATAATTTAAACATAGATAAGGATTATACAAATACTTTGTTTGATAAGGCAAAAGAGTCACTTACAAAGACTACTACAACTAAAGAGTTGAAGAAAAACTATATTGATGTTGAGTTAATTAGTAAAAATGGTCAAAAAGATAATTATAGATTACTAAATAGTGGAGAATTAATTAAACCTCTAAGAACTGAAACAGTTGCTAATTTATCTGATTATGATTTATTAGTTTACCTAGATAAGACAAGAGAAAAAGAACATTTATCTACAAGGGATAAACATATTCATACAGTTGCTTTTAATGAAGCTAAAAAAAGAGGATTACTTCTTGATATTAGTTCAAGTGAAGCATTGAGTTTTTGATTCTTTTTTAAAAAGAATATACAGATAAAGAGGGCTTTAGTCCCTCCCTTAAACAGATTATGAAAGGAGAATAAAAACAATGGAAATATCATTTGAAAATTTAAAAAAGATTGATACTATTTTAGAAAAAATAGAATACCTAGAAGATAAAATCAATAAATTATCTGATAAGAATAGTAAACTTGATTTAACGGGTGTTTCTAAAGTTTCTCAGTATTTAGGTGTAACTAATAAAACCATATATAACTATATTGATAATGGAATATTTAAAGAATATATTCATTTCAAAAGAGTATTAAATAAAAACTCTGTTAGAATTAGATTTATAGAGAATGCCATTATAAATTTTAAAAAGGGTTTATAATGACTTTTTACAGTCGAAATGGAATGTTATACGTTCGTATAAACAATAAACGATTATCTACAAAAATGACTGATACAGCAAAAAATAGGAAATTAGTAGAATCATATTACAGAAACGACGAGTTCTTTAACAAATTTGAATTAAATAAACAAGTACCAACGGTATTAGAGTTATGTGAAGAAGTCTTAAAAGAAAAAGAAAAGACTTTAAAAAACTCATCTTATCGTTGTTATTTATCAATGTATAAATCAAATATAGCTACTTATTTCACAAAAGAGATTTCATACTACAAAGCAAAACATATTGAAAAGTGGTATAGCTCTTTTACAGATAAACAAAGTATTCTAACTTGTGAAGCAATTTTAAAACCTGCTTTTGATAAAGCTATTATTAGAGAATATATTAAAACTAGTCCTTTTTTAATAAAAAAGCCTAAATTAAAAAGTAGTTATGAGATTAGACCTTTTAGTATAGATGAAGTAAAAGAAATTATTGATTACACATCAAATACATGGTTTGGAAACTTTTTCTCTATTAGTATATTTACTGGGATAAGAACGGGTGAACTATTAGCTTTAAAATGGTCTGATATAGATTTTAAAAAAGAAACTATTTCTATAAATAGAACTTTTTCAAGTGGTTACGAATCAACACCTAAAACAAAAAGCTCTAAAGCTGTTATTGATTTACCTTTTGAAGCGATTGAATACTTTAAAAAGCAAAGATTAAAAACTGGTTTAAAAGAGTTTGTTTTTTATTCTGATAATAATAAGGTTATGAAACAATCTCATAATTTAAATAGATTATTAAAAAGAGTATTGAATGATTTAAACATTGAGTCTAGAAGTATGTATCAAAGTAGACATACCTTTGCTAGTTTAAAATTAAGCTATGGCGAACGACTAGAATGGGTTGCATATATGCTAAGACACAAAGATACAAGTGTAACACTTAGAAAATATTTTAAGTATATGCCTAATAAAGTTGAAAAGAGGGTGGTATTTAACCTCGAAGATATGGCGACACAAAAGCGACACACTAATTAGCTAACCTCGATAGTTTGGTAAATTAGTGTTAAAGTAAATTTAATGTAAAATACGATTCAATCAAAGCTCGGAGTTCATATGCACAAATTTTTACCTTTATTAGTTATTTCACTTTTTTTTATTTCTTGTACATCAAAAAATAATGCCTT
>Ga0193952_1000897_pt1 | contig 11814 bp, 13 predicted proteins | sample BB_3_MG_FD_140368 | JGI IMG/M metagenome (GOLD analysis project Ga0193952, IMG submission 140368) | Microbial mat bacterial communities from the Broadkill River, Lewes, Delaware, United States - BB_3_MG | ecosystem: Environmental > Aquatic > Freshwater > River > Microbial mats | place: USA... | reverse complement strand
CTGACAATGCATTGAGAAACGTCGTTTTTCCTGACCCCGTCCCTCCACATACAACAATGTTCTTTCGATGCTTGACACAGATTTCTAGAAATCTGGCCATCTCACTGCTTAGGGAGCCAAAACCTACGAGTCGGTCCAAATCATACTTTTCTTTCGAAAACTTACGAATCGTGACAACCGGACCAATTAGAGATAGTGGCGGAATAATGGCGTTCACACGGGAGCCATCTTTCAGGCGCGCGTCCACCATCGGCGACCCCTCATCTATACGACGGCCTAATGGAGATACAATACGTTCTATGACGCTGAGTAGCGAGTTATCACCTGTAAATCGTGTAGCGGCACGTTCAATTTTACCTTTGCGCTCAACATAGATCATACGTGGGCCATTAACCATGATTTCAGTTATGCTCTCATCAGCCAACAGAGGTTCAAGTGGCCCCAACCCAATCGATTCAGCTACGGTTTCTTTTATCAGTTGATTCCGATTGATGCGCTCTGGAAGACCTATTTCGTTTCCCACGATGATCGCTTGAGCGGTTTCTGTTGCTTCATCCCTCAGCTCTTCATCATTGAGGCCATCGATAATCCCACGTTTATAAAGATCTAGTTTCTCTAGCACTGCTTGTTGCAGCTGCTTTTTGATTGCGGTCCATTCTTGAGACTCGGCGGTTTCTTCAAAATCACCTTCGGGTTCAAGTTTTTCGAAGTTTGTCGGTGCTGCAACTTTTTTAATAAGCGATTCGGTGTATGCATCTGACTCGTGCAGCAGTTCAACTGACGTTTTATACCCGTGGGTGAGCACTATACTCACTTCACCTATTCTAATATTCGTTCCTGTTTCAGGGGTTGTTAAGCTCTGACTAGGACGACCATTTACACTCATATCCCCCAACGCAAAGAGACGAAACCCCTCATCGTGAACCTCAAATGTTAAATGGTGCTTTAAAACACTCGGGGATTTAATACGGACGTCAGACCAGAGCGATTTGCCCAACCTATATACACCGAGATCTAGCTCTCGCTTAAATACAGGCTCATCTGCATTTTTAATTTCTAGTGTTAACATCGCCTAATCCATTAAACTGAATTTTAACGTCTTATCAGACTCGTCATTGAGACGCTCAAATAATTTCAGACCCTTGCTACTTTCTTCTTCCTGGTTTTTGACGATTTTAGGGGTAACCAATACAACTAGCTCAGACTCGTTATTACGAAATTCACGTGACTTAAATAGCTCCCCTACGATAGGAACATCACCAAACCCTGGAACCTTATCTATACTTTTAGAACCTTCTTGACTGAACAGTCCAGCCAAAACAATCGTTTGACCGTCAAACGCATGCATTTGAGTCGAGGCTTTCCTTGTCAGGAAGCCGGGGACGCCCATCACACTAATGGCGGGATCTACCGCACTAACTTCGACATCGACTTCGGTCTGAATGTAACCTTGTTTGTCTATCAGAGGGCGGATATCCAATTTGATACCAAACTCTTTAAAAGTTACGCTGATATCCCCATCTGATCCCCTGAGAGGAATCGGAACTTCCCCCCCTGCTAAGAAATTAGCACTCCCTCCACTGATACAAGATAGCGTTGGTTCTGCTAGTAGCTTTGCGTCTCCATTATTCTTTAATAGATTGATGACTGATGAGACCGTCGTAGAGAGTCCTAGGTAATTTGTCCCACCTGTCAGGTTGAGCGGCACCAAGTTTTCATAAGCGACGTTAGGATGAGCACCTTCCGGTAACCACGCACCACGAAACGCATTATTCGTAGAAAAATCACCCAAGAATGAAAAGACTGGGCCGTTCGCTAGGTCTGCCCAATCAATACCAACTTTTTCGAGTGCATTTCTTTTTACTTCTAAAAATTGAGCATGTAGCAACACCGTCTGCTTATGCTCAAACTCTGGAGGAAAAGCCAATGACTGAATGTTTGGATAAGCTTCAGCTATTGCTTTAATTCTTTCATGTTCCCGAACCGTTTTGGTCATCCCTTCAATAATATATGCGTTATTCACTGGTTTGACGGTTATACCTTCAACTCCATCTAAGAGTTGGTGCATTTCACCTTTGGAAAGCCCCCCAACGTAGCCATCTACCTCAATGATATGCTGCTCTCTTTCTCCCTTCAGATTCCAAATTACTAAATCTGAGATGCCAGGACTTTTCGCAATAGTCAGAACTTCTTTTGTGTCTTTAAGAACCTTCACTTGTAAAATATCACCATTACCAACCGCCACCCGCTTTACAGAGTTTGCTCTTAATGACAACGTTTCTCCGACAGTCAAATAATGCGTTGGTAAGTCGACACTATCGCTGCTTGCTAACGCATGAGGCATTGACATTACACAAAGCATTACGCCCCAAAGGTATCCTCTAAATTTTTTATGTAGATTATTCATTACTTTGGCCTCCGATAATCATTTCAACAGGCCTGACCCTTACGGAAGCAACTGTTTTCGAATTGAATAGTGTTTTTTTAGATACAGCGTCATCAAACGGACTTCCTTGTTCTTCACTACCTCTAAGCGCAAAAGATATTTCACCGACTTTACGAGCATGCGTTACCTTGGCGGCTTCTTCTGGATCTAAATCCAGCGTTACTGTGCTGTACTGTATTATTTCGCCTGAAGGGTTTTCTGATGTTTCAACACCTGTTGCGATTACTCTGACCCTCCCTAAGAGAGGAACTGTCACCAATAGATCCTTTTTCTGGGTTGTTAATAACAAATCCACTTGGTCATTAGGCGACAACATACCTGCCGAGGACGATAAATTATCAACGCTTATTGTGACCGCTCTCCGTCCCTTCTCTACTAAAGCTGCGAACTTTCCACCCTTTCGCTGAGATAAATGAGATCTCAGTAGGATTTCCCCTTTCCCTAGTCGATAAGAAATAGCAAAGCCATTTACACCACTAAAATCTTGATTTTTAATGGCCTCGGAGTGAATAAACCCTTTGGGGACTTTTCTCAAGGATACAGTGTGCGGGGAAATAACATCTCCGGGCTGAAGATCAAAGTTAGCAACCACCACTTCAATCGGCTCATACTGTTCATCTATTTCATTTGTTTTTTGCGTTATCGTAGTTTGGATATATTTGTTCGAGAAATATACTGCAATGCCTCCCGAAACAATCGCCAATACAATCAAACCGAGGGTTAATAGGCGTCCTTTCATTCTTGTTTATTCCTTAACAGCTATTTATCTTGGTATGGAAAGCGTCTCAACCGACTGGTCATGATGATCTTCTAACAGTTGCCTGATTTGCGGGATCGAGAAAAACAGAAGTGAAAACACTCCCGCTATCACTAAATATTCAACGATTGTGCTACCCTTCATAGTTTTATGAGCACTCATTTTGACAGTTCCTTACTGATTAGAATCAATGTCCCTACACCACTTTCGTTATCCTGCATTACTACGTTGGCATAGTCTCTATTTCGCACAAATAACTGAACATCTAGGTCATGTCTACGTGTTATATACCAACCTCTTTTTTTCATTATTTGCTCTATAAGGACGCGTGCCTCTGCTCTTCCTGATAAGGTACTGAAGACTTCAAATTCTTGAGTGTGAGGGCCGTCTAAAAACCTCTGTTTTTGGATCCTAAGTACTCCATTTGGAAATGACTCTTCAACAACTTTCTTCTTTCCTAATGCGGATACCGTAAAAAGACCTTCTGAGATTAAGCCGTTGCTCTTCAACTTGACTACGTAGAAAGCTTCACGGCTTGCTGCGGATAAAGAAACCCAACCTTCCGTATCTACTGCTTCCTGTATTTTATTATTGCTAATGTTTTCTAGAAAAATGGTCATTTCTCTCTGCAAAAGCTCTAGCGGTATACTTGTTGTAAAGCTCCTAATATTCATAGGGAGATCATTCAGCTCCATATGTTTAGCAACCCAATAACTCTTGATGTCCAAAGGAAGCTCTGGTTCTGGCAATGACGCATACCCAAAAATAGGTGTCAATAAAAGCAAAAACGTGATTACTTTCATCATGGTTCCTTATACTTGCTAAGCAAACTTTCTGTCGTAGCAACTATATCTGGGTTTGCCCCATAGCGGCCTTCTTTATATATAGGGAAGTGACCAAAGGTATTAGTACCTAAAAAAACAGCTGCCTTTAAAGGCCTCTCTAGGGTTAACTCTTTAACTCGGTTTTTATATTCGCCTTTATTTGCCGCATTCCAAGGATCTGTCAGCATCGCAGATGACTCTTGAAAACTCATTTCAAGAGAAGGCAGGTAGTGATTAGGATCAAAAAAATTTACCAGAGAAGTAGGTTCTGAAGGTTTGTGAACTCTCGCCCGATTTGTAAACGGGAGTGCAACTTTATAGCCAGCAATCATCGTTGTCGACAGGCCTGCCTGCTCCGCGATTTGTCGCTGCCCTGCGTCATGACGTATACCGCCCAACTCTGTTTGAGTTGATATGTTGACCCTGACGGTACTGCCGTCGCTAACCATAAGAGTTCGCGTCGCCCTGTCCCTCCATAGCGGGTCCTCGGTAACTCCTTCATTCATAACTTTCACTGTATCCACAACGGGTGAGTTCCGATGCCCCATCAACCTATCAGTAGCTTCGTACTCATACATGTAAGAACCTTTCCGCCCATCCCAGATAACATCTTCCCATGCAACATAGCGAGCAGCCTCTACCGTTTTATGCCGCATGTCCGCGTATTTCCCTAATAACGAGATCGCGAAAAAAAGGGGTAATGCAGCGAGACAGCCCACAATTAGTTCAACCGAGGCAGCACCACTTTCCCGATAAAAGGTATCTAATCTACTGTTCATTTGGAGTTACCAATTCAAATCAGGTGGAATGAAAGTCTCATTAGCAATACACTTTTCTTGCAATAAAATCGGCTGCTCTTTATGCCAAGCGCTTTCAGAAAGCTTATGCTCACTGAAAATTGCATGGGAGTTACCAAAAATTTTTACACTGCACACAGTCCAACCTAAATTAGATGTAGACTTAGTACATGGGCGTGGCTGACCTAGTATCAATACACTATCAACAGGGAGAGCCTTATCCAAACTAAGGGGAGTCTCTGTCGTCGGCTTAGCAAAGCCGGAATGTGATCTACGCTTCGTGTGATTGCTGAAACCAACTTTCCATACATAAACGGCATCTTCCTTACGCCATTCTTTCACCTCTAAAGGTTCGTCTTTCCATGATATTTGAGCATCATTAGAAACCTGCATAGCCTTAAAAACACCTTTTTCATGCTTAAAAGACTCTCCTTTCCCATTAAAGTAGGTCGTCCGTCTAATATCAGAATCAATATGCTCAGACATCGATAGTTTCTGCGTAACACGTTGTTCTAAAACAACACTTAAGGTTTCACCATCCAAACAAACCGCATACGCAGCCTCTTTCATAAACATTAAGCCAAGCGACAAGCATAATACTATTTTCTTTAACCGACTCATGGCCAAGCCTCTACCAACTTGACTTTCCAGAAAGGGTTATACAAATTAGCGTACTCTGAAGCAGTGCTATCGAATCCTGTAAGCGGTCGTTCAAAATAAACCCTTGACTTGCTGTAGCCGCTGATAACAGTTCCTTTGCTGTCTATCCCCATACGCGTTCTAGATACCGTTTGAGTATCAAACTTCGTAGCTAAAGCAACCAAGTCGATAGTAAGCTCTCTTTCAGCACTTCCTCTCTTTCTGGCATAACTATGTATACCTTTATAATTCGACATAAACTCATCAGAACTTGCCTCCCCACGACCAATAGTGCTCCATTTCCATCCTTTTGGCGTCCAACGACCATAACGAAGCCGATCTTCTGCCTGCCATTCGCCAAGGCTTTCTTGTAGATCATGTGAAGTTGAAGACTCCTTACGAAGCTTAAACAAGACCAAGCTCTGGCTCCAATTACGGTTATTTAACCAGCGCTCTGAGCCCGCATAACTCCTTTCAACCATCCCTTTCATCTCCCCCCCGTCTGCACCCGGCCCAAGAATTTCTGCTGCGCCAAGCAACGCGGAGCGATAACTAGCAATAGAGAAGTCTATAAGCGGTTTATAGTTTTTAGCAGCCTCTCCAGATAGTTCACTGGTAATATTCAAGCGTAAGTCAGAATCATAGCCAACAAGCACAGTGCGCATAACCTCTTCAACTTTTGAGGGGCGGAGGGCTAACCAAGCCTGCCTTTGAGCTAACGAATGAAGACGATTAAGAGCATCAATACTAGGAATTAAAACCTGAGCACTTGCCTCTGCTAGTTGTTTATTAACACCCGCATACTGCTCCAATGCGGCCATCACCGAGTTGAGGTAAGGTATAAATCTAGCAATTTTATTAAGATTGGCGACACTATCATTTACGTACCTAGACCAACTAACATAAGCAACCATATGACCGGCAGCAACATGATTAGCAATCATCGCCCTATTAGTATACGCCATAAAATTCAACTGGCGAGCAACCCAAACACCACCACTGTACACTGCAGCATCAGATGCGTTTGTTGCAATTGTTTTATCGGTGACTTTTTGAGTGGCATTAAACATAACCACCATCAAGACAGCGCTAATAACTATAGAAAAAAGAACAAGGGGCAGAATCTGCCCCTTCGAACGCTCCATGTTCTAGACTCCTTTATTTATTTAGGTTTTTCTGATCATAGTTCGATAAAGTCTCTTTTTGAGAGGCGTAGCCTGCAGCGACACCTGCATCTTGGCCCGCTGCACCAACTTCGGTGCTACCTGACTTACCAGCCATCTCCTGAGCCATGGCAGCCGTTTGGTTACCAATAACATCACCAAACGATGCAAAAACCCCAATCGCAGCTACAGCGATAAGTGCAGTAATTATTATGTACTCAGACATACCCTGCCCAAGCTGCTTATATTTGGATGGTGCTTTTTCCTTTAAATGCATGAGTCCTTCCTCAAGAAAATTCCAATTTTAAGATCGAAAATATAATAAAAATAAGAATAAAAAACAACATAAAATAATAGTTTAAAGATAACTAATCCAAAGAAATTCACTCACACGAACATCCTCCAATTCTTGAATAGTCATTCTCGATATACGACCTTGCTTCTCCACTATAAAATACCCACCATCTCTATCAATTATATGCATCAAACCATCCATAGACCTTATAACAGCAACCCCTCTACCCGATGACAAAAAATAATCAGGACTACTTATAACCTCTTTTTTAAGATAGCTTTCAAAGTATTCATCAGCCCAACGACTTGACACACCAAGCTGACGAAACGCAAACCCCGTACTATCTGCGGGGTAATAAATCGAACAAGGAGACTCCCTACTCAAATTTGAGTCCTTATACAACCCCCAGGGAGCCAAAAACAAAACAAAAAAACTTAACCTAGGAAAAATACAGACGCCAGCGCTTCTATATTGAAACACATTCCTATTCAAGAGCAAAAAAATAAAAAAGCCAATAAAAAACGTCGCATGAATATTAAGATACCACTTAGAGAAAAATGACCCATCACTTACGCTCACAGCAGTTTCAATAATTCCAACCTTGCCGACAGGTAAGCTTGATAATATGTTGCCATTATAATCTATACTCGCAGTAAAACCTGAGTTTGAAGACCTCACAATCGACTTATGAGATTCCAATGACCTCACCCTTTCTACATTTAAATGCAATTCAGGAAGTACGGAGTCAAATACAGACGCACCGTTAATAACAGAAACCCCAAAGCCGGACGATGCCAAAGACGCTCTTGTGGAATATACATTAAAAATCTCAGAGCATACAAATACAGAAAAATCAGTACCTTCTAAATAGAACTGCCCTCCCACCCCAGCAACCAATTCATCTTCAACAAAAGGAATCAAGCTTGTCTTTTCATGCCTCCCTAGCAAAGTACCATCCTTACCCCACAATTTCACCATACTAACCAGCCCTCTTTGCGACTCATCAACATAGTGATGGGATAAAACTAAATGCCCTACAAAGTTTGAAATAATATTCACAACAAGCGGTGAAGCTTTCTCACCATATCCAAGCATCGCAGACTCTGGAAATACAATAAGATTAGCGTTACTCGACTCCAGCTCACTTCTCAAGTCCGAAATTTGATTTTCCCAAAGCTCAAAGTTACCTGAAAGCCCTGGAAAAGACACAACCTCTTGAGAGAGATTTGTCTGCAGTAAAGCAACATTAACTATCTTATATATATCTGCTCTTATTCCTTCGAAAGACACAAATAGCAACAAAAAAAAACCAAAAAAAAGAGCCTTACTTTTTTGACCAACAAAGGCTAGAACAACAAGGAGCGAAAACGATATCTCACTGCCCACATAGGGTAAAAGACTTCTATACAATGGAACATCAATAAACAATACAGAGAAGGAGAGCGGCCATCCAGACAGAGAAACCAAAATTTCGACAACGCCAACAAAAAAGAATAAAGCAGCTATTTTAGCTGCGTAATGGATGAAATTAAGTGATAGCTTTAGAGATAAAAAAAGACTAAGAACATATATAGTCAAGGCTACAACAAGAACTACATACAAGGAAACCGATACAGAAATAACCGACTTGAAAACCACCCCTGCCAACACCATGCCTAAACACAGACTACCAAGAATAGTAGATCTTACCGACAGGCAACCGTAAGAATGAATAGCTAGAAGAATAGATAGGGGATATACAAGCCAACGCAGCTCATACAAAAAATCACAGCACAAAGAATATGACAATCCCATCAATTGTTACTAAATTTTTCTAATACATCCAGCACTTCAATTAGCTGAGTACTTTTCATATCCTCTGGAAGCGAATTCACATAACGATAAAGATAGTAGTGCCCCTTTGACAGTGAAATTAGTGCCAAGTTAAACAAAGCCTTTTGATGATCAGGAGACATACCCACCACTTCCCGGAACGACCTTTCTGCTTCATCAATACGGTTAACTTTAAACGCGGAAACACCAAACCTAAACTCTAGATCAACATCATTCGAATTCAGCTTTAGATCTTTATATAATTTATAGCTAGACTCCCAGTCTTTCTCATTATAAGCTTTATTTGCTCTAGACCATAGCTCAGCCCTATCTTCGTTTATCACTGCGACATCAGAAGAACTTATTGACCCATTAAGCGAGCAAGCCGATAAAAAAACAATAATAAATATCGAAAGAAGGAACCTTCCTGTTACTACTTCAATCTTTCTCATAATAAAAAATTTTTCCTAAAGAAAGCTTATCGAATTCTCCCTCCATTGCTTCTATTGTGAAACATGTTTTTTTGGGAGCCATCTGAAACCTCCACGGCCGCAAACCACTTTTTACAAATAAAACCTTATAATCCTTATCCAGAAATGCAACATCAATATTTTGCCTCATAAAGATGGTGTGAACGGACCCTCCAGGAGAAAACAATAACACTTTATTTCTTAGCAAAGGCCTCGTCAGTGCACCCGTCAATCTCTGAAAAAATGTTTCCAGAAGCTCCACTTTAACTTCTTGCACAGCTCACCCTTTCTAATTCATAACCTTATCAACAAGACCCGAGTCCATAAATTGAACCACAATAGGTATTCCGATAATTATAAATGTTATCGGAAACAACAAACCCACTAAAGGCAGTAACATTTTAACAGGAGCTTCATTAGCTTTCTTTTCAGCCTTCAAGAAACGTTCTTTCCGCCTCTGCTTCGCCTGGATTGACAAAACATTAGTAATACTACCACCAGTATCTTCTGCCTGAATAATGGCAGCCACAAAATTAGTAACAGCAGGGATATTTATCCTCTTAGCAAAGAGATCGAGTGAGTCAGCCCTGCTTTTTCCTGTTCTTATGTCACGCTGAAAGCGGTTTAACTCACCTCTCAACGGCCCATCAGACATTTTCACAATACCTTGCTGGACAGCTCCCGAAAATGGTAAGCCAGCCCTCATCATCAGAACCAGAAGATCCAAAAAGAAAGGAAAATCTTTCTCTATTTTTTTCTGCCTATATAAGATCTTATCCTTCAACCATATATCTGGATAATAAAAACCCACAACCACGCTAACAATAATGGTAATTACAATCTTTTGATAACCTTGCAGATCGCCTACATATATAGCAAGAGCTGCAAAGGCGAGGGATGCAAAAATGGACAACCTCTTCAACACAAAAAACTCCAACGGCGATACCGAATATATTAGACCTGCCATTTGCAGTTTAAGCATGACTTCGTCTAAAACCTGAGGTTTAATTTTATGCTCAAGATGGTGCGCATACGCTCTCAATAAAGGCTTTATAATATACAAAAAACCACTAAGCTTATCTTCTGGAATACTAGCCCTCTTAGAATGTTTGCTCTGTCGACCTAAAACCCAGGGCACCATTATCAAAGACATAACACAGACAATTAAAAAAAACATAGATATAAGCAGCATAGAACCCTTAAACATCAATATTCACTATTTTATAGATCATCCACACAGCCAACGTCATCATTAATGTTATAACAGCTAGCACAACCCACCCCCAAGGCTCATACACCAGCACCAGCATGGCTTCTGGCTTCTGGAGATATAACGCCACTCCTACACCAAAAGGCAGTAAGCTAATTACCCAACCTTGAGCCCGTCCCGTAGCGGTAAGCGCCTCAATTTTCCCCTCTATTTGAGCTTTCTCTCTGAGAGTATCAGCAAGAATATCTAATGTATCCGCTAAGTTTCCGCCTACATTCCTTGCAATAGTTATAGACGTAGTAAGCAACTCCAGCTCTTTACAATTTAAGCGTTTTGTTAAGCTTTCCAGAGACTCTTCTAGCTCTCTACCAACTCTATTTTCCGCAACTATCAATGCAAACTCTTGACTCAAAGGCTCAGGCTGCCTTAATGCTAACATCTCTATACCTTTTACCAGACTGCCTCCCGCTCTCATTGAGGCAGCAAGTGATGACAGAGCATCAGGCAACTGGTATATGAATTGCTTCTTTCTTTTCCTCCTCACCAAATACTGATAGAACCAAGGCGCCAACAACCCCAAAACCAAACCAATTAATACTCCGATAACACCGAGGAAAATCGAAAAAGAAAATACTAAAATTGCTGTAAAACCAAAGGAAAGAAGAAGTAGGCGAACAGGACTTGACTCTATAAAACTCTTCTTAAGCTTGTCGTCTACTCGATGGATAAACTGGGTGGTATATAGATGAAAAAGATGACGCCCGTATTTAACGGTTAGCAAGAAGGCAACAATTCCAGCAAAGAACGCAAAGAACATGTAGCCATAGGGTGACAGTAGTATGAAGTCCATTTTCTCTTTCTGATTAATCCTTTCGAGGCATTATTCTCCATAAATCGCAGGAATACAATAGCGGTTCTTAGTGCTCACGCATTTTTCTTATTGCACCCATTAAACCTCTGTGAATGTCACAGAGAAGGCACAGAAACTGAAAGGCGATTTTAATATAAAACCATCATCCTTGATTCCACAAGTTCGCTTCGGGCATATAAATTAAATGCTCACTACCCGACTGACTGAGTCGGGCAAGAATAGCTTTAAGCATCACGTTTCCCCATCACTTTTAGATTTCTTACGCACCTAAGCGCTTAGCCGATGGGGGTGGTACTGAGTTATTACTTTTCAAAAACTCTTATGTTACAGTATAACGTAACTTTTCAGTTTTATTAAAGCATAATCGAGATCTATTGCGATGCTAAAAGCACACAAACATACTTTACTAACCTTTCTAATCGGTGCAGCTCCCCTTTATGCACACGCCAACCCAGAGGTTAGCCTCATTTTAGATGGCTATCATAAGTCCCAAGATACTGAGCTTGGACAGCGCTCCGAAGGGTTCGGCT
>Ga0193952_1000887_pt1 | contig 11874 bp, 8 predicted proteins | sample BB_3_MG_FD_140368 | JGI IMG/M metagenome (GOLD analysis project Ga0193952, IMG submission 140368) | Microbial mat bacterial communities from the Broadkill River, Lewes, Delaware, United States - BB_3_MG | ecosystem: Environmental > Aquatic > Freshwater > River > Microbial mats | place: USA... | reverse complement strand
CATTGAGGCGTTTGATCTGCTCATCAACCGGGACCAGAACTTTACCTGCCTGGTGGCCACATTTCTTGACCCCTGGTTTCTGGTCTTCAATGTGATAACCGGGAACGCCAACTTCGGCAAAGCGGCGGATCAGATTGCGAACATGGGCGTCGCCGCCATGACCGGTATCTGCATCGGCAACAATAAACGGGCGGTAGTCAATTTCCGGGATCCGCTGACGCTCTTCTTCGCTCATGTGCAGGCGTTGAAAATACTGATTGCGATCAGCGGCCAGAAGGGCACGGATAATTGGAGCGGCCTCGTCTGGAACCTGACTGAGCGGATAGCTGGCTAGATCTGGCCCTGGATCTTCGTTGCGTGAACCTTTTGCTGAGGTTGCCCAACCACCAAGATAGATACCCTCAATGCCGATTCTTTTGATGGTGACAGCCTGGCCTGGAGAGTAGGGACCAAAGGTGGTAATTGATTTCCCTTCATTGAACATTTCGAGCAGGCGATCATAGAACGCTTCTGCTGCCTTCCGGGCAATTGTGTAGTCGACATCAATCGTTCCCTGTTGCTCAACCACTTGATCTGCAGTGTAAAGTCGCAAGGTGTCTTTGAAACGGGGTTGTGCGAACCATTCTTCTGTCGCTTTAACTTTGTCCTGGTAAGTTTTCATGTTGTTTTCCTCCTCTAGCAGCCAGCTGCCGGTGCGGTATCAAGATTTTCAGTTATCCGAACACCATCATTTTTAAAAGCTTCCAAATATTGTGAGATGCGCTGCTTGGCAACATCCAGATCCATATTATTTAAGTTGATATTGAGCAGGTCGATGTACCAGGGGGCTTTGACCTGATCGTCTACATAAGCTTCGACAATCGCTCTGGCAATCGGAAGAGTGGTGTTTTTTGAGGCGTCATAGACGTCACGATTTTCGGCTGCCAGAAGTTTTGCGTATTCTTCTTCGAGCAATCGATTGAAAATATCTTTGGTGAAAACATCACCTTTCTTAAGGCCGGTTTCGGCATCGTCTTCGGTCAGTGCGGCGCCCTTATGCATCCATTCCCAGAGGATGCTGAGACGGATTTCACCCGTCGCCATATCTTCCATCAGATAGAGGATATCGTCGTTACCGAAAAAATCGGCCGGCTTAAGCGCTGCTGCCTGTAGGCCCTGTCCAAATGCATTGCCATATTGCAACGCTACGCTGAGCAGGTTGCGGGCTCCACGAACCGTCCGCGGGGCAGGTTCAAGCAACGTTAATCCGGCAGCATCTTCAGCGGTGTAGGACAAGCGTGGGAACCGGCGGCCGAGCTGATTGGCTTTGCCGACTTCTTCCCATACGGGGCGGATGATATGAGCCATCTTCCAATGAGCGATCCATTTGCCACTGGCACCTTCCTGTTCTTCCCGAACGGCACCAGCACGGGCTTTTTTCATGCTGCTGGCAACACCCTCTTCCGAGCCAACCGGAATATTGGGCTCCATGCCACCTTGCCAGAGGGCGAAGTTTCCATTTTTGTCGGGGGTGTTGACGGCGCGTCGAACGCGATCTTCGTAGTGGCGCATGTAGCCGTAGGTCATGACGATCGATTCGATATTCGGATTAACAAAGTTGCTGTCCCAGGCATTGGCATCTGAGACACTATTGATGTAGTCCCAGCGGCCGGTGTTGAAGCCGACAAAGTGTTTGCCCAGGGCTGCGCGTATTTCCATCAGTTGGAAGGTGGCTTCAAGCTGTTCAACGAGGACGTAGCCTTTAATCGTTCCCTCGTCCAGGCCAATGAACCCTTCGAGTTTGGTGAGTAGTTTATTCCAGAACCCGGCATCCTCGGCTGTTTGAATTTTGGGTAGATAGAGTACGATTGACGACCCGGCTGCCTGAAGGGCTTTGTAGTTGTTGATGACATAGAGAGTCATATCAACGATTGTGGCCGAAAGAGATTCATCGTTGACGCGAAGATGGCGATCATCAAGGTGAAGGCCACGAGCACGAAAAAGTTTTGTTGTGAAGTTCAGTTGTTCACGCCAATTATGAATAATGTCGCGGCCTAAAAATCCTTGGGCCCATTTGTTCATTTCCAGAGAGACCGCTTCTGCAACTTCAAGAAACAGAGGGTCTTTGGCGATGGCCAACTTGAGGCTGCGTTGATTATCGAGTGACATAGTTGTGATTTGGCCGAGGGCATCTTCGCCATCGAACATCCAGCCATCAGCCCCTGAGAGGAGGGCGTAGGCGACGTTGCGCAAGCTCGATTTGACTGACGCATTCGGCTTTGCCGCAGGGCCGGTGCCCTGAAGCCACTGTCGCTGCAGATCATGGGGAATGACAGCGCCGATAAAGTTGCCATCGCGAGCATCCTGAACTTTGATACCGGTTCCTTTGATTTCGGACTCTGGATCAAGGAAGGTGATCGGGGTTTTGTTCGCCATTCGTTTTGCACGGCGCTGGGTGCGCTCATTCATCAGTGATTTTTGCTCGGCATTGAATTGAGCCATGTAGGTCAGCGCTTCCAAGGCTTCTGGAGTATAGATGTCCGCATAGTCTTCGGCCAAACTGTCACGGATACTCAGTTTCAGGTCTTGGTTGGTCGATGCTTCTATATCCATCTTGTTTCTCCCCTTTAGAGTTATGAAAATGAATGTTTGGAAACAGCGTTTCTTAAATACAAATATAACCAGTCGGGTAATATTTAATCTATACGGGAGCGCGCGTCAATAGCTATTTAACAAATATAATAATTTTTTAGAATTATGTTTTAGGGTGGCTAAATTTTTTTATTAAAAGAAAAGAAATTGCATTGAGGGACCTGTTTGGCCCCTCATGTCAGGACTGTCAAACGAACGATAGTTTACTGGTTAGAACGCTTTCTGCATTGCTGGCAGGGCGACGCCTGTGTTGATTTTTGCACCCATGTCGCCAAGGATAGATTCGAGGGCGCCAACGCAGAGCAAAATGTTCTCCTTGCGACTTGAGTGGCCCATCAGGCCGATTCTCCAGACTTTTCCCGCCAGGGTTCCCAGGCCGGCACCGATTTCCAGGTTGTATTCGTTGAGCAGGCGGTTTCGTACTGCCGCATCATCAACTCCTTCCGGAATAGTGACGGCATTGAGTTGTGGGAGTCGGTCGGCTTCATTGACCACAAATTTAAGCCCCATAGCCTCAAGTCCGGCGCGCAGGGCCATGTGGTTTTTGTGGTGGCGTTCCCAGGCGTTCTCAAGTCCCTCATTCTTGAGAATGACCAATGCTTCGTGTAGGGCGTAGAGTGCATTGACCGGTGCGGTGTGGTGGTAGGCGCGTTTAGTTCCTTCACCCCAATAGCCCATAACGAGGTTGAGGTCCATGAACCAGCTTTGAACCTTGGTCTTGCGATTGCGAATTTTGTTCAGGGCCTGTTCGTTAAAGCTGACCGGTGCAATGCCGGGTGTACAGGAAAGGCACTTCTGGGTGCCAGAGTAGATGGCATCGATTTTCCACTCATCGACTTTGACTGGAGTTCCTCCGAGGGAGGTGACTGCGTCAACGATAGTCAGGCAGTCGTATTTATGGGCCAGTTTGACCAGTGCCGCTATGTCAGACTGTGCTCCTGTTGATGTTTCGGCGTGGACCATGGCGACGATGCATGTATCTGGATTGTTTTCCAGGGCGAGTTGGAGTTTGCTTGGATCGATGGCGCAGCCCCACTCATCATCGACAATAATGGCTGTGCCGCCGCAGCGTTCAACATTTTCAACCATGCGGCCACCAAAAACACCATTGCGGCAGACGATGACTTTGTCGCCTGGCTCGACCAAGTTGGCAAAGCAGGTCTCCATTCCGGCAGAACCTGGTGCTGAGACCGGCATGGTCATGGCGTTCCGGGTCTGGAATGTGTACTGGAGCAGCTCTTTGACTTCGTCCATCAGTTGGATGAACTGAGGGTCGAGGTGGCCTATTGTGGGGCGAGAAAGAGCTTCAAGTATCCGGGGTGGAACATCGGAGGGGCCTGGGCCCATTAAAGTGCGAACCGGTGGAATGAAGGATTTAAATTGCATGGGATCGTCCTTTTGGTGTCTGTCGTTCTTGGTTGAAATATAACGGTAATTCAGTGCCCTTTGCCCTGAAAAACATAATATCGTCTCGTTGTCTGTGGTCAAGTTGTGCCGGTTGGTTTTCTTTGGTGGCGGCAACACTAGCATAACAAATATCTCTAAATCAAACGTTGTGCTAAGATTAATTGATAAAAAATACCTGATAAGATTGTAAGTTGTAGGGAATGTCCGATTGCAGAGGTTCATTTCAGGGCTCTGTGTTTTATTGTTGTGCGCCTGTTGTAGAATGGCATTATATTTTCTGATAGCAACATTATTCTCTGCGTAAATAGGCTGCAGGTTTGTGTCCCAGAGCTTTCCAGGTTCCGAGCAACCCGAGAAGGAATGTTACAAGCACACCAACGATCAGTGTTGTGAAAACCAGGGGCGCTGAAAAATGATAGTCTGTATCAAGTGGTCCCTGCAAAATGGTGTAGGCCGCCAGTGATCCAACCAGCAGACTCATAAGGGCTGTGGTCAGTCCAATCAAGATAAACTCACAACCGAAGATCGATAGGATTTTGACTCTTGTAGCGCCGCAGACTTTGTAGATGACGGCATCACGGATACGTCGATGCTGGTCGGCAGAAACCGCTCCAATCAAGACAAGTAAGCCGGTTAGCAGGGCAATAGAGGCCATCCCCTTGAAGGCCCACCCGATCCTTGTCAGGGTGCGTGATACATTTGAGAGGATTTCTCGAACTGATAATGCTGAAATGTTACTAAAGGTTTTAGTGACGGTTGCGTAAAATTTCTCTTCTGCTGCGGGTGGTAAATGAACTGCAGCGATGTGGGTCTGGGGTGCTTGCTCGAGAATTCCAGGCGCGAAAATGATGGCAAAATTCAGTTCTAGAGTCGACCAGTCGACGGTGCGGGTATTGGCAACCAGAGCCGTGACCGTTTTGCCGAGGATATTGACACTGAGGCTGTCCCCCAGGTCGAGTCCGAAGCCTTTCGCCAGATCTGCAGTGAGGGATATCTGCGGAGACCCCTGATAGTCTGTGGGCCACCACTGACCTGATGTGATTGTGGTTCCATGCGGTTTTTCTTTGGCGTAGCTGAGAAAGCGATCGCCACGTACGGCCCAGCGGACAGATGGTTCAATCTTAGCTTGTTCAACGGCAACACCGTTGATTGCTGTGATTCTGCCGCGCAGGGTCGGGGATGACGAGAAGTTGGTCACATCTGTGTTGTTGTCTGCCAGTTGTCTGATTTGCTCCAGTTGATTTGGCTGGATGTCAAAGAAGAAATAGGCCGGTGCTTGAGAGGGAAGGTTGGCGGCAACCATTTCATTTAAGCTGCCCTGAACCTGGACAATCATAACCAAAGCCGTTAGGCCAATCCCCAGTGAGAAAATCATTCCTGCCGCAGGTGCTCCAGGGCGTTGCATGTTGGCCAGTGCGAGCTTAATCGCCGGTTTTTTTGTTTGGGGCAGTTTGCGAATCAGCAAGAGCGTTATCCAGGCAAGGAAGCGAAAGAGCAGGATGCATCCACCAGCGCCGAGCATAAACCAGAGTGCCAGGCGTTTGTCTGCGCTGCTGACCAGGGCAATTATGAGTAACGCCATGGCGGTCAGGGAGAGGATGATCCATATCCTAACTCCCGGCCCTGCGTTGTCCGTTGCACTGTAGCTGCGGAACAGGGACGCCGGAGTCACCTGGCAGGCTATGCCCAGTTCACGCAGAGAAAAGAGGAGCGCCGTGAGTAAGCCAAAAAGGCTGGAAGTTACCCAGACTGTTGGGAAAAATCCAGGCTCCAGCGGAAGAGGGAAGGTCGATCCGAAAAACTGAAGCAGGGCCCAGGGCAGGGCCGCTCCAGCGAGCAGGCCGATACTGGAAGCGCAAAAGCCGAGCAGCAGGATTTGTAGTAGATAGGTGGCAAAGATCAACGTTCTGGTTGCACCGATACATTTCATCGTTGCGATATGATTGCGTTTGGCGGTGAGGTATCCACGCACAGCTCCACTGATCCCCAGGCCTCCTACCAGCAGGGAGCAGAGCCCGAGCAGGGTCAGGTTCGTTTCCATGCGGTCGAGAAAGAAGCGGACCCTGGGGGCCGCCTCCCGCCAACTGCGGATTCTCCAGCCCGCGTCTGGAAAGCGTTGTTGGAGCAGCTGTTTGAATGTATCGGAATCTGACTGTTGCGGGAGTGTCAGCCGGTAGGCATAGTTAATCAGACTGCCGGGTTGTATGAGTCCGGTCGTTTTTAGCGCCTTATCGCTCAGCATGACTCTTGGGCCAAGATTGAAAGCACGTAAGCTTCGATCTGGTTCATGCCGGATGATATCTGTGATGCGGAAGGTTGTTTCGCCGATAATGACCTGGCTTCCGACCGAGCAGGAAAGGCGCTGAAGAAATCCACGTTCGACAACAATTCCGGGGAGTTGTTTATCTGAGTCTAGCGCAGCGCCCAAAGATTGTCCCGACTCAAGTTCAATCTGACCGTAGAGCGGATAGTTTGCCTCAACCGCCTTAAGTTCAACCAGGGTGCGCTTGCCGCTTTCCAGGGCGTTGGCCATTGTGCGGAGCTCGCTGGTTGCTGATATCGTAGCTCTGCTCGCGATAAATTGCGTTTGCTCAACAGTGAGAGGGCGATGAACCTGACGAAGCTCCAGATCGCCACCAAGAAGAGCGGCAGCATCTCGGAGGAGGCCAGAACGCGCTGCTTGAGTGAAGTTACCGATGGCTGCTATGGCAAAAACACCAAGGAAGAGGCAGCTGAGAAAGACACCAAAACCGCGGAACCCATGGCGCATTTCACGGCGCAGCAGGCGTAGACACTGACGAACAAATAGGTTCATGTTCCTGTGTCCTCATTTGCCAACAGTCTTCCGTCGGCCATGGAAAGTCTCCTGTTGCAGCGCTCAGCCAGGACCGGATCATGGGTAATCAAGAGTAGCGTGGTCGCGTGTTGTTTTTGGAGCTCAAAAAGTTGTTCCATGACCATTTGCCCTGTCTCTTGGTCAAGGTTGCCGGTTGGCTCGTCGGCCAGTATCAGGTCTGGTTGCGAAACAAAGGCACGGGCCAGGGCGACCCGTTGCTGTTCCCCGCCGGAGAGTTGACCGGGAAAGTGGTCTATGCGTTCCCTCAGTCCGGTCGAGGCCAGTGCTTGTTGTGCTTGTTCAAGAGCGTCTGGGACTGACGAGAACTCTAACGGCAGAGCGACATTTTCCAGTGCGGTCATCGTTGGAATCAGATGGAACGATTGAAAAACAATACCAATATGGCGACGTCTGAATTCAGCCAGGCTATCTTCATTGAGATGTTTCAGTTGTGTCCCTGCAACTGAAACCTGGCCAGAGGTGCATTTTTCCAGCCCGGCCAATGCCATCAGCAGGGTTGTCTTGCCTGCGCCAGAGGGGCCGACAATACTGACTGTCTCGCCGCGCTCAATTTTCAGGTTGATGCCGCGCAGAATGTTGACCGGTCCGCCGCCGCCGATTAGACTGAGATGAAGATTGTTAATTTCTATCAGAGGATTAGACATGAAAACTCCGTGGCTGTGGTTGTTTGGACTGCTCTTGCTGGTTGCATCTCCTGTGGAGGCTGATATCAAGATCCTGGTTCTTGGAGATAGCCTGACGGCTGGTTATGGATTGCCTCTGGAGCAGGCTTTCCCGGCACAGCTTGAAACAGCTCTTTGTCAGCGCGGCCACTCCGTTCAAGTTGTCAATGCAGGCATCTCGGGGGATACCAGTGCCGGCGGTGCCGCTCGTTTAGCGTGGAGTCTGAGTGATCGGCCCGATATTGTTATTATCGAGTTGGGTGCCAACGACGCTTTGCGTGGATTGAGTCCACAGCAGACAGAAGCGAACCTCGCTGCGATAATTGAACAGGTAGAACAGGAAAATATGATCGCTCTGTTGACCGGTATGAAGGCACCGCGTAATCTCGGTGCCACTTATTATAACAGTTTTGACGGTCTCTATCCGGCTCTGGCACAACAATTTGATGTTGCTTTCTATCCTTTTTTTCTCGATGGCGTTGCGGGGGTGCCGGAACTGAACCAATCTGACGGCATTCATCCCAGTCCGAAAGGTGTTAAGGTGATTGTTGAAGGTATTTTGCCGCTGGTTGAAAGTTTGCTCTGATTTTTATTCTGACCTCCTTGTCCCTTCATGTGTCAGTTAGATTGATAGGCCAGCTCGATATGTTGAAGATATCTTTTCAAATCTTCAGGCAGTGGAGAATCGATGCTTACAGTTGCGTGCTGAAAAGGGTCTTTAAAGCTTAGGCTGTTGCAGTGCAAAAACAAGCGCGGGAGCTCCTTGGGGCAAGGTCCCTGATAGCGTTGATCTCCCAATAGGGGGTGGCCGATAGATGTCAGTTGCCGGCGGATCTGATGTTGACGGCCAGTGTGGATTTTAATTTCCAACAAAGTTACGGAGTCATTTGCTGTTATGACTCGATAGTCGCTCACCGCTGTTTTCACTTTTCCTTTCGCTGGTATTTCCGTGGTCAGCCGTCCCTGCCTGATCACTTTCCCTTGTACTAGAGCGAGGTAGCTTTTTGTTATCCCGCCCGCCATCATCAGCTTGCCTAATTCAGAACAGCTTTTCTTTCCCTTGCCAAAAAGTATCGGACCCGATGTCTCCAGATCGAGGCGGTGGACAGGAGATGTCGTGAATTTACCTGCTGAGACGTGATTGACACGGTCGGTGAGGTTGTCCTTTTCGTGCCCCTTGCTACGGTGGACAGCGAGCCCTGAAGGTTTATTGATAATCAGGATTTCGCGCGATTCATAGAGGATTTCCGGGATCTTTTCGGCCTCGTCCAAAAGAGATAAAAGGCGATTGCTTTCGGGGAGTTGAATTGTTTCAGTGAGGGTGACCTCATGGTTGATGTCGAGTTGTCGTGAATCGCTAGTCACCTTGCCTGTTTTGATCAGCTTGCGCAAATAGGCGAGAGGAGCAGACGGTATTCTACGTAATAGAAATTCTTCTAGAGAAAGTCCAACATCCTGTTTTGAAACCCTGTATTCAGGCATATGATTGAGTCGTCCTTTTGTATGAATTGTGACTTGTTAACCGTTATAGGAAAACGTAATTATAAACCAATGATTTGCAGAGTAAAACGAAAAACTTGTTAACCTATTGATTTATAAGAGGAATTTTTATCTTTGTTCTTGACTCAGGATAGCAGAAGAGTATAATGTGTGTCCACAAGTGATAAAAAAAACCATATATTATTCGAGAGGTGATTAATATGAAATGTCCCGTTTGTAAAAACCACGAGGAGAATGAACTTCACCTCGATTCGGATGGATTCCACGAAGGAATTTTTGAGTGTGAGGTCTGTGGCACTAGCTGGTCAGTTAATCATAACTTGGCCGAGGTCATCAGTGATCCACAAGAAACTTCATTTCTCTCTGCGACAACCGAGCCTGTCGAAGCTGATGATTACAGCTGGGCTAGCTAGATTGTAGCGATTAAAGTTTGATATTTATGAAGAGCGCCTGTTATTTCAACAGGCGCTCTTTTTGTGTGTAGCCAATTTTTTAGTGGCTGTGTGTGTTCTGCCAGCCACCGCCTAAGGCTTTAATCAAGGCAACAGAATAACTCATCTGATTTCTTTTCAATTGTACGAGGGAGCGTTCCGATTGCAGGGCACTCCGTTGTGTGTCGACAACTTCCAGATAACTGACCAATCCAGAGCGATAGCGTTTTTCAGACAGCATCCAGGCTTCATGAGCTGTTTTAGCGGCTTGTGTCAGTGCTTTTGCCTGATGATCAAGAATCTGCATGGCATTAAGACCGTTTTCGACCTCTTGAAATGCAATCAGAACCTGATTACGGTAAGTTGCGACAGCTTCATCGTAGGCCGCTCTTGCTTTGTCCAGATTGGAGCTGTTGCGGCCATAATCAAAAATCGGCAGTGAAATCGCTGGTCCCAATCCCCAGGTACGATTATCCCAATCAGTCAATGAGCTGATCTGATCGCTGGCAAAGCCAGCACTACCGGTCAGGCTGATGGCAGGGAAGAAGGCTGTTTTTGCGACACCGATGCTGGCTGAAGCGGCGGCCATCTGACGTTCTGCTGAGGCGATATCGGGCCGGCGCTCGAGTAAATCTGATGGTAAGCCTTTGTCAATCTGCGGAATTTCCAGCGTGATTTTCCCTTTTTCGAGAGTAAAGCTGGATGCTGGTTGGCCGATCAGCAAAGCAATGGCATTTTCATATTCGCCGCGCTGTAGTTCCAGTCCAATAGCCTCTGCTTCTGTCACTGCCAACTCGGTTTCGGCGCGGGACAGATCGAGTTGGCCGACTTTCCCGTGGGTCAGTTTACTTTTGATCAGATCGCGGTTTTCCTTCCGTAACTGGATAGTTTGTTGCAACAGGTTAATTTCGCTGTCAACGGTTCGCAGGGCGAAATAAGTGCGGGCCAGTTCCGCTTGCAAGGACAGCAGTAGATTTTGATAATCGGCAACGGCAACGGCAACGTTGGCCTCTGCGGCTTCCACTGACCGTTGCACCCGGCCCCAGAGATCAATTTCATAGCTGGCGACCAGCGGACTACTGTATTGGCTGGCAGTGATGCTGCTGCCTGTGATTGACAGGTCGGCCGCTGTCCGTTGACGCTTAGCCGAGGCGTTCAGATCGACTCGTGGTAGCTGGTCAGAACGACTGATGCCGAGACTTGCCTGAGCCTGACTCAAGCGGGCGAAAGCAGCCTGCAGGCTTTGATTCGATTCAGCAGCTTGATTCTCCAGACGATTCAAGATCGGATCATTGTAAATGGTCCACCACTCTCCTTTGATTTCAGCATCCTTAGGCGTTGCTTCCTTCCACGGAGCGTCATTTTTATATTGAATCGGCGCCATGGCTTCAGGACGTTGATAATCGAGTCCCATAGTGCAGGCCGACAGCATCATCAGCATCAGTAACGCTGTTGAAAGAAGGATCTTTTTTTTGATCATATTCATTCTTTTGTTCCTTTTTATTCTGATCGTTTGCGTCATATCCAAACTTAAGCAGCAACCTCTTTAGCTGTCGTTTCAGCTTCAGAGTTTGTCTCAACAACGGTCAACTCTGGATGGCGTTTACGGGCCAACATCATATACATGGCCGGAATAACAAATAAGGTCAGTAATGTTCCAAGAGAGAGCCCACCGACAATAACCCAACCGATCTGCGAGCGACTTTCCGCTCCGGCGCCGCTGGCAATCGCCAAAGGCACTGACCCAAGGACCATGGCACCGGTCGTCATCAATATTGGACGCAGGCGCAGGGTGGCTGCTTCGAGCACTGCTTCGAGTTTGTTCTTTCCCTGTTCTTGAAGTTGGTTGGCAAATTCAACGATCAGGATACCGTGTTTCGTGATCAAACCAATCAGAGTGATCAATCCGACCTGACTGTAGATACTTAAAGTATTGTCGGTTAAATAGAGAGCTAACAGGGCTCCTGCCATAGATAATGGGACCGTAAAGAGAATGACAAAAGGATCGATGAACGATTCGAACTGGGCTGCCATCATCAGATAGATGAGTAACAGTGCTAATCCGAAGGTAGCTAACAATCCGGCATTGCTGTCCATAAATTCACGTGACTGACCCTTGTAGTCGATCCGAGCGGTCTCAGGTAAAATCTTTTTAGCGGCGGCATTAAGATATGTGAGCGCTTCCCCCTGCGTGTAGCCAGGGGCCAGGTTGGCGCTTAAGATCGCTGCACGGCTACGATCAAAGTGGTTCAATGACTGAGCGGTGACACCCTCCTTGATACTGACCAGACTCGACAATGGAATCATACGACCGCTTGCACTGCGAACATGAATCTGATTGAGGTTTTCTGGTGTCACGCGCAGATCGTCTTCAATCTTAACGATG
>Ga0193952_1000886_pt1 | contig 11881 bp, 12 predicted proteins | sample BB_3_MG_FD_140368 | JGI IMG/M metagenome (GOLD analysis project Ga0193952, IMG submission 140368) | Microbial mat bacterial communities from the Broadkill River, Lewes, Delaware, United States - BB_3_MG | ecosystem: Environmental > Aquatic > Freshwater > River > Microbial mats | place: USA... | reverse complement strand
GATGGCGCGCTAAACAATGAAGTTAACCTGTCCACATTGTGGTTTCAGCAAAGAACTGCCACAAAGCTTGCTTCCTGAGGGTGCAAAACAAGCCACCTGCCCCAAATGCAGACGAAATTTTCCTCTGCAACCTGAGGCTCAGGAAAACCCTCAACTGGAAGCAATCACCATTGCGCCGCCACGACCAGCAGTCGCTCGAAGCAAGGAAGCAACGCAGAGTGACCTTATTCCTAAAGCTGGTTTCTGGTTACGAGTTGTCGCAACACTCATTGATGCTTTCATTGTTTTTGTGCTGCAATTTTCACTGGGGGCTTTGTTGGCTTTAGCTGGAGTGATATCATCCGCGGCCAGTGGCGAAACCGCTGGGACAATGGCAATAGTAGTACAACTGTTTGGCTTTGTGCTCAGTTGTGCTTATTATGTCGTCTTCACTGGTCATTGCGGGCAAACGCCAGGAAAGATGGCGTTGCGGATTAAAGTGATCCGCTGCGACGGATCAGATCTCAGTTATGGTCGTGCTTCTTTTCGTGAGATCCCAGCTAAATTTATTTCAGGAATTATTTTATGTATCGGCTACCTTATGGTCGCCTTTGACGATCAGAAGCAAGGCCTGCATGACCGCATGGCCGATACTTATGTTATAAAGCTGTAAAATTGACTTAATAACCAAAACTAAGGGCATTAGCCACTGACGCACAGAGAATAAACAAAATAAAGAGTTCGACTCAACAAAAAGAGATCGAACCAATAATCAAACAACTACGACTAAGTAGAATGTTACGAGGCGCGAGTTTTTTCATTCAGGCCAAGGAAGCCAAGTGAGTGTTCGTGAGGCGTATTTTCATACGTCGAAACGAACAATGAACGCCGGCTGACGCCGGCATGGATGAAAAGGCTCGCGCCCACCCACAAGGAGAAGCAAGATGAAACAAGGACAAGTCAAAAAAGCGGTCCTCGCCTATTCAGGCGGACTCGACACATCAATTATCCTCAAATGGCTGGTCGAAGAATATGGCTGTGAGGTTATCGCCTTTTCTGCAGACCTTGGCCAAGCAGAAGAACTTGATGGTATTCCAGAAAAAGCAAAGAAAACTGGCGCGTCGGCCTGTCATATTCTCGACTTAAAAGAAGAATTTGTCAGCGACTTCGTATTCCCGATGTTCCGTGCCAATGCTATTTATGAAGGCCGTTACTTCCTCGGCACCTCCATTGCCCGTCCGCTCATTTCCAAGGCACAGATGGAAATCGCTGCCAAGGAAGGTGCCGATGCCGTTTCCCACGGTGCAACTGGTAAAGGTAATGATCAGGTTCGCTTTGAACTATCTTATTACCACTTTGACCCAAGCGTCAAAGTTATCGCGCCTTGGCGTGAGTGGGATCTGAACAGCCGGACAGCACTGGAAGAATACGCTAAAAAGCATGGTATTCCAGTTCCGACCAGCAAGAAGTTCCCATGGAGTTCCGACCGCAATCTGCTTCACATTTCCTTTGAAGGCGATGTTCTGGAAAACCCATGGGCTGAAGCCCCTGAAGAGATGTATGTCTTGAGTGTTGCTCCTGAAGACGCTCCTGATCAGGCAGAATACGTTGACATCGATTTCGAAAATGGTGATGCCGTTGCCGTGAATGGCGAGCGCTTATCACCTGCAGCTCTGCTGCTCAAATTGAACGAACTGGGCGGCAAGCATGGTATCGGCCGTATCGATCTGATGGAAAACCGTTACGTTGGCATGAAGAGCCGTGGTGTTTATGAAACTCCAGGCGGCACTATTCTTGAAGAAGCTCACCGCGCTGTTGAATCGATCACTATGGATCGTGAAGTCATGCACCTGCGTGATTCACTGATCCCACGTTATGCCGAAATGGTCTACAACGGTTACTGGTTTGCACCAGAGCGTATCGCCCTGCAAGCACTGATCGACGATACCCAGAAGACAGTCAATGGTAAGGCTCGGATCAAGCTGTACAAAGGTCATTGCCGTGTTGTCGGTCGCGATTCAGCAACAGACAGTTTGTTCAATGTTGACTTCGCCACCTTCGAAGCTGACGAAGTTTACAACCAGGCTGATGCAGAGGGGTTCATCAAATTGAATGCCCTGCGTCTGCGTATTGCAGCAATGCAACGTGCTGCTAAATAGAGACAAGCAACCGGTGTAGCAACAAACATCGACCGGACAATACAAACAACCCCTTTATGGCTCTGCTGTAAAGGGGTTGTTTGTATTCTGGATATAATTCTCAGGGACATGCCAACATTGTCAAACCGCAAGAATACTTTGGTATACTATAAAAGTTAAAGGGTTCCTGGCATTTTGCAATCCTATCTATCGTCTCGTCGCTCATCGGACTCAACATATCAGGAGCGGGGGATCTCCCCCATCTGGCCTTAGAACCACTGCAGCTGGTACAAACCGAAGAAAGGCCCGAACAAGTCCAGAGCCATATTAAAGTCAGGCTAGAGCATGTTCGAAATTGTCGAAAAAAAGATTCTCGTCGATCTGCCACTAGGCCATCATCTCCATTGTATGGTCTGTCAAATTCCAAGTTATCTGGGACTGACCGATAATTCTTGCGATAAATGTGATTCAAAGCATAAGTGGCAACAAATAAAATCGATTTTCCACTTGATCGCTGCAGGTGAAGGGAATCTGAAAAAATGCCACTTCCTCGCCTTCCCCGAACTAACCATGCCCGCAGAATATATTGCCGAAGCTCTTGATTTTATTCATCAGAACTTCCTTCCAAACACAATTACGATTCTTGGCCTAGACCATATCCCATTGTCTGAATATCTCGCTTTTCTACAGCAGTATCCGACAGACAACGCCGAAGTGATAGAGTCCGTGCTCCGCGATCTGGACGCGGGCGATATTGAAGAGATCCCGACGAACTGGGGAATTACTGCCGTCAAAGAGCATGATGGTCGCCTCAGAGTTTTTGCTCAGGCCAAGAGCCATCCCTTTGTTGGCGAAGAGCATCTAGATTCGCAGCAAGACCTCTATCGTGGAAAGGTTTTCCCTCTTTTTCACTGCCAGCCTCACTGTTTTAATTTTATGAGTCTGATTTGTCTTGACTATGTCTATCGCGATCTTTATCAATCAAACATCACAACGATCATTGATACGGCAAATCAGTTATTTTTCAATAGCCGTCAGCGGCTTGATCTGTTATTGGTCATGGAATGTAACCCCAAACCTGAGCATCAAGCCTTTCGTGATGTTGTTAACGGTTTTTACGGTGAGTACCTCTCCTATACCCCGGGAGTTAGAGACACAATTACTGTTTTCTGCAACTCATCAGAAGAAACCTGTTGCTGCGAACAAAAAGAAGATTTCAGCTTTGGTCATTCATCGGTCATCATTCACAAAAGTCACAAGATGATGCCGAAAAAAGATCCAGAGTATCAGGCTGATGATTTTGACGGTTTACCTGTGTTCAGACTCCGGTTTGGCACAGATACCAGGCTATATTATTTTAACCTGCCGATGTTTCATGAGCTGGATCCGCGAACAACCCGGACACCACTTAAGTTACACGGTATTTTCCAACAGACACCCAATGGCTGGCAAAGGATTGAGAATGGAAAATCGGTCCACTAAGTCGCCTGCATTATTTAGTTATTAAATTTTTTATCAATGGAGCAAAACTAAGATGAGTACTAAACTCTGGGGCGGCCGTTTTACCCAGCCGACCGACAAATTTGTCGAAGAATTCACAGCATCAATCGACTTTGATCAGCGTCTCTATCGTTACGATATTCAAGGCTCTAAAGCCCATGCTGAGATGCTCGGCCGCCAAGGGATCATCAGCACAGATGAGGCCACTCAAATTATCGCAGGGCTGAACCAGATTCTTGAGGATATCGAGGCAGGAAAAGTTGAGTTTTCCGTCGCTTTGGAAGACATCCATATGAATATCGAAGCCCGCTTGATTGAGCGGATCGGTTCTGTAGGCGGTAAATTGCACACCGGCCGTAGCCGTAATGATCAGGTTGCCGTCGATATCCGCCTCTACTTGCGTGAAGAGATCGACACAATTCTTGGCTACTTAGAAAAACTGGAAGCATCACTGATCAAGCAAGCAGAAGAGAACCTCGACATTATCATGCCAGGCTACACCCACCTGCAAACAGCGCAGCCTGTACTTTTCAGTCATCATATGCTGGCTTATCGCGAAATGATCACCCGCGACAGTTCGCGACTGAGAGATCTGCGAGCCCGTTTCAATGTAATGCCCCTCGGAGCTGGGGCACTGGCCGGAACCACCTTCCCAATCGACCGTGAATGGGTCGCTAAGCAGCTCGGTTTTGATGATGTGACCCGCAATAGCCTCGACTCTGTTTCTGATCGTGATTTTGCAATAGAGTTCTGCAGCTTCGCCAGTATCCTGATGATGCATCTCTCACGCTTATCAGAAGAGTTGATTCTTTGGTCGAGCGCTGATTTCAACTTCATCGAACTCACTGACGCATTCTGCACCGGTAGTTCTATCATGCCACAAAAAAAGAATCCTGACGTTCCGGAACTGGTTCGTGGCAAAACAGGCCGAGTCTACGGCAACCTGATCAGCCTGTTAACCTTAATGAAGGCTCTCCCACTGGCCTACAACAAAGATATGCAAGAAGACAAAGAGCCGCTGTTTGACACGATCGACACAGCGAAAGGAAGCTTGAAAATCTTTGCGGACATGATTGCTGAAATGAATGTCAAAGGTGACAACATGCGCATTGCAGCAGCCCGCGGCTTCTCTACCGCGACCGATGTTGCTGACTACTGTGTCCGCAAAGGACTGCCGTTCCGTCAAGCCCATGAAGTTGTCGGTAAAACTGTCCGCTACTGTGTTGAGCATGATAAAGATATTCCTGAGTTAAGTCTGGATGAATTTAAAGAATTTTCAGCCCTGATCGAGGAAGACATCTACAATTTTGTCACCCTTGAAGCGTCTGTTAATGCTCGTAAAGCGACCGGCGGCACTGCTCGCGAAGCCGTGGAACGCGAATTAGCCCGATTGAAAAAGTAGAAAAGAGCGAGCCATGAAAAAAATGATCCCTTTGCTGATGATCAGCCTTCTTCTCCTCTCTGCTTGTGGTAAAAAGGGGCCTGTCCGTCCGATCGACAGTCCACCTCCGGTTCCGCAACCTTGTGACAGCTGTGGGAACAAAGAGTAACCACAAAGAAACAAATCAGAAAAGGCAACGGTCGTATCTATGATGATAGATGCGACCGTTGCCCATCATTTCTTCTCGTCGATATCAATTCCCATATATCAACAACCGATCACGACAATACTGATTGCTTAAAGAATTCTGCAAAAGCTTTTGCCGCTGCTGATTTGTAGCTGTGTTTATGATAGAGCAGTGAAGCACGACGCACCGGTGTCGGCTCAATCAGATGGATTTTTCGGTAAAGATCGTCATTCAGAGCTTTGATACCACAAGGGACAATGCCCGCGAGTTCACTCTTGGCAATAATCATCATAATAACTTCAATGGTACTGGTTTCAACATGAACTGTTGCTTCAATACCAGCCTCAGCAAAAAATTCATTGATCAACCACCGTGTCGATGTCTTCTCGTTGACCAGAATCAATGGCACGTCCTGTAATTTTTTAAATTCAATCGTTTTCTGGTCAGCGAGAGGGTGATCTTTACGGACTGCCAATACAAACTCTTCTTCGAAGAGAGGATCTGTTTCAATTTCAGGTAATAATGCGTGCGAAAAAGCAATTCCAATATCAAGTTCACCACGACTGATATTGTTAGCAATTTCAACAGTCGACTCCTCTTCTATTGAAATCCGAATAGCAGGATATTTCGCATGGAATTCTGCGACGATTGGCGGAACAAGTGACGTATTAAAAGTGTGAATAGCACCTATCCGCAATGTTCCATGTTGCAAATTCTGAAGTTCATCAATCTGCTGCTGTCCCCACTTAATTTCCAGCAGAGCACGTTTAGCATACTCAGAAAATATGTGTCCCGCTTCGGTCAACTTAACACGTCGCCCTAAACGATCGAAAAGCGGCGTACCGATTTCATCTTCCAGATTCTTGATCTGCTGAGACAATGTTGGCTGCGTAATATGCAGTGAATCCGCAGCCTTAGAGAAGTGTTCAACTTCTGCAATAGCTAAAAAATAACGCAAATGACGTAATTCCATAAGACCCTCCAATAGGTTATACCTATCGTAATGATAATAAATAAGACTTGGACTATCAATAGAAAAAGCTTTATCTTATCGACACTGAACAACGCGTTGTTTCACAAACACTCGATATTGAACACACCCCGGTTTCAATAATCGAAGATAAAGAGGGAAATGTGGGCCGTCTTTATATTGCAAAACCGGAAGTTACACGGGGAGATTTCTTAAATAGCTGAATATGTCAGGGAGGTGTTCCTCCAGCCATGCACACCTCCCTGAACAGCAAAAGAACAGAAACAATAACGAACGATCAAAAGGAGATTTATCATGAAAAAACTTAAAGCAGACTTGATTTTTGCTGGATTCGTATGTGCCGTTGCAACCCTGGTTGTTCTTTCATGTCAGGCAATCAGCTAAGATAATTTTTGTTGAAACACAAAAGCTTACTAAACCGATCCCTTCAAGGGACTACAATGGAGATAACTATGAAAAGTTTTAAAGCTGACCTTATTTTTGCTGGATTTGTTTGTGCAGTTGCAACCCTGGTTGTTCTTTCATGTCAGGCAATCAGTTAAGATATTTTTTGTTGAAACACAATAAGTTTACCAACCCGATCCCATCACGGGACTACAATGGAGATAACTATGAAAAATTTTAAAGCCGACCTTATTTTTGCTGGATTTGTTTGTGCTGTTGCGACCCTCGTTGTTCTTTCATGTCAGGCAATCAGCTAAGTTTTCTGCTGACAGATTGTGATCAGACAATTCAATGGTCTGGTAAGATTTCTATCAAATGTGATTAACAGATAAATCCTTAATAGAAAGTTACAGATGAAAGAACCTGTGTCCAATTCTAATAATGATCCAGCGATAGCGAGGGATCAAGAAGCCGAAAATAACATAAACATGTGGCGGTAGTGCGGAAGTCAATGCCGCGCTACCGCTTATTGATACAGAAACCTGTCCTGAAAGAGGCCTCCCAAATGGTCAGCATCTGACTTCAGATCACAGCCAACAAAACCTCTCGACGAAAAATTAACGTGCCATCGCTTCAATCAATTCCAGACCCCTTTTTAAGCAATGATCTCGCAATCTCCAGTTTTTACTGCCACATCCTTAAAAATTGATAAGCCTGACTAGCAAGCATACTCATTTGCTAGACCCTCAAGCTCAAGAATAGATACTGAGCCTCAGTCAATAACTGAACTTAAGTCAAATTTTTTTCATCTAACAGCCATGAAATCACAAACCACTATGCATTTATCAACTCCGTTTTCAAGAAGTGCTATCAGTCGCTGAATACGGCTTGTTTTTATGCAGGTTACAATGTATTTTTTCGGTACTTCAGCAATCACCTTTAACGCTGGAATCTACTGATTTATAACGTAGAAAGAACCAAGGAGACTGCAAAAGCTTTACTTTCTGCAAAGCTTATGATAACGGTTATCAATTACGTCAATTTCTATGAGGAGGAAAGAATGTTTCAAGGATCTATGGTCGCTCTCATCACTCCCTTCGATGCCCAGGGAAATTTTGATGAAGACAGCTATCGCCAACTGATTGAATTTCAGATTGAAAACGGCACTGATGTCATCGTCCCTTGCGGTACAACAGGGGAATCAACAACTTTGGAACATGAAGAGCATGATCAGGTCATCAAAGCCTGTATCGAACAAGTCAATAAACGCGTGCCTGTTTTAGCTGGCACCGGTTCTAATTCAACACGTGAAGCGATCAGATTATCCAAACATGCCAAAGAAATGGGCGCAGATGGTCTTCTTCTCGTCGCTCCTTACTATAACAAGCCAACCCAGGAAGGCATCTATCAGCATTACAAACTGCTGGCAGAAAGCGTTGCCCTGCCTCAGGTAGTTTACAACGTTCCACCTCGGACTGGAAAAAACATTGAGGTCGAGACCACGGTTCGTCTGGCTCAAATCGACAACATCGTGGCGATCAAAGAAGCTTCAGGCGATGTCACTCAAGCGAGTGAAATCATTGCCAAAGCCGGGGATAAGATCGACGTTCTTTCAGGCGACGATTTCTTGACCCTGCCTCTGATGTCCTGTGGTGTTAAGGGAGTTATCTCAGTCACAGCGAACATCATCCCTGATCAGATCAAGGCAATGGTTCAAGCAATCCTTGAGAATCGTTGGGATGATGCCAGAAAAATGCATCTGCATTTGCTAGAGCTGAACCAGACCATGTTTATCGAAGCAAATCCGGTTCCAGCGAAAACCAGCGTGGCTTTAATGGGTAAATGCCTTCCTGACGTCCGCTTACCATTGGTTGGCATGGAAGAAAGTAATCTTGAAATATTGAAATCAGTCTTAAGAAAATATGAGCTGATCTGATTTACCACAGGGCTGGATTTCCTCATTCAGCCCTGTTCAAGCCATCAACACAAAGGCGAACCTCTGGTTCGCCTTTGTAAAATCATGGAATAAATTATGAATGTAGCAATTGTCGGTGCTGCCGGTCGTATGGGCGGTCGCCTGATCCATTCTGTCCTGGAAACTGAAGGGTTGGAATTAACCGGAGCGGTTGAACGTCCGGGCCACCCCCAAATCGGACTCGACGCTGGCTTAATTGCTGGTGCAGGAGAACTCGGGGTCAAGATCGTTGACGATCTGGCTACAGCGATGGCTGGTGCTGACGTCCTGATCGATTTCACTTTCCCAGATGTGACCCTCAAAAATCTCGAGATTTGTGCTGGCATGAACAAAATGTTGGTCAGTGGCTCTACGGGCTTTACCCCCGATCAAAAAGAACAGGTCGCAAAGTACGCGGAAAAAATTCCTGTCGTTCTGGCTCCCAACATGAGCGTCGGTGTCAACGCCTGTTTCAAATTGCTCAAGGAAGCAGCTCAAATTCTTGGAGATGACTTTGATGTTGAGGTGGTAGAACTCCATCACAATAAGAAGAAAGATTCACCATCGGGAACAGCCGTCCGCATGGGTGAAGTTGTTGCTGAAAGCCTGGGGCGAGACTACAACCAGGTCGCCAACTATCACCGTGAAGGGATGTGCGGGGAGCGCACAAAAGAAGAAATCGGCATGCAGACAATCCGCGGTGGAGATATCGTCGGTGAACATACCGTTTACTTTATCGGTATGGGCGAAAGAATCGAGATCAGCCACCGCGCTATGAGTCGCGACATGTTTGCCCGTGGTGCTGCTCGTGCTTGTCAGTGGCTTGATGGAAAAAATCCTGGTCTCTATGACATGCAGGATGTACTGGAATTAAATTAACTCAGCGAGCGATAGACCAAATGAGACGCTTAGTGGCTATTCTATTGATCATAACTGCCCTGTTAATATCTGGATGTCAAACAATCAGTGGTCTCGGCAGAGATCTGGAACAAGCCGGCGAGTGGATTCAGGAAAAATCGAATTGATCCCCTTAGACAAACGCCATATATAGGGCGACCCGACTATGGTCGCCCTTTTCACAATTATAATCGGCAAACATAAGCACGTATAATTATCAGGAGAGATAAATAATGGCACGTATCAATGACAACTATCTTAAGCTTCAAGCAGGCTACCTATTCCCAGAGATTACCCGACGGGTCTCAGCATTTACTCAGGAAAATCCAGATGCCAAAGTGATTCGTCTCGGCATCGGTGATGTCACCCAACCATTAGTTCCGGCCGTTCTCAAAGCACTGCATGACGCCGTTGATGATATGGCAACCAGCGAAGGCTTTCATGGCTACGGTCCTGAGCAGGGCTACGAGTGGCTGGCAGAGATTGTTGCTGAAAAAGCCTACAAGCCTCTTGGTGTTGATCTGGAGGCGACTGAAATTTTCATTTCTGATGGTTCCAAGAGTGACTGTGCCAATATCCTCGATATCTTCGACCTCGACAACAAAGTTGCTATCGGAGACCCTGTTTACCCGGTTTACAACGACACCAACGTCATGGTCGGCCGCAGCGGTGAAATCAACGCAGAAGGCTACTACGACGGCATCGTCTATATGCCTTTCACCAAGGAAAACGGCTTCAACCCAGCGATTCCAACAGAAAAAGTTGACTTGATCTATCTCTGCCTACCGAACAACCCGACAGGCACAGTTATGACCAAAGAGCAGCTCAAAGCATGGGTTGATTACGCTCGCGAAAACAAAGCGATCATTCTCTTTGATGCCGCCTATGAAGCATATATCACCAACCCAGAGATTCCACATTCAATCTACCAGATCGAAGGCGCAAAAGAGTGTGCGATTGAATTCCGTTCATTCTCCAAAGGTGCTGGATTCACCGGAGTTCGCTGTGCTTTCACAGTTATTCCTCACGAACTGGTCGGAACCACCTCCACAGGGGAAGCTTTCAGCTGTAATAAACTCTGGCACCGTCGTGTCTGCACCAAATTTAACGGTGCTCCCTACCCAGTTCAAAAGGCTGCTGCTGCAGTCTACAGCGAAGAGGGTGCTGTCCAGGTTAAAGAAGTTATCGATTATTATATGGAGAACGCTCGCATCATCCGTGAAGGCTTGGATGCTGCCGGTATCGAATATGTTGGTGGTGTCGATGCCCCTTACATCTGGCTTAAGACCCCCGACGGACTGAGCAGCTGGGAATTCTTTGACAAACTCCTGGGTGATTGTCACATTGTCGGTACCCCGGGTAGTGGCTTCGGCCCCAGCGGTGAAGGTTACTTCCGCCTGACTGCCTTTGGTGATCGTAAAAATATCGTTGAAGCGGTCAACCGCATCAAGAGTCAGTGGAGCAAGTAAGACTCACTCATAATATTGATTGGAAAGGGCGTTCATTGGTAGCGCCCTTTTCCATATAGAAAATGGCACCAATCACAGTATTGTCATGAAAGAGATCAGCTATGTTGACCCTGAAGCCTGAAGTTGTCGCTCAGCTTGAAAGAGTTCTGAGCTCCGTTGAAATGTTGTTACCCAGTGCCGCTGAACCGGTTAATTGGGCAACCTGTTATGCTGCCAACTGGCGCCGCCATTCTTTTTCAGGCTATCTTGAACCAGTCAAGGTAACCGATACAACCAGACTCGATGAACTGCTCGGCGTTGATGATCAGAAGAATGTCATGACGAGCAATACCCGCCAGTTCCTTAAAGGTCTTCCAGCAAACAATGCCCTATTGTGGGGATCACGCGGAACGGGAAAATCATCAATTGTCAAAGCTCTGCTCAATGAATATGCCAGCGAAGGCCTACGTATCATCCAGGTGGAAAAAGAAGATCTGATTTATATCTCCGAAATCTTCTCCCAGGTTGAAAACCAGCCCTATCGTTTTATCATGCTCTGTGATGACCTCACCTTTGAAATGGGTGAACTCTCCTACAAAATGCTCAAGAGCGCTCTGGATGGTTCGGTTTATTCTGCACCGGAGAATGTCCTGATCTATGTCACCTCCAACCGTCGCTACCTGTTACCGGAATATGAGGGTGACCATCTGGGCGGCAAGTATGTCAAAGGAGAGCTGCAGCAAAGTGAAATTCAGGAGGAGAAAAGTTCCCTTTCAGACCGTTTTGGCCTTTGGGTTGCTTTCCATGTTTTCAGCCAGGATCGATATCTTGAGGCAGTAAAGCTCTGTATGGAACGGTGGAGTAAGCAGTTCGACCGTGAAATCCCCTGGTCTGCAGAACTTGAGCAGGCGGCGATCAAATGGACGCACGAAAAAACCAAGCGTTGCGGCCGGACAGCTTATCAATTTTCCAAAAACTGGGTTGGCAAATACCTGCTGGACTAAGAACTCTGATCACATCAT
>Ga0193952_1000881_pt1 | contig 11927 bp, 8 predicted proteins | sample BB_3_MG_FD_140368 | JGI IMG/M metagenome (GOLD analysis project Ga0193952, IMG submission 140368) | Microbial mat bacterial communities from the Broadkill River, Lewes, Delaware, United States - BB_3_MG | ecosystem: Environmental > Aquatic > Freshwater > River > Microbial mats | place: USA... | reverse complement strand
CGGGTGGAATAATTCGCCGAAATTGTTTTTGTTATTTATCCACTGGTTTAAACCCGTGGCTTTGTGACGGGGGAACGTCTCTTTGTAATTGCGCTGTGTCTCTTTTTTTTGGCGTCACGTCTCTTTGTGATTGCGCTGTGTCTCTTTTTTTTGGCGGCACGTCTCTTTGTAATTGCGCTGTGTCTCTTTTTTTTGGGGGACTGACTCTTGGTGATGTCGCTGTGTCTCTTTTTTTTGGCGGAACGATTCTTTGTAATTGCGCTGTGTCTCTTTTTAATAGAGGAACGACTCTTGGTGATGTCGCTGTGAATATTTGTACCGAAGCAATAGATCTTGGTTATTGTGGAATAGCAATATATTTTGGAATGGTAATGTTACTAGTTGTTTTGCGGTATAGTGTTAAAGATAAAAATATTGTCTTAAAAAATTGTATAAAAAATGGTGCGTATTGTTTGTAAGAATAAATTATTTATATATCTTGTCTACCGTTAATTCTTTAGCATAGCGTATAGTAGGTATTTTATGAGGGGGGAGATGGTGCTCGAGAGATTAACTTTTGGCGAGAATTATTACTTTATTAATTAATATTTATTGTATGAAGAAGTCTATTTCTGCTACAATGACTACTTGTAGCACCCTAGTTAACAGTTTAAACGATCCCGAAATTAAGTCGGGAGTAGCTCCGTACGGTTTCACCGAAGAGCGTATTGCCGAGATTATCGGTCAGTTATTAACAACTGAAGAGTTGGTTTTAAAACAATCGAAAGAGAATAAAGATATGTTTGTTGCCAACGAGAATTTCTTTTCTAAGAGAGAGGTTGTTGATCAGAATTTTAAGAATGATGTTAAAATATGTGAGTTGGCATTTGGTAGCGATGCTAATCTTACTAAGATTATTCCTGTTTATACCGATGTGTATCCATACTCAAACTGGTACAAAGTGACAACTACTTTTTATAATAACCTTAAATCAGTAGAGGGAGCTTTAGCTAAAGTGGCTCGTTTTAATTTAACTGAAGAAAATATAACAAGCAGAATAGCCGATCTTAAAAATATTGATTCTTTACAAAGAGTTCGTATTACCGAGAGCGGAGAGGCACAGGTTGTTACCGAGCAGCGCGATAAGTCGATAGAGGAGCTTTTACTAGCATGCCGCGAAGTTAAAGAGATTGCCAAAATAGCTTTCGGCAAAAACTCGCAAGTACTCGAAAAAATGGGAATATTAGTACGCCGATAGTTTAATATTATATGCATAATGAAACACCCCCCCCGCCTTGTGATGAGGCGGGGGGGGTGTTTTTTAGCCCTGCTCTAAAAAGGCTAGTAAACTCACAGATTTTCGGTCTAGCAAAATAATTATACCGATTGTTGTTTAGAATGAGACCATATTAGCAAGCTCATATACGTCTCAACTAAACATACACCGGCATTAAACCAATTTGTAAAGATATTTTTATAGTTCATTTTACAATTTAACTGGTATTAGTTGCTCTTTGTAAAAGCCACCAGTTGCAAACTGGCGGGATTGGAGTATCGATGTATAAATGAGTATTGCTACAATATATGCAACTTCTTCTCTTACTTTTTAGAGCCATTCGATGCGTTGGCGGCAAATAACTTCTACAAAACGTGTAGATTCCAGATTCTGTTTAATATTGGAATCTTAAAATTCTTCTAATCTTCTTTGAATACCTTCTTTATGATCTTCTAGTTGAGTTTCTACATATTGTCTTACTTTCCCTTTGTGACTTTCAAGGTTTTGGTCTAGTTGTTATTGAAACCAACGTTTAAAAATGAAATAAATTAGGCTACCAGAGCCACCAGAGGATAAAACTGTTACTAATATAATTTCAGCTGTTTTCATTTTCTAATTCTATCAATATCTTAAATACTGATTACAAATGTTTGAAATCAATTTTGCATTTCTCCTTCACGTCATTGGAATCAATAATACTATCAGGATGAATATTTTCTAGCAAACCAATATGTTTATCATTTAACCATTTCATTAAATCTTGGGCGCCATTTTGTTTACTTATTGACGGATTATAATAAGTATTATAAAAAATCAATCCCATTTCGGGGCTAGACATTTTTGCCTGAAGTAAATCTGTATATATCTTCTTATCATCAATAAGATCAGATGTCATAATGAATTTCAGAATTGTATAGTAGTATCGGAAATAATGTGGTAAGATACCTGTGTTTTTTTCATACATTTCTCTCCATCTGGCTTTTATACAATCACTGTCGGTAAAATCATTAGTGTGTATTTCCTCAACAGTTATTACATTAGCCGTTTTAATAAAGTCATTTAGTAATTGAATTAATGCGCTTCTGCCATTAATTTCAATTTGTTTATCCTTTACAGGGTCTCCTGTGGCAACTCTATTAGGTGCATTTATAGATATCTGAGATATTATCGAATCAAAATGTTCCAACATATTAAAGAAGGTGGATTCGAATTGTTGAATTTTATTGGCTTTAGAGTTTTCCCAGAATGATGCAAAAGCAAAAAGGAATGCAAAGAAGGTTGCCATACCAGCAATATGAGAGCCATAATCGGCAAAAGCTTGAGTGTCTATTTTGGCTGTAAAATCAATTGGATTTGGATGGGCAATAAAAAAAAGAATTCCAACGACTACAAAATATAGCAATCCTCCAATTCCGATGAAATTAAGAATTCTTTTGCGTGATAAAAATGAATGCATAGATTTATGGTTTACGTTTTGTTTAGAACAAGTATGGTTTAATTTTTTCTTAATATTATTAGCAAGAATTATAGGTAAAACATAATATCTTAAAATATAAAGGTAGATTGCTAATAAGATTATTACAGTGAAATTAAAAGCAATTATCACTTGAATGTTTGCCTGGTCAAGATTTAGGTCTTCTGCTATTGTTTTTTTTCCATTAACTAAAACAGTAAAAATAGCAATAGAAAATAGAAGGGAAACAAATGATGTAAAAATGAATTCCCAATTTGAGATCTTTATATATGGTTTGTTTTTATCGAAATAAATATAACTTCCTATTAACTTAAATTGATTCCAGTTGTATCTGCCAGTTCCCTCTCTTATGGAGTTTAACTCGTGAAATTGTTCTTTGGTGGCAATAAAACCATAGGCTTTATCTAATAATTGTTTTTCCACCAACAAGCGAAATTCCTTTTCAGAAGAACTTAAGTTATCCTCTCTTTTTACAAAGAAATCGTATTCATCAGGAGTAACCTTTGCTTTAGTCAATTGTCCTTTCCAAATTTTTATAGCAAACTGGATAATGCCTAATAATGCAGCTACTATTGGTATTAGTTCAATTAATTTCATTACAATAGATTAAATCAGTACAAATTAAGGGTTTAAATAGGTTAACTGTAAATAGTAACATTCACCCTACATAATGGCAGGGAGAATGAAAATTATAGTATAAAATTATATTTAACATTACGAAATAGGAGGTAAACCCAATTCTTCTAAAAAGCTATTGTGTTTATTTTTTGCTTCTTCTGATAATTTATTAAGTTCAATCAATTCTCTATTTACAGCCTTGAGATCAATTTTTTTATCTTCTATGGCTGTACTAACGTAACGAGAAATGTTTAAGTTGTACTCGTTTTTTTCTATCTCTTCCATTGAAACACGACGGGCATAGCGTTCTTCTTCTTTGCGATGCTTATATGTTTCGATGATTTTTTCGATATCCTGAGAACTAAGGTTATTTTGACGTTTGCCTTTTTCGAAGTGTTCGCTGGCATTTATAAACAACACATCGTCAGGTTTTTTACATTTTTTAAGTACTAAAATACAGACAGGTATTCCTGTTGAGTAAAAAAGGTTAGCAGGTAAGCCAATAACTGTATCTACATTGCCATCTTTTAAAAGTTTTTCGCGAATGCGTTGCTCGGCACCACCACGGAAAAGCACACCATGAGGCAGAATAATTGCCATAGTACCCTCTTTGCCTAAAAAATGAAAGCCATGAAGTAGGAATGCAAAATCGGCTGCCGATTTAGGAGCAAGACCGTACGATTTAAAGCGGAAATCTTCGCCTAAGGCTTCTGTTGGATTCCAACGCAAGCTAAAAGGAGGATTAGCTACAATGGCATCGAACTCTAACTTTTTAGCCGGGTTCATTTCGTTGAGCAAATTCCAATCGTTAGAGAGTGAATCGCCATGGTGAATATGGAATTCGGTATCTTTTACGCCGTGCAGTAGCATATTCATACGTGCAAGGTTGTAGGTGGTGATATTTTTTTCCTGACCGTATATTTTACCTACGCCATGATCACCTAGTTTGTTGCGTACGTTAAGCAATAACGACCCCGAACCACAAGCAAAATCGAGTACTTTGTCGAGTTTTTTCTTTTTGCCTGTTTCGGGACTTTGGCTATCGAGTGTAACAATCTCCGACAGGATTGTAGATAGCTGCTGAGGGGTATAAAACTCGCCTGCTTTTTTTCCTGATCCTGCTGCAAACTGACCAATAAGGTATTCGTATGCATCGCCTAATACATCGCTATCGGTTGAGAATTTTGATATTCCCTCGGCAATTTTTGTAATGATTGTGCAGAGCTTTTTATTACGCTCGGTGTATGTTTTACCCAGTTTTTCGGAATCGAGATTGATTTCGGAAAATAGGCCGTTGAAAGTAGATTCGAATGATTCGTTTTCGATATATTTAAAGCCTTTTTGTAGGGTGTGCAGAAGTTCTTGGTCTTGCGTACGTGCCAGCTCGGCAATGCTACGCCACAGATATTGTGGTTCTATTACATAGTGCACTTTACGGCGCATCTGCTTTTCGAACTCTTCGCACTCTTGTTTATTTGCTTCGTACCAAACAGAGAGAGGTGTACTGCTATCGTCGGTTTCCGGATAATCGGAACCTAGCTCTTTTTTAGCTGCTGTGGTATAGTTATCTGATAGGTAGCGAAGGAACAGAAACGACAGCATATAATCGCGAAAGTCGTCGGCATTCATTGCGCCACGTAGTTGGTCGGCTATGCCCCAAAGGGTTGCTCCTAGTTGTTTTTGATTTTGCTCTGTCATTTTAAATATTTTATGCGAATGCGAATTTAGTATCTATCGCCTCCATTATTTCTATTATTACTTGTTTATCAGGTTCATCTAAAAAAGATGCCTTTTGATTATAGAACTCGTGAGTCCTAGCATTTATAATATCTGTTTTGGTACTAGGTTCTGAAACGCCCAGCTTTTCTAATGTATAACTAAATCTAGGTTTACCTAAAAAAGAACTCATTGTTTCTAATAATTGCCTTAAAAAAACAAAATGTTCAAAACCTAAACTATCAGAAGCTTTAGCTTCGTTTAGAATATCAACTAAAACCAAATGGTAAAAGAAACTCCCTTTTTTTGTTGATTTTAACTTGTATTCTTCGTCTTTTTTCTCAAGTATCCTTGCTATAAATTTATTGGTTTCATTACCTTTTTCATCTTTCTTTTTAAAGATTGCAGCGTTTTCACCTTTTCTTAACCAACTAGTTAAAATAGAAAATAAACCGGCGTGATGTGTAGTTAAAACTATTTTTGTTTCGTCAACTTTTTCCTTAAAAAGGTCTATTAATAAACGAGCTGTATTAAAAATGTTATTATCATCTAAACTAGATACTGGGTCATCGATAAAAATATATTCTTTTTGACTATCAACCAATTCGCTTACTTCAAATAAGGTTAAAAACCAACACCATACAAATATCTTTTCTTCACCTCTAGATATTTTTATATTTGTATCCTCATCATCTGGATTAAAAAAAGAAATGGATTTCCAACCCTTTTCAGGGTCGTCGTCTTGAATTAAGTTATATCGAAAGTCAAATTTGGTTGAATAGTATTTTAATTTGTTTTGAATGTCTAGTTCAGTACCCATATACTGATGAAATTTGGTTAAAGAACTTGGTTCTATTTTCAGAACTAGTTCTTCATTATCCCAAACAAATAAATCTTCACTGTAAGCATTAAAATAAACTCCTTGATGTGAGCCATCTTCTAATTTTTGAGAATCTTTTAAATTGACAGACAAACGTGTTTTACCAGTGCCATTGAAAGCATATACTAAATATATATTTTCGTTAGCTTCAATTATTTCGCTTGTTAACTCATGTAATGTCATAGCTAAATATTATTTACATTAGGAAACAATTGCTGCATTAAGCCTTTTTTGTGAGCTTTTAAAGCGTCTAGCTTTTCGGTTTGAGTAGAAATTAAACTCTTAGCATTGGATAAAAATTGTGCTACTTTCTCTTGTTCATTTCTAGTAGGTGGTATAAGACATTCCCAAGACTCAATTCCAGATTTTGTTATGTGCAGTATTCCTAAACCATTTGCTTGAGCTGCCTTGATTCTTTCCGTTTCATAATCCAAAAGCTCAAATAAAAACCCTTTATCAATTCCTTTTTTTTCAACTACCTTCCAAATATGATAATGATAGATAACCTTTTCTCCTTTCCAAATTCTTGGACCAAATGAAGCAGACCAAGCATATAGTAAGTCTCCAGTATCACAATATTTATTTTCCTCAAGTTCTAAATCAGAGTAGTACCATTCCTTATTTGTAAAAAAGTTCCCAACTCTTAATACTCTATATTTACCTTTTGTTAGTAATTCTGCTTGTTTATATGCTCTACCATTGATAAATGTACCCGCATTGCCTAATGTTGCCACCTCCCACTCTCCATCGTTTTCAAACTCTTTAAATCGGAGTTTGGGAATTGATTCGCCGTTGGCAGGGAAAAGGTTTTGAAGTAGGCCGTTTTTGTGGCTTTTAAGTGCGTCTAATTTTTGGTTTTGTGCAGCAATAAAATCGTCGATAGATGATAGGCAATCGGCAATTTTTTGTTGTTCTTTTTTGTTTGAAGGTAATGGAATGGGAATAATATCAAGCTTTCCTCTGTTAAGTTTTGGTTGAGCCATTCCTGTAAGGTAATCTTCAAGGTTTATGGAATTGATATATTCCTTAACTAGCAACTGCATATTTGTATTTTCAAACTTTAAAACATGAGCATGGTTATTCACCCAAGTTTTACCTGATATACTAAATGCAATAGGATAATTTCTATCCATTAAATTTGCACCATCTTCTGAAATGCAAAGCAAATTTTCATTGTATATATAACCCTTAACAAAGTCAATTATACCAGTAGCACCATAATAAGGAACATCCCCCTTTTCTCTTTCGCTTGAAGTGATGGGTACACGTTTTGAGTCAAGGTTTCTAGCAATTTCACCCAGTTTTTTCTCTTCCCACACCCCATCATCCTTAAACTCAGGGAATCTTAATTCTGGTATTACTTTATCTATCTCTTTATTCATTGGTGATTTCGTTTTCTTGTTCAATAGCTTTTATTTCGTTTAACAGCAATGTTTGCAGTTTATCTTTAGGAATCAGTAGTTGATACTCGGCAACTCCAATAGGTTTGTTAATGTCTTGCAGAGCAATTTCCACATCTAGGTGGTCTTTGTCGGCACAAAGAATTATACCAATGGAAGGGTTTTCGTTTTCACCTTTTTCTTGTCGGTCGAGCAACGATAGGTATAGATTCATTTTGCCCACATATTCGGCTTTAAAAGCTCCTATTTTAAGCTCAATAGCCACCAACGACTGTAGCTGCCTATGAAAGAAAAGCATGTCGACAAAATATTCTTTGTTGTTGTATTCTAATCGGTATTGGTTGCCAATAAAACTAAAACCTTTACCTAGTTCAAGAATAAATGCTCTAATTTTTTCTATCAGCCTATTTTCTAGTTCCAATTCGCGCACAGGTTCTGTAATTCCCAGAAATCCTAAGTTATAAGAACTTTTAAACACTTGGTTTGCATAGTCGGCGTGTGGTTGAGGGAGCGTATTATCAAAATTGTGCGTTTTTATTTGTCGCTGTACTTGGCTGTATGTATCCATTTTAATAGCGTTCAGCAATAAATCTTTAGACCATCCTTTGGTTATAACCTGGTTGGCATAGAATTCTACTTCGTTATCGTTTGTTGCTTTATTTATTAATAATAGATTGTGACGCCATGGCAAAACTGCGACGCTGCGTCGCAGTTTTGTAGACGATTGGTAATAGCGTTCGTAAAACCGTTTCATGTCCCACAAGTTGCGAGGAGACACACCCATATCGGGGAATTCAATTTTTAAGTCAACAGATAATTGTTTAACAACACCGCTACCATAACCCTCTTTGAGTTGTTTTTCGAACAGTAATTTGCCTAAATTCCAATAAACAGAATTGTTAGCACTATTCACTTTTATGGCAATGGCAGTACGAGCCGAGCGTATTTCTGCTACAGCCTGTTGCAGTATTGCATCGTAATCGTTTTGGCTTATTGGTGTTATATTGTTTTTACTCATAAGCTGCTAATCCTGAAATTTCGCGCCCTTGGGCTATTTTTTTTAATATAGGAATTAAGTCTTCCATTAAAGCTAACTCTTTAACACGACGCTGTTTCCAACCAAGGTCAAGAGGTTCTAATAGGTCGGTTAATTGTTCGCCGTCAAAAATCATACGGTTAATAATTCCATCGACAAAACTTTGCAGGGCAGCAGGTTGCAGACCATGTTTTTGTGCTGTATCTGCCAATATTTTTGCCGCTTTAGCTGCTTTAAAATCTTGGTATCCTTGTTTAATCTCTTTTTCGTTTAAAGCCTTATCGGTTTCTAAACCTTTAATATATTCGGTAATATCGTCGCGCTCGTCGATAAGGTTTGCGCTAGAGCAAAGCAGATTAATAATTTGCTCGCGAGTCATTTTTTGTTTGCTCGGTTTATTTTGGGTGAATTTGGCAATTAAACCCATAATATAGTCGTAGTCGATTACTGCCGATGCAAAAAGCACAAATTCGAAATCGAGTTGCTCTACTTCTGGTGGAATATCGTTGCCCCCTTTATCTTGTTGAGCTTTTAATCGTTTGGCTGTTTCCAGATATACACCTTTAAACGAACGCAGTTGGTCGATAGGAAGAAGTTCCTCGATTTTCTCACTGTTTTCGGGGCTAATATCGGTGTATTGGTCGAGCTGAGTTTTTAAGCGCTGTACCTCTTTAAACTGATTGATAAACTGGCTTCGAGCTACATCGCCACGTAGGTTATTTACCTCTTCGGGTTTACACTCTAAGCCTTGTGATTGCATAAAATTGTTGAGATTAGAGATAGCCTCTTCTAATTTTTTTATTACAACCGGAGCAGGGTCAACCATCCAAATTTCTTTGGCACGGCCTGTATCTTCGCCCGAGAAAAGGGCAATAGCCTTGTCTACCTCGTTTTGTTGTTTGCGAAAATCGAGCACATTACCATAAGGCTTAGTGTCGTTAAGTACACGATTTGTACGCGAAAAAGCCTGAATTAAACCATGGTATTTCAGGTTTTTATCTACATACATTGTATTAAGGTATTTAGAATCGAAACCTGTTAAAAGCATATCTACCACAATTACAATATCAATTTTATTGCGGTGAGGGTAGTCGTTGTTACTGTATTTTTGGTTTTTTATTCGCTGTTGCACGTCTTGATAGTACAAATCGAACTCGGTAATACGATGATTGGTTTTGTACTGTGCGTTATAATCGGCAATGATAGTCTCAAGAGCCTTCTTTTTTTCGTCTGGTTCTACTTGGTTATCTGCGCGTTCTTGTGGTAAATCTTCTTGTATTTGTTGTACATCTTTGTTACCCTCGGCAGGAGGCGAGAATACACAAGCAATATTTAGAGGTTTGTAGTTTTCGTCATCTACCTGTCGTTTTATCTGTACTTCTTTAAAAAGGTTGTAATACTCAATAGCATTATTAATTGATGCAGTAGCTAAAACGGCATTGAAACGACGTTGGTTTGTAGCCGAATTGTGTTTATCAATTATAGCGTCAATTACAGCTTGCTGAGCAATACCTTCGCCGTTCTGAGCTTTAGAACTTCCTTCGCCTTTAAAATAGTCGATATGGAAACGTAAAACATTACGGTCGTCAATTGCATGAGTTATAGTATATGCATGTAATTGTTTGTGAAAAATATCTTCGGTTGTTTTGTACGAGCCAACAGTATCGTCAATTTGCTTATATGTGGCATTGTCTTCGAAAATAGGTGTTCCTGTAAAACCAAAAAGCTGAGCATTAGGGAAGAACTCTTTAATTGCTTTGTGATTATCGCCAAACTGCGAACGGTGACACTCGTCGAAAATTAAAACAATACGTTTGTTGCGTAAAGGTTCAAGTTGTTCTTTATACGATAATTTACCTTTTTCTTTGTTGGCTTGATTGCGTTTAGAGTTCTCGTCTAAAGCTAAACCTAACTTTTGAATTGTGGTAACAATTACCTTGTCGGCATAGTCTTCGGACAATAAACGTTGTACTAATGTGTATGTATTGGTGTTTTCTTCGACACAACCATCTTGAAACTTATTGAACTCTTCGCGTGTTTGACGGTCGAGGTCTTTACGGTCAACCACAAAGAGACATTTCTCTATATCGGGATTGTCTTTAAGTAGTGTTGCTGCTTTAAACGAAGTAAGTGTTTTACCACTACCGGTAGTGTGCCAGATAAATCCATTGCCTCGGTTTTCGTGAATACAGTCAACAATTGTTTTTACCGCATATATCTGATATGGGCGCATAACAAGAATTTTTTGTTCGCTAGCCACAAGCACCATATAGCGACTAATCATTTCGCCAAGGGTGCATTTAGGTAAAAACTTATTAGTAAAATCGTCTAAGTGGGTGATTTTTTTGTTGTCTTCGCTGGCTAATTGATATATAGGTAAAAATTGTTCGTCGGCATCGAAACTAAAATGTTGATTCTGATTATTGGCAAAGTATAGCGTATCGGTTTGATTACTTACAATAAACATCTGCATAAAACAAAGCAGGGTGTTAGTGTATCCATTGCCTGGGTCGCTTTTGTAATCGACAATTTGTTGCATTGCTTTACGTGGAGTAACCCCAAGTGTTTTAAGCTCAATTTGCACCACAGGTACACCGTTAATCAGCAGAATTACATCGTAACGCTGATTGCTGTTATTGGTATTAATGCGTAACTGATTGATTACTTCGTATTCGTTTTTGCACCAGTCTTTAATATTTACAAGTGTGTAGTGTAAAGGTGTGCCATCTTCGCGCTGAAAAGTATTACGTTCGCGCAATCGTTTAGAAGCGTTAAAAACATCGGAAGTAACTATTTCGTCACGCAGACGATAGAACTCGGAATCTGTTAATCTTACTTTGTTAAGTGCCTCGAATTTTTCTCTAAAATTAAGTTCGAGCGAATCTCTATCTCTAATATCGGGTCGATAGGTGTATTTTAGATCGGTTAATCCTTGGATTAATCTATTCTCTATTAGGTTTTCTTTTGTCATAGCATTTTTTTTCAGATGCTAAAAATACATAAAAATATCCTCTATCTATTAAAAAGTGATTGCTGTTTGTTATGTAAGGTAATTGTGATTTTTGCTTGTTCTTTAGTTGTATGTTGAAGCACAAGTCTTAAAAAAACATTGTCTTTTAAAACACAAATATTGGAACGACTAACGGCTTAAAGAAAGTTGAAGGTTGCAAGTTTAGAGTTGAAGGTTACAAGTTGAAAGTTACAAGTTGAAAGTTGTAAATGCCTAAATCACAATTTCACCATATTACCATTTCCCTAATCTTACCCTCTCAATATAACAACGTTTCGGCTCCGCTCAACGTGACAATCAAGAGAGTTTGGTGCTTTAGCGGTAATCCCACCATATTACCTAATAAACAACAAATGCCCAAGCGGCCTAGCAATAAAAGTGGGGACCCATTTGGTGAAGAAGTCGTGAAAAAATTGTACGAGCGTTTCGAAATACCTCCAGCTTGTGGATATTATCCACGCTCGCTGATTTTTTAGACTTCAAGCCGCTAATGGGTCACTTTTATGCGAAAGCCTTGATTTTTTGGTTACTTTTTTAT
>Ga0193952_1000878_pt1 | contig 11943 bp, 10 predicted proteins | sample BB_3_MG_FD_140368 | JGI IMG/M metagenome (GOLD analysis project Ga0193952, IMG submission 140368) | Microbial mat bacterial communities from the Broadkill River, Lewes, Delaware, United States - BB_3_MG | ecosystem: Environmental > Aquatic > Freshwater > River > Microbial mats | place: USA... | reverse complement strand
TGTTTCACCTTTTAACAGTATTGTAGGAGACATAGAGGAAAGCATACGTTTTTTGGGATGAATTTCATTCGCTTTGCCGCCTATAGCACCAAATACATTCGCTACACCAGCTTTTGCACTAAAGTCATCCATTTCATCGTTCAAAATAAAACCAGCGCCTTCAACAATAACGCCACTACCAAAAGTATAATTAATGGTTGTAGTATTAGACACTGCGTTTCCCCATTTATCAACAATGGAAAAATGCGTGGTGTCAGTGCTTTCTTTTAAGCCCGGTTTAATTTCTGGGGTAACTGAAATTTTATCGAGTGAAATATTTCTAACTCGACTAATTAAATACTCTTCATTTAATAAAGCCTCTGATGGCACATCAACAAAATCAGGGTCACCTAGATATTCCGCCCGATCAGCAAAAACACGTTTACCAATTTCTGACAATAAATGAATATACTCAGTTGAGTTGTGTTCATATATATTATCGCCCTTTACCAAATCATACATAGTGAGCCACTGCAATATAGCTAAACCACCTGAACTTGGTGGCGGGGCTGTAATAACAGAATACTCTCGCCATTTTTTCACTAAAGGCTTTCGCCATTTTGCTTGGTAATTCGCTAAATCTTTTTCATCAATAATTCCCCCATTTTTTGCCATAAACTGGCTAATAATTTGGGCCGTTCTACCTTTATAAAACCCATCTCGGCCATGGGTTGATATACGTTTTAAGGTTTCTGCTAATTCAGGCTGTTTAAAAACACTACCTGCTTTAGCATGAGCAAAATATTTAGAAAAATTAACTTTAATTCCTTTTTTCTTAAAACTATTGATACGCCACTCTATTGAGTTTTGCATAACAGGATGAACAATATAACCTTGTTCAGCTAATGTTATGGCTGGCTCTAGTAAGTCTGACCATTTTTTACTACCATATTTTTGATGCGCTTGCCACATACCATCCACCGTGCCTGGCACACCAGACGACAATATGCCATATAAAGACAAATAAGGAATAACATTACCTTTTTTATCTAAATACATATCCCTATGTGCTCTTTCTGGTGCAACTTCACGATAATCTAAAAAGTCGGCTTTTTTATCTTTATAAATCGTCATAAAGCCACCGCCACCTATATTACCCGCTTCTGGCAAAGTGACCGCTAAAACAAATTGCGCAGCAATTGCTGCATCAACAGCATTACCTTCTTCTTCAAGAATTTTTTTAACGGTTTGGGCACTATAACTGTCTGGCATTGCTAAAGCAGCGCCTGCTTTTACATTTTCCTTTATGTTTTGTTCTGCACTGGTTGCAGTAAAGCAATGTGAGCAAGCAATTAACAACATAATTATTTTAAAATTCATTCAATTTTTCCTTATAAGAATAAATCACTATAAAAGAGCGCTTGTTTTAAAGCAATTATCATCTGATGAAAGCGTCTTAAATTCTAATATTTAATTCATTACGGACAGACAGTTGAAAACTGGTAAGACCATGTATAAAATGATTTACTCTTTAAAACTACTCTTTTGTTGAATTACATGGGCTCTGTTGATATTAAAATAACATGCATGGATAACACATTTCTTGCGGCAACACGTTTTACACCTGCGCAAAAAACAAATGAAGAAATCAAAGGAGCCATATTAATAGGGCCAGCAACAGGTATAAAAAGACAATTTTATACAAACTTTGCAACCTATCTAGCACAACATGGTTATGGCGTAATCACCTTTGACAACAGAGGCATTGGCGAATCACTAAGAGGAAGTATTAAGCGTTGTAATGCCAGTTTACAGTGTTGGGGAGAACAGGATTTACCTGCGGTTTTTGAACAACTAAAACAAAGTTTTCCTAATACCCATTATCATTTAATTGGCCATAGTGCAGGCGGACAGCTCATTGGCTTAATGCCAAACGCAAATGAGCTAAGTTCTATTTTTAATGTTGCTTGCTCTTCTGGCAGCTTAAAGAACATGCATCCATCATATAAATTTAAAGCCCACTTTTTCATGAACTTTTTTATTCCTGTGAGTAATGCATTATTTGGTCACACAAAGTCGCAATGGGTCGGTATGGGAGAACCACTCCCAAAAAATGTTGCTAAACAGTGGCGAGCATGGTGTAACGGAAGTGGTTATGTAAAAACAGCCTTTGATAAAACAATTCAAAAACATTGGTATGATGAATTAACAATGCCTTCACTTTGGGTTAATGCCTCTGATGATTTCATTGCCAACAATACAAACACTGACGATATGCTCTCGGTGTTTACAAAAATTCCCTATAGCAAACTAACACTGTCAGCTGAAGAACATAACTTAAGAGAAATAGGTCATATGAAATTCTTTAGTCAAAAATCAAAAGTATTATGGGCATACGCATTGAATTGGTTAATGGAACATTAACAACTAAATTCACTGCCAAAGAAAAACTGTATTTTAATGCGTTAAAAATTTAAACAGCATAATCATACTCTTTTTGCACCAAAATAAGGCATTTAAATTTATTAGAACACAACAATGAAACTTACCGTTTGAAAATAATTAATAAAAATAAAATAAAACTTATTATTTTACAAAAAGTTAAATTTAAACTTTAACTTTTTGTTCAAATGGCATAAAAGTTGAACTCTTAGTTATAGTAGATACTTATCAAGAGTAAAAATAATGCTTTCAGCTTTTATCGAACAACACAAATTACCCGCAGACTTCAAGCAGACAATTGAGCAATATTATATACCGCTTGCTAATAAAATTGTCGGTCAGTTTACAAAAAGCGCGAAGGCTTACTTTGTTGGCATTAATGGCTGCCAAGGCAGTGGTAAATCAACACTTACTGACTACCTTGCTAGCTATTTAAGAGAAGAATATCAGCTTAATGTAGCCGTAATGTCGTTAGATGATTTTTACTTACCTAGTGAAAAACGTCATCAGTTATCCCGCGACATTCATCCCCTGTTATCCACTAGAGGCGTTCCAGGTACACATGACATCACTGCGCTAAAATCAGTGTTATCCCAATTGGAAAACCATAAAACAGGCTTTTCTATCCCACGATTTAATAAAGCAACCGATGAGCCTTTTCCTGAGGAGCAGTGGACATTAATTGAAAAGCCTGTAGATATTATTTTATTAGAAGGATGGTGCTGGGGTGTTCCAGCACAAACAGAAGAACAGCTACAAGCTCCTGTAAATGAGCTAGAATTACAACACGATACTGATGGTATATGGCGACATTATGTTAATCAACAACTGAAAGATAATTACGAACCCTTATACAAAAAAATGGATTTTTGGTTAGCACTACAGGCACCGTCTTTTGACTGTGTTTACCAATGGCGATTAGAACAAGAGCAAAAATTACAAGCAAGAAATGTTGGTATCGCAAATTCAAAAATAATGTCTCCCCCTGAAATATTAAATTTCACACAATATTTTCAAAGGCTTAGTGTTCAAGGTTGTAATACCATTGCTCATTCTGCTGATATGATTTTTTACCTAGATTATGATCGTAAAATTAGCGATACCCCGCAGCCTTTGGTAGCAGAAAAATAACAAGGATCAAACATGAACAAGATAAATAACATTATCTTTAGTGATCTCGATGGCACTTTACTAGACCATTATACTTATCAGTCAACGGCAGCAAGTAAAACACTTCAACAGTTAAAGCATGCCAACATACCCGTTATTTTAAATACCAGCAAAACATTAGCCGAAATAGAAATAATTAAACAAAAACTTGGGTTAGACACTCCATTTATTATAGAGAACGGTGCCGCTATATACATACCTATTGGTACTTTTACTACCCAACCAATGGGTACCGTAGTCGTCGATAACTATTGGGTGAAATCATTCTGTTTTCCAAGGCAATATTGGCTAAATTTATTAAGCAAACACACTGATGAATTCGCCCCCTTTTATCAAGGTTTCTCTACCTTGTCAGATTCGATTTTATCAACATTAACAGGGTTAACGTTAAGTGAAGCAAAGCGTGCAAAACAAAGACAATACGGTGAACCTATTCAATGGTTAGGGGATAAAGCAACTAAACGAGCCTTTGTCCATCATATGCTTGATTTAGGTGCCAATGTTGTTCAAGGAGGGCGATTTCTCCATATAGGTGGCTATTGCGATAAGGGACAAGCGCTACTTTGGTTAGCAGAGCAATATCGGGAATTTTACTTAGAAGCTCATCAAGAAATAAATAAAAATGCTCCTTTGTGCACTATTGCACTTGGCGATGGTGAAAATGATGTACCTATGTTAGAAGCTGCTGACATTGCTGTACAAGTCCGTTCTCCTGTGCATGAATTTCCCAATCTTTCACGTCAATATAAAACGCTGCAAACTACCTTATATGGGCCTGAAGGATGGGCTGAAGCAATACAGACAATTTTAGCTAACCAGCTAGTTTTACATTCAACCAGTACGCTCAATTAATTTAGTTAACTTATTTAACGTATAAAGAGGTAAACCATGGCTGATTTTTATCAAAACGGTACAGTAACAACATTACATAATTTAGCACAGCGTGATCCTAAAGATTTAGCTGCAGAATTATTAACTTTTTCTAAAACACGTTCATTAGGGCTTATTTTACCCTCATTGTTTTCAGAGTTAGAAGGTAAAGCATTACCTGATATTATTAACAAACTCAAAGAGGTGGAATATTTATCTGAAATAGTCATTGGTTTAGACCGTGCAGATTTAGACCAATACAAACATGCCTTATCTTTTTTTGGGAAGTTACCACAACATCACAGGGTTCTATGGAATGATGGACCTAGATTGCAAGCCATAGACGCTAAACTGCAGGCATTAAATTTAGCACCGAAGGAATTAGGCAAAGGCCGCAATGTTTGGTATTGCATGGGCTATATTTTAGCATCAGGAAAAGCTGAATCAGTGGCATTACATGATTGTGATATTTTGACGTACGAAAGAGATTTACTCGACAAATTACTATACCCTGTAGCCAACCCTATGTTTAATTATGAATTTTCCAAAGGGTATTATGCACGTGTTGCTGGCGAAAAAATCAATGGCCGAGTATCACGTTTATTAGTAACGCCATTAATTAAAGCATTGAAAAAAACCGTTGGTCATTGTGACTATCTTGAATACATGGACAGTTTCTTATATCCCTTAGCCGGTGAATTTTCTTTTCGTCGAGACGTCTTAAGTGATATTCGTATTCCCAGTGATTGGGGATTAGAAATTGGTGTGCTTTCTGAAATGTACCGTAACTACGCACCAAACAGAATATGCCAAGTTGATATTGCGGCAACTTATGATCATAAACATCAAGATTTGTCTTTAGATAATGATCAAGGGGGGTTATCAAAAATGTCAGTTGATATCACTAAATCATTTATCCGAAAACTTGCCACACAGGGCGAAACGTTCACGTCAGAAAAATTTAGAACCTTAAAAGCGACTTACTATCGCATTGCCTTAGATTATGTGGAAACCTATCGTAATGACGCGATGATGAATGGCTTACAACTCGATATACATAGCGAAGAAAAAGCGGTAGAGATGTTTGCCGAGAACATATTAACCGCAGGTCATACTTTCTTAGAACAACCCATGGACACACCTTTTATTCCTTCTTGGAATAGAGTTGTAAGTGCTATCCCAGATATTTTATCGCAGTTAAAAGAAGCGGTTGAATTAGATAACAAAGAATTTAGTCAATTATAAAAGTAAAAAGTGAATGGTACCCATGACGATTAATCAGTTTAAAAATGAGTTACTAAGTGATTTAACAGCGAAATTGACTCAACAGCTTAATACTATATACCAAGACATTGAACTTGAGCAGTCATGTGAAGACATTGCTCAGTCACTATTAACCATTATGAATTTGTCTAACAAAATAGTTATTTCTGAGCCATTCACTAATCATTGGTCTGAAAAAGATATTATTTTGATCACCTATGGCGACAGTATTATTAGTAACAGTCAGCCGCCGCTAAAAACCTTAAAAACGTTTTTAGATAAAACAATAAAAAACACCATTAATAGTACCCATATATTACCCTTTTTTCCTTATAGCTCTGATGATGGCTTTGCCGTTATTGACTATTCATCGGTAAATGAATCGCTGGGCACATGGCAAGATATAAAAGCGATAAGTGAGAGCTATCACCTAATGTCTGATCTTGTTATTAACCATTGCTCAAGCCGCAGTGCTTGGTTTGACAATTTCATTAAGGGTGAGGGTCAAGGCAGCGACTTTTTCTTTACTGCCCATCCTGATGATGCATTATCAGAGGTAGTAAGGCCACGTACTTCACCACTATTAAAAGAAGTAGAAACAGGGCAAGGAAAAAAATATGTTTGGTGTACTTTTAGTCACGATCAGGTAGATTTTGACTTTAGAAATCCAGAAGTGCTCAAGGCATTTACTTCAATCATTAGGCAATACCTTGATGCAGGTGTAAAAATATTCCGCTTAGACGCTATCGCTTTTTTGTGGAAAATCGCAGGCACAAGCAGTATTAATTTACCACAAACTCACGAGGTGGTGAGATTATTAAGAACACTAATTGAAGCAGCTGACCCAAGCGCAATTATCATTACAGAAACCAATATCCCGAATACGCAAAACCTAACCTATTTTGGTAACGCTAATGAGGCTCACGGAATATATAATTTTTCATTACCCCCATTATTATTAAACACGCTACTAACAGGTAATTGTTTATACTTAAAGCGTTGGTTAATGAGTATGCCGCCACCACAAGACGGCACTATGTATTTTAATTTTATCGCTTCGCATGACGGCATTGGTTTACGCCCTGCTGAAGGTTTATTAAGTGATGAAGAAATTGATGAACTAGTACACACAGTAGAAAACTTTGGTGGAAAAATTTCATGGCGAACCTCTGATACTGGCGAACAAAAAGCCTATGAAATGAACATATCGCTTTATGATGCTATGCAAGGCACTGTGAACGGCAAAGATCAGTGGAATTTTGAACGTTTTATTTGTGCTCATACCATTATGTTTGGGCTTGAAGGTATTCCTGGCATTTATATTCATAGTTTACTGGGAACACAAAATGATTATCAAAAACTAGCAAACACCCATCATAACCGCTCTATTAATAGACATCGCTGGCAAGAAGATGCATTGGCAGAGGCACTTAATGACGAAAGTTTGCACCACGGAAAGGTACTTTCAACATTGAAATATTTATTGAATATACGTATTTCAAAACCAGCATTTCACCCTAACGCTACACAATTTACCTTGCATTTAGGTTTGCAATTATTTGGTTTTTGGCGGCAAAGCAGAAACAGGGCACAAAGTATTTTTTGTATCAGCAACATATCTGATCGGTCAATTGAATTACCCTTGGGTGAATTAAATTTAATTGTAACTGACAACTGGGTTGAGCTAATTAGTCATACTGAAATAACCGATTTAACTGCAACAATAATATTAACGCCCTATCAAACAGTTTGGATATCAAATAGTTAATTCTAACAAATAGTCGCTTTTCTATTAAACATAAGCGACAACTGAAGTGTTTAAAGGGATAATATACGCTATCAAACGATCCGATCAGTTGATAGCAGTCACTTGATATTTTATCAGTTAATCTTACAACAATTGAACTATTGACCTGCCACTTGCATTTCATCAATCAAAATTGAACCTGTACTAATACTGCCATGCTTATCAAAATCTGTTCCAACGGCAACAATGCCTTTGAACATTTTGTCTAAGTTTCCTGCGATGGTAATTTCACTAACAGGATAAGAAATTTCCCCATTCTCAACCCAAAAACCAGCAGCACCACGAGAGTAATCACCGTTAACAATATTAACCCCTTGACCCATTAATTCAGTCACTAACAACCCTGTACCTAAAGTTTTTAACATGGCATCAAAATCATCAGCTTGATTGCCTTTTGTGCTATTATTTTTATCGGTCACTAGCCAGTTATGAATACCACCTGCATGCCCCGTCGTAATAAGCCCTAACTTACGAGCAGAGTAGCTAGTTAAAAGGTAAGTTTGTAACGCACCCGCGGTAATAATATCACGATCTTGGGTAAGCACTCCTTCACTGTCAAATGCACTACTCGCTAGTGCTTTAAGAATGTGTGGTCGCTCTTGTATCGAAATAAAATTAGGAAAAACCTCATTACCTAAAGCATCCATTAAAAAAGACGATTTACGATATAAGTTTCCGCCACTAATAGCAGCAATAAAATGTCCCCAGATAGTATTGGCAATATCAGCACGAAATAGTACAGGTACTTTCATTGTAGAAAGTTTTTGGGGGTTAAGACGTGAAATCACTTCCCTAGCGGCTTTTGTCCCAATAACCACACCACTGTCGAGTAATGAAAAATCACGATTAACGTCATACGCATAGTCTCGCTGCATTTGGTCATCACTGCCCGCAATAACAACACAACTTAAGCTATGACGTGAACTTGGATAACCCACTAATTGACCATGGCTATTGCCATACACTTTAAAACCAGAGAAACAATCTAAGTTAGCACCATCAGAATTGGTGATTCGTTTATCACTGTCTAAGGCACTATGTTCACATTCTTTAGCGATTTCTATAGCTTCTTCAGTCGTCAACGTTTTGGGATGATATAAGTCTAAATCTTGTGTTTCCATAGCAAGTAAAGCTTTATCAGCTAATCCTGAGCAATCATCAACCGACGTATATCTAGCTATATTAACGGCTGCTTCAACTGCTTGAGTCAGCGCTTTTTCAGATAAATCAGCCGTTGAAGCACTGCCTTTCCTACCTGCCTGATACACGGTGATACCTAAAGCCCCATCATTAGTGAATTCTACATTTTCAACTTCACCAAGACGGGTACCAACACTTAAGCCTTGTTGGCGGCTCATGGCAACTTCAGCGCCATCAGCCCCTAAAGATTTTGCGAGTTCAAGCACTTTAGCTACACGACTTTTTACTTGATCAAATTGCTCAATTAATGGATCACTGGTGTGATTTACTTGGGTCATAGTTTATTTATCTGCTTATGTTTCTATAATTTTAAATTAAGATTACCATTTATGATTAAGTCTAAATTCAAAATATTAACTTTATTGGTTTTTGAGTATATAAATTCACGCTATAATACTGGCAATATTTATATAATCCACATTAGCAACTATTATGCCCCAGTCAGCCAACGATATCGATGACTTAACACCAGAAATGGCAGAAGAATTAAAAAGTAAAACCGAAATAAAGAAAGAAATGCACCAATTGCAAGACTTTGCCCAATCTTTGGTAGAAATGTCTAAGCATCAACGCAGCCTTATTCCGTTATCTGACGATTTAAAAGACGCCATGGTTGTTGCCGATAAAATTAGAAACAAACATGAAGCTCTTCGTCGACACATACGCCACATTGCGAAAATATTGTTAGAAACTGACTTAGCGCCAATTCATCAAGCAATTGATGTAATGGCAAATAAACATCAACAATCTACAGCAAAGTTCGAACGATTAGAAAACTTAAGAGAACAACTCGTTGAGCAAGGCAATGATGCTGTTGAAGCATTGCTGTTAGAGTTTGAACAAATGGATCGTCAAAAGTTAAAGCAGCTTGTTCGTAATGCCGCTAAAGAGAAAAAAGCTGAAAAACTCGGTAAGCACTATAAAAACTTATTTATCTACCTTAAAGATAATAGTTAAAAAGTCGTCGTTAGGTAAAGACAGTAATTAAATAAAAGCCAAAAAAAATGCATCTATAATAATAGATGCATAAAACATGAAACACTAAGGGAATAACATTACTATTAAGTAAGAGTGCCGTTCGATGAGAAAGTTCAATTTATTTTTAAATAAAAAATAAATTTTGCCTAACATGATCTAGAAACCATTTAACTTCGTGCGTTTTATGTTTCAGTTATTAATATCAAACTATCTAATGACACCACATTATTAACTATACCCAATTCAGCTTAATAACCACTTAACTCATTAAAAATTAAACTTTATTTTACACATTCACCATAGCAAAATGGTTTTCTTAATCAGTAAACCCATTATTAGCATCAACTACGCAGTTTCGACCATTACCTTTAGCCAAATACAAACGTTGATCTGCTTTTAACAGAAGAGCTTCGAGGTTTTTGCCGTCCTTTTCATAAGTTGAAATACCTGCACTAATTGTAATAGCTATTGTCACGTCATTATAAACAAAGGGCATATCAATTAATTGCTGTCTTATTGAATCGATTTGTTGATAGCAATCTTTTTCTTTAGAGCCAGCCATAAGTAAAACAAACTCCTCACCGCCAAACCTAACTAATAAATCAGTTTTTCTAACCCTATTTTTAATAAAATGAGCAATATACTTTAATGTTGCATCACCAACCTGATGACCGTGCTGGTCGTTTATATTTTTAAAATAATCTAAATCGAAAAGCACAACAGCCAAAGGTGATTTGTTTCGCTTTGCGTATTCAACATATAACGTGAAAGTTTCCTCTAATTTCATACGATTAGCTAAACCTGTCAAGTCATCTGTACCTGCCAATTCCAATAACCTTGCTTCATTCTTCTCTCTGTTTGTTTCATACACATGAGCTAATAAAATCATAAGGCTAGCACTAAGAATGATATTCAAAGACTCTGCAATGTTTATGGCGAGATTTCCATTTATAAAACGAAAATGGTAAACAACGACACCGCTCAATATAAAAAAGAGTGACACCCAAAACCCTTGTTTTCGTCCCATCATTAGATAACAGATAACAGGGATAGTTAATATCCAAACAAAAATAGATTCAGATGAATTTGGTACATACATGGCATATACCATGGTGGCAAAAAAAGGGCACAAAAAAACATTAATCCAACGTTGAAAGTGTGATGTATGTAAAATTTTACGCCACAAAAAGAATGCAAAAAAAATAAAAAATAATTCTAATGCTGCCAATCCCCAAAGCCCGCGATAAAAATTAATCGAACTAAAGGTTGAACCACCAATCATTACTAGCATTAACATTGCACGCATGACACTTCGTCTATATTCTAAATTTTGTTCTAAACTTTGTGCTAAATTTTTAAACATATAATTCTCTTGCTAGTCCATTGTTGGCCACAGTACCAATAAACTTACGACTATTACCCCTATTTCCGTGTTAACAGCACTATTTAAATTCAAATACTTACTCTTTATCAGAATACCTTGTTAGTATTTTGAGTTGTAAGTATTAAACATGCCTTAAAATTAATCTTTATACAAGAAAGCTTATAGCATTCAACGATTAAAAGTAAAAGATACATGCCGTTTATACTCCCTTATTATCAAAAAAAACTATAAAAAAACCCTGCAGATGGGCAGGGTTTTATAAAGATATTTATGGGTATTACAACTAATTAAAAAGTTTTAAACCCTGTTCTACTTAACTAAAAGAGTTCATCTTCAATATCAAATAAACAATCACAACCAGATGTAGCCGACGTAATTAACGAAAGTCGACGAGGAAGTATTCGAGTATAGTAATAACGTGCTGTGTGTAACTTACTTTGATAGAAGTCATCACCGCTTTCACCATTATTATCTTTTTGTGTTAACGCTACTTGTGCCATTCTTGCCCAAATATAAGCCATTGCAGTATAACCAAATACATGTAGGTAATCATTAGCAGAAGCGCCAAGTTCATTAATATTGGTTTGAGATTTTGTTAATAAATCTTCTGTCAATTCAATTAAGTCATGAACTGCTATATTTAATGGTGTAATAAATTCAGCCATTGCCGCATTATCTTTATTTTCGTCAATATAAGTATTCACTTCGTTGGTAAATACTTTTAACATTGCGCCTTTAGATGTGGCAACTTTTCTAACTAATAGATCCATGGCTTGAATGCCATTAGTTCCTTCATATATTTGTGTTATACGGGCATCACGTACTAACTGCTCTTGACCCCATTCACGGA
>Ga0193952_1000877_pt1 | contig 11949 bp, 20 predicted proteins | sample BB_3_MG_FD_140368 | JGI IMG/M metagenome (GOLD analysis project Ga0193952, IMG submission 140368) | Microbial mat bacterial communities from the Broadkill River, Lewes, Delaware, United States - BB_3_MG | ecosystem: Environmental > Aquatic > Freshwater > River > Microbial mats | place: USA... | reverse complement strand
TGAGTGATGTGCGAGATGTTAGTTCCGTAGCCGATAGACTGATGTCCATTGTCCGAATAAGGCTTACTACTAAACCCTTCGTCGAACTTGATTTGTCGCACCAAATTATCAAAATCGAACGCGAATAGTTGTGTAGCTAGTAAAGCTAATAGTAATAGCTTCATGCTTTCTCCTTTACGAGTTCCTTGATTGTCTCAAGTTCGAATATAATAAACTCACAATACTGTTTATAAGCTAAACACTTAGTCATAGTTTCTTGTTGTTTCCAATAATCAATACGATCAAAAATAACTGAGATTGATGGTGGGATTTGTGTGATTGATGACATAGTTAATCCTTTAGTTTAAGTTCTGTACTATTATGCTCATTTGATGGCTGAGCACTAACTACAGAAGATGTAGATTTGGTTAGCTGTTGTGCAGCGATGATTCGATATAGGTGAATTGCCTTGACTAGTTTCGTTGATAGAGGATAGTCAGATCCTAACTGATTAAGTAATGTTGCGTTTTCTGTATATATCTCCTTGTAATAAAATCACTAAACCAAACACACGAGGAGGAATATGCTTGAGTTAATGATTTGTAAATGTGCTCGGGGAGGGAATTGAACCCACTCATCTTATATATATTGTATGGTAAACCTGATTGGCCAATCAGTAGTTAACATTGTAATTACCTAATAGTATAAAGTGTCAATCCTTAAAATGGATCCGCTCTACCATTGAGCTAGACCAAGCATATAAGAGTTGGCAGTCCCAGACTTAAGTTCTGCCTATGTACACATTCGTCACCATATAGGTTGTGTATTTAATTTGCTACCCGATTATACATATTGGGGATTAGTTACCCTATAGCGACCGCTAAGCCCTACCTCAATTTGAGACTCATTTGCAACTAAGTACATGTACTAGGTGAAGACGAGGAGATTCGAACTCCATCAGTGTGCTCTTTAGCATCCAAACTGTTCCAATATCTGTATATCTATCTTCATATAAAAGCTCCATGTTTAACGCTACATGGACCGTTTGCGTCAAAGGTCTCTCCACAGCTCGGGAGCCGCAAATGACGACTAGTTAAACAGACTTGCTTCCAAGACTGAGTTGGTTGCTGGGCACAGGCCTCGATCCTGTAATGTAGTCCACTTCCACAGCACAAATAAAGTTGGTACATTCGCACCTGTACCGAGGTGGCTTACATATGTAATTTAATGTAAGGCTATTAGACATTGGTGGGTAGTTCTTGGTAGTATCTCCCAAGACTCAAACTTGGTGTACCCTCGGTGTGGGCAGAGTTAGATAAAGAGTTCAGAAGTTAATAACTAAACTTCTGATCGTCATAAGCGATGATTATAATTTCCTCTATTGTATGAACTTCTTCATTGTCCATCCAAGGTACGTATTCCTCGAATACTTCAATTTCATCATCTGTTAGGTAGCTATTATCTTCCCAGTTATGGTTTTCAGCAGTTCTAATCTTGTCTATTATTGGCTTTAATAATTTAAAGTCTTCTGCATCTAATTCATACTGTTCTGAAATATAGTCACCATCATTTACATCTGCTTTTACAGTCATAAGTATAGACTGTCCTGAAAGCTCTTCTGAGAATCCTTGTTTTTCAAAATTCATTATTATTCCTTTGTGGTTTATTGTTAATACCTGAATCTGTACCGATAGTACTAACCAGGCTGTGCCGACATTAGGATTCGAACCTACACAAGCTAATAGGAAGAAGTTACTAACCCCCGTTACTTCTTTTGCTCTGCTCTCCAATGAGCTAAGTCGACATATGGTGCCCTATAATTCTACATGCCGTAGGGACGTTCGGCTCTGACAAACTCAGGTCAGCTAATGCTCCTGTATGTTTGTGACCATCTAATTAATAAGTACTAATTGTACAGATAGTTAAAGAAGTGTGGGACTTTCACCCAAGCTCCTAACCACAACAGTCGGTCTATGTCAGGCACTTCAACTTACTAAGTAGGGTAGGATTACAGGTTTCATTGATTATAATGTCGTTTAACACGCCTCCACCACTGGTTCCATCATGAATGGGTAGTTAGAAGGTTAATGCCTGTTAGTAGTAACTACCTCTTGAAAAAATATCGTAATACTTACTAACTATTTTTATAGGCCTCTTTGCAGGTTTAAACATATGTAAAAAAAAAAATATTAATCGGTAATGATAAATTTCTATTAAACCATATATGTCTTTCAGTACCAAGCTTAGGCTTACAAACTTCCACAGTACCTCCTATAGGTACCGTAAAATACTCTAATACTGTTACTGGGTCTTTTACTCTAATCCAAAATGACCCTATTCTTATGTCTGTTACAGTAGTAAAGTTCATAACTTCTTTACTAGCCTCTTCTTTAAAGACCTGCATATTTAATTCCTCGAATGAGGTTGGTATTGGTGTATACATTAAATGTAATACTCTGGTTCAGTGTACTTTCCAGACTTATTCCACCTAGCTAGCTGGTCTTGTGTTAGTTCCAACATAGTTTCTCCTATAGCTCTAGGGCTTTGTATATACTTCGTAACTGCATCAGTAGGATACCAAGGTTGTTATCACCTTTACCGTTACAAGTTCCCCAAAAAGTATCATTCCAATCATTACGTTCTTCTAAATGACTATCGCCTGTTGCCAGTAAAAGTCGCTTTAAATCTTCGTTCTGATCAAACTTATGACGTACTGCTTTTCTCATTACACTGACTTTTACGCCATCCCAGTCATCTCTAATGTACTCTTTCCACTTATTAGCTAAATTTTTTGATTTTAACGGTGTGCATTCTTGTAGCTGTTTAACTTTGTCTTCGTCTACACCATCAAATTTCATAGCCATGTAATAGTTTTCAGAGGATTGGTAAACGATACCATCTATTTCTACTTTACACGGATACATATTAGATAAAAAACGTTTTTCGTCTTTAAATTCTACATTGTCCCAATTTATGGATTTATAACTCATTAGCTCTCCTTTATAATTATAAAGCTTTGTACTGTTCCCAAATAAATGGCATAGTTTTCAATGTTTCAAGGGGTATTGGCTCAAATACTAAATCAATTTCATCGCTGTAATCCGTTACACTATATATAGTAATATATCTACTTATGTCTTGTACTGAGTACACAGGTTGTCCGTGGTAAAGACCTCGTTTAGCGTCGTACTGCACATCTTCTAACTCCATATAATTTTCTACAGCTTTATGATGATTATCTCCAGTAAATGTTATTGAATGTTGATTTTTGAGTAGTACTGCATGTAATGTACTATTACTAGTTATACAAAATATTTCACCATCTTCATTCTTCTTAAACATAGGGTAAACTTCCTTCACGATTGGTGTGAGGTCGTACTTCTCTACCTGTTCTTGTTTACTTGTGTGATGGTGTATAACCCTTCCATCACTTGACCATGTTAGTGCAACCTTGTATGGATAGTCGTCAGCAGGTCTTTCCCACACATATCCTACAAAGAATATCATATTATGGACAGTATAGTTTTCGTAGATTCCTCCTTCAAAGTCAGCAGTGAAGCCATACTCTTCGAAGTTGTTTATAGGACTTTCTTGCACAGTAACATTCCTGCTATTACTGCTAGAACTATCTCCAGCATGTATAGTTGTTGGCTCCATCGTTATCCTCCTTCGGGCAATATACCCAGTTGTTGATTTGTTCGTTGTACTCGATTTGTTTATGTGTGCTGGGCGTGTCCCTAAGATGACATACTCCACTTGCGTACAACCCTTCTATCAACCTTAGGTTGACATAAGAAATAGAGAAATGGCTGTAAAGTCCCCACCCATCTGCAATTGACATTACTTTATCTAAAGTGTAGTAGTGAAGTCTATTAGCTTCACAATAGCAGTTCTCTAGTGATTTGGGCACAGCTAAATAAGAATAATCTTCGCAGTAGTTACCTATGAAGTTCTCTGCTTTAATAAACTTGTTACTACCAATTACCGCAAAGTAAACCTCACAACCGTCTAAGCAAGCATCTAGGATGTGTGAATGCTTCTTGTGAATTAGTTTCTGTTCCCAGTTGCCTGAAGAATCAGGTCCAGAAGTTGATAACTTCCAACCATCCCCAAGCAGACATTTAAACACACAAATGTGATTGCCTTCTTCGTACAGTTCTTTATTTTGTTGTAGTGTCATGCTAATCCTTCAGTTCTAGTTGTCCAAGCCTCATATAGAAATGAGCTTTGAATTGTTCAATCTTAGCTAATGAGTCAATACTAGATTCACTAAATGCGTACTGTAAAGCAAGTAACGTATTCTTAGTATTAAATGTATTGAGCATTGCTCTATTAATTTCGTCACAGAATAACTCAACTTGCAGCGAAAATAGAGAAGGATGGAAGAGGTTGGTATGTAACTCCTCTTCTACTTTAGGGTTGTCCGTAATGGTGATATTATGAAGATTAGATTCAAACAGAGCTATTCGTAGTAGCTTTGTAATGTCTTCTTGGGCTACATATAGTATATACTGTTCCATAATTAGTTCTTTAAAGTAATGTGTTGTTCCAGGTCTCCAGTGAAACTAATACCGTTTTTGCTACTATAAGAATAGCTATTTCTGTTAAATGTACAACCTGTAGTATAGTAATGCGCTAAGATTTTGTCTATCACATTAGTGTCTTTTAAATCTTCATCTGTTATTCCATACTTACTGAACTCGTCTGCACTTACCTTTACTGATATATGCTTATACTCTGTTACCATGTTAATCCTTTTTAAGCTTCCATACATGCTGTGATATAAACGAGATGCTGTATCCATGCTTACAGTCGTATCGCTCCTTCTCTTGATTTATGGCTAATATTTCAAATAAACAATAATTGTAAGTAACTTTATCTCCAACTTTAAATCTAAGCTCCATATTAATACTCCAATAGAATTGGTAGAGGTATAGTTAAGTACTTCTCTTTTTGCTTGTCAGTAGCAGTAGATAGGTTATCACAGGTGTCAGCAATCTTCACAGCAATTGCATCTGCTCGCCCTGAGTCCTTGATACGACGAATGTTCTGCTCGTAAGTAAGGTCAGGGTCTTTAGTAAGTAGGTCTAGGTCTCTGAATAAGTTCCACGATATCTCATACCGAATTGGATGTTCTACATGTGCAATGTAGTAGTTAAGGTAGCCCTCGCCATCAAGACCTCTAACTAGCTTGTAATCACAGTCCTCAATAACATCATGTAAGTACGCTAGCATCTTACGATAAGGCGTGTTCATCATATCTGCTATAGCTATTGGGTGCGAGCTATAAGGTCTACATACATCAAACCTATTCCCAATAACATAAATAATTTTATCACCATTTGGCATGATTGAGGCTGTTACAGTCTTGTAGCAATCCCATAAATCAGTTACTACTGCTACTGGTCTACGATACTGTCCCTTATGTGCTTCTACACACAGCGCTTTAGCTTGTTCTGGTGTTTCTAGTTTCATTAGTGCTCCCTTACAATATATTCCAAAGCTTCTTCTGGAGTTAGAGGTTCGGCATTAAAATATAGTGTATCATAAACTTTAAATTTGTAATCGTCTTGTTCCTTATAAGTAATTACTAACTCTATTTTTGCGTCTTCTCTGTAAGAGTCCCAAACCCAACATAATTTACCTTTACCTAGATTCTCATACCAAGGTTTAGCTGCTGGAGTTAGGTGCCACTCATGCCTGTCAAGAGAGTATCCATTAATGGCTTGCCATCCGGCTGAAGTTCCTTCTACTCTACCGTAGACTACACCATCAATCTCTTCGTAAAGTTTACACTCGAAGCTTGGCTTGATGAACTTAGTTCCGTTTGGTGCTGATATTATTTCCATTATTTATCCTTATAAGTTAGAGTTAGGTGTTACAGGGGGTTGATCCATTAGCTTTAACTCATGGTTAATATAATCCTTAATAGAGGATGCTTTACTCATACGAGATAGCATAATAAGCCAGAACCTGAAGTAATAGGTTAGAGGTACTTTACGTGGATGATCTTGTCTATACTTCAAGAAGTCCTTAAAGTTTTGTAGCTTATCTGCAATAAGCATTTTTACTACATTAGGATACTGCTCAAGTCCTTCTACTGCCGCGACTGCTTCGTGATAGGCATAATCGTCTGTTTCTGGTCTGCACAGATATGAATTAGCATATTTACGATACAGTAACAACTCATGTGCTATATCGGGCTCTATTTCAAATATGTTAATATGTTTTTCTAGTTCTTTCTCAGTTAGTAGTGTTTTTCCGTATGTCCCTACTAAATTAACACATTGTACAAACGGATGTAGAATAAATGCGTTTATTGTTGTGTCATCCACATGTAAGTTTTCTAAGTGTCCAATACCTTCATCAATATGATTAGTGTAAGGAATGCCCTTAGATGTTGATTTACCTTTGTAAAATTTACTGATTACTTTGTAGTATTTATACACTCTTCTATGATTTTTTTCCATGTTATTCCTTTTTAGTTCTTCTATATGTATATGTACTAAGTATTACCAATTACTATGCTACAATAAGCAGGGAGAGTATTTTAAACAAAGGCAATACTTCCTTAATAATTAAATGGATGCTTCCAATAATTTTCATTAGTACACATAAATATAGAAGGATGATGGTCTTCTATATATTCTACTAAGTTCTACTTAAAATATAACAACTGGGAGTGATAGTTCACTAAAGACACATCAATGTCTTTATCGTCTGGAGGGACCGGTATCCTTCATAGGCTGTATCTTAGTTCTGGGTGAAGATAGCTAATCTTCGGTAAGTTAGAGCAATTACCTAACGCACTGGCTGATGCCTTCCGTTAGCTCCTATACTGATGTGTCACTAGTAAACTACCAACCGAAGTTGATAGGTTAACTGTGTTCTTCTGTATTATCTCCAGTTGATTTGCTCATTGCAATATCTGTTGCTATGGAAGCTAATACTGTAGGTGCTTTTTCCTCTTGACCTTTTAAGGCTCTTTTAATCAGAAGTTGTGCTGATATCAATAACTCCATGCTATCTATAGATTGTCCTTCAACCGGGTTGATTTCTGCTGTGATATCAGCGTTTCCGATTGTTAATATGATTTGTGCTTGTTCCATTGTTTATCCTTTTAGCTATAAATTTTTTGTAAGTTCTAAAATATCGTCAAATATTACAGATTTGCCACCGTCGGCTTTAAGAGCTTGTATTCCTTTAGGTTTAAAAGAAAGTCCTTTTCCTTCACCTATTACCCAGATATCTTTGCCTTTCATTTCTGAAAAGTCATTTACATCTAGTGCTATTAGAAGTTGTCTGATTATTTCACATCCGTAAACAGTACCTACTCTTGAATCTAGTTCCTTTGAGTATCTATCTAAGGCTAAACCTCCTATTCCTTGTGACATTCCTTCTTCATAGTCAACATGAATCCAGAAGTTAAGGATACCTCTATCTTTTATTTCTAATGACGCTTCTGTTATTCTTGCTAATTGTTGGTTCATTGTTTATCCTTTATATGTGCTGTGAGTAAGAAGCTAATGCTTTTTGTAGTTCTATTGATTGAGTATTAAACTCAACTGTCATTGCGTGTAATTGCTCCTCGGTTTGTTTAATAGTGGCTTCTTGTTCATACAATTCTAAGTTTAAAGATTCAATCTCTTTATTTTTATCCAATATCATTTGGCTCATTAGTCTATTCTGCCGTTTTAAATGATTATTATCAACTACTAACTCAGTTAATTTGTCTAGTAATTTATCATTTTTTGTTACTTCAATATCTAGTCTAGTTAGATTCTTTGCGTACATTAGGCAAATTACTTCTGTTGGCAATTTCATAATAGTTCCTTAATTTAGAGATTTATCAAACCCAAGATTGTATTTTTTTTTTTACAATTTCTTCTGCTGTTAAGTCAAATTGGTTAATGTGTTTCATTCGTGTATCTTTTCTATATCTATTAAGCATCCTAGTGGATTTGAACTGTAGGGCTGTTTTGGGTACTGACGATTTATCCACATATCATTCATACCACCTGCACCGTCTGGGTTAAGTTCTTGCCAACACTCTATATCCTGTACATACTTAATCTCAATACCAGTTACCATGAACTTGTATTGAGATTGTGGTTGTGGTTGTGGTTGTGGTTCAGTCATTTGTTCAGCTGGTGATGTGTATCTATGTGGCTTGTAAATAGGGTCATAACACTCTTTAGCTTCCTGCACAAAATAAGACTCTCCAGGGTGTAGAGGTAATCTACATTCTATTAGTTGTAATTCTGGTTGAGACCTATAATATAACTTGTCGAAGTCACCTTTCGAGTTTAATTTTACTAGGAATTGTCCTGAACCTATCGGTTTAATAGCTGGTAACCAAAGCTTAGTTGCTCCGTTATGGATGGCTTCCAGTTGTTGTTCGTTTGGTATAAATGGTTTCATTCTAATCCTTTGAAAAGTAGTTAGAATTGTGTCTACTACCATACATTAAGTAATCACCTGGATGACAGAAGCTTATAAAATCATGTTCAAGGTAACGAGGTATAATCATATGAGTCAGTCCGCCAAAGCTGTAATAGGTTGTTTGAAAGCCAAGGATTTGTACCTTAGTATTAGACTTAGTGCCCATTCCTTGATGAATAATTAAGTACTTACGTCGAAGCTTGTTCACTTCAGATGGGTTAGTTGGTCCTTGCTTTTTCAAAGCTTTCTTCCAATGCCTGAAGTTACGAATCCTCTTGGATTTGCCTAACACGCATTTGTATGTATATTTCATTCTAATCCTTTAGTATAATGGGTTCTATGTGTACTTTCCTTAAGTATTGAGGAAATACAGAATAAGTGCCTTTAGTATTGAGTAACATACTAGGCAAAAGAGTCAATAAAGTATTGAGGAACTTGGAATATTTATTTAATATACCCTCTTTCTTTTGCAACGTCATATAATGTCTTAGATAAATATTCTACATATACATAAGAACAATTAACATTTTCCGGAAATACCGTTGAATTTCGTGTCTTATCTGCGTTGTCTGTATTTAATGCACCGTATAAAGTTCTAAATTCTTCTAGGGATTCAATTGTAATCTTTAATTCGATTGGTTGAAAGCTTGGTTGTGTCTTAAGTTGTTCTACTTGCATTGTTATATTCCTTTAATTTAAGCACTCTAAGGGGTACTTTGTGGTTCTGTCATATCCTAACTTATCGTGTACTAGATTGTGGTGATATGGGCATACTAATCGTAAATCTTCTATAAACTCCTGTGTAAGTCTAATATAGTCCACATGATGTAAATGTAATCCTTGGGATTCTGTACAACCTTCTACTTCACATTGATAATTAGCAATAACTAACCGTTGCTGTTTGAGATTCTGCCACTCTACTGTACGCATATAATCAGCTTTAGAATCAGCGCTGATAAACATTAAATTAGGTTGTAATTCTGGTATATTATCCTCGTATGTAGGTATGTATCCTACAGTACTATCAGTGAAGCAATGAGAACTAGTAGATTCAAAATCTCTAACTTGGTAGTATCCTACAGATAATTTGTCGTACTTATCTTTACTAGAAGATTTACGATACAACATTGCTGACACAATCCAAAGAAAAACAACAATAAATAACCATTCCATATAGACTCCTGTGCTGTTCTTTCCTAAGAAAAAAAAAGAAAAAAGTAAAAAAAAAAAAGTAAATAACACCTAAAAGGTGCTACTTACTTATGCGCATTCTGCTCTTCTAAAGCCACAACAGCCTATTGGTTGCTTATGTTCGTTTCTTTGTAAGTTGCCAGGTGCTACTACATCCGTTCTGTGCTTTGGTACTGAGTTAAGTGTTAGCGAACTAACAATATAAATAGTGCCTTCCTCGGGTTTTGGTAAACCCTCAACTGCTCCAAATTTAGTTTGGTATATAGGCATTCCTCCCACTTCAGCCACCTTAACTGTCTCTGACATTACTCTAGCCACAATGCCTGAAGGTGATATCTCCTGTCCTGTGGTAGTCTCGTTAATTGTGTGATTTGTTAAATTTACTAATTTCATGTTTTCTCCTTAAAATAGCCCAAGGGTTAACCTTAAAGTTTACTTATTTAAGTACCATAGGGTTTATGATTAGTTCTTCCTCTAGTGGTTCTACCAGTGGAGTTACTGTCGCTTTCCAGTTTGCTAATTTGCTCGCTTGGATGTTAAGACTTGTAAAATATTCTGATAGTATCTTGTTACGGTTTGTATGAATATGTTTCAATGATGGCTCATCTTCGTTTCGTCCATTAGCATATACATCTCTAGCGTAGTTTGCTGATTCGCAACATAGTACCATTGCATCGTGGATATCTAGTACCCACCCGTATGTATCAACAACTGCATCTACTGCGTTGTCCATAACTCGTCCGTCTAGTCCGTGAATTAGTCCAGTAGGCCCGTATCGTCTGAATGACTTAAGGTCTGGTACTTTCTTAGTTTCTGTGTTATGTACTCTTCTAATTGAGTTAGTTGCTGTATCGAATAAGTCGAACTCAGTTGTAACTTCCCCCATATGGTGGAACTTGTTACAGTATGTTGTAACTTTATTGTTAAGTACATTTAGTTCCATCTTAGGTTGCATTTGTGAATTGTTGATGATGAAATCTTTGAACGCAATAGCTACTGCTAATTCTCCATCTTCCAGTTCGTGATTAAACGCTACCACCTCTTCTTTAGTGTACTCAATCTCCATATCATCCCACATAGCTTGGGCTGTCATTTGACTACCATAGCATTGTCTCATAATAGTTTTGAATTGTGGTCTATTTGTTATAACATCATGTCCCCAAGCATCACTTAAGTCTCCATGAGTAATGTTACATCTATCAAGAAATGGCTTATGATTTAAGAGTAATCCTAGGTATCCCAGTACACTGGCTGACATATCTATCTCAATAGGTACTACCCATTTGTAATTGGATTCCTTGATAATAGTGGATTCCAGACCTTCCAATTCTGCTATCATGTTACCAACTCTAGCTTTGTGCCATTCTGATCCATTTGAATACTCTGTTATTTTAATTTGACGATTGTATCTAACTGATTCCATTTTATCTTGGAATGCATTAGATATATCTTTATAAGTTCGTTTAATCCAGATGTTCTCTACATCATCATGTGCCATAGTAGCGTTGTAGTAACACTCTCTACCAAAGCTCACTTTGTCTTGTCTGCTACCAGATTTGAAACCAACTAATTCTGCTATGAATAGGTACTTGTTGATTAATCCTGTAGGAGTACAAGTATTTCTATACTCTTCTGGGATAACAAGTAATCCCCGCATAACTTTGAAACCAACTGGATTAGCAATTTTATTAAGGTATCCTGAGTTGTTTCTATGTCGTGGGTCACTAGTTCGTGGTCCTGCATTGTAAGTTCCTGCTTCATACATTAACGACTCAACTACTTCTTGTCCAATTTCTTGGTAATTTGCATGGTCTTCAATAATTGCTGGGTACTGCTCAAGCATTTTAACAATACCTTTATTTACTTCAGATAGCACCAAATCAAATTCTTTAGACATTGCTTTAGTATCGTATTGAAAGGGCACTTTACCTGTTTTGGCAAAACCTTTACAGCTATGTTCAACTGTACGGGTTGTTCCATTTACCTTTTGTTTGTTTGCTCCAAAGTCTCGGTCTAAATCGTGGAATGTTAGTTTATACTTATCGAACTTTTTGTACATTCTAATATGATCTAGTTGTTGTTTACTAACATACTCTAATAGTTTAGATTCATTGATAAATGCTTCTGACCAATTGTTGTTTGGTCTAGTGTTTACTGTAATCCAGCCTTTGTCGCTTAGTAATTTAAGTGCTTGATTCATAGCTTTTGGGTGCTTAATTCTCTTAGCCCAATAAGGTAATGATATAGTATTTGTCATACTCCCATTCTCTAGTTTACGGTACCCTTTTGCTAAGTACATATTCCACATAGCACTAAACATACCTTCAATTTGTCTAT
>Ga0193952_1000875_pt1 | contig 11954 bp, 4 predicted proteins | sample BB_3_MG_FD_140368 | JGI IMG/M metagenome (GOLD analysis project Ga0193952, IMG submission 140368) | Microbial mat bacterial communities from the Broadkill River, Lewes, Delaware, United States - BB_3_MG | ecosystem: Environmental > Aquatic > Freshwater > River > Microbial mats | place: USA... | reverse complement strand
GTAAGGATGATGCATTGGGTGTTAATTATCAGTGGTTTAAAGATGAGGATGCTACAGTATTGAGTAGTTCTAACACCTATACTGTTGCTGGCCTCGACAAGTCTGAGGATGGTTTATATAAAGTCGAGGTTAGCGATGGTTGTATGACTAAAGTTAAAACAAAGTTTATCAATGTATTGGATAAGATCATTGCAGTTACAACTTGGGAAGCCAATAAAAAGCTGTGTGTAGGTGATGAATTTTTGTTGGATGCTCAGGTTAGCGGTGATAATCCAACTTATACCTGGACGGTTCCTAATGGAAGACTTGTTGGGAATGTTTCAAAATTGAAAATTGATGATTTGACTGTTGCGGATGCAGGCACCTATAAATGTGTTGTTAGCAGTTCTTGTTCTGATGGAGATATTGTTTTTGTGACTGAACTTATTGTGAATAAAGCTCCTGAAATTACGAATGGAATTGATAATTTGAGTGCAACATGTGATGGAGAAGATTTAGAGCTTGGTCCTATTGTTGTCGATGGTGATGTTTTATCAATGAATTGGATTTTAAATGATGGAAGTTTGAGTTCTAATCATACCAATATTTTAAATTTGGGTAAAGCTGATACTAGCAAAGAAGGAAATTATAAAGTTGAAGTTAGCAATGCTTGTGGAAATGATTTTAGTCTGGGTTTCCAGGAGGTCGTTCTACTTCCAACATTGGCTGCTATTCCTAATCAGAATGTTTGTGAGGGGGAAGATGTTGTGTTTAGAGCCCAAACGACAGGAGATAATTTGGATTATAAATGGTTTGTTGATGGTGTTGAAGATCTAAAATATTCCGGTAAACCGGAATTAATCCTTGAAAATGTAAAGGCATTAGATGCAAATACCTTACGTATTTACGATATTGAATGTCGTGTAAGTAGTTTAAATGCTTGTGGAATAGAACAAATTAAGAATGCGGAACTGATTGTAAATCCGAATACAATTCTTCAGTCTTCAATTAAGAGTGAAGTGGTTTATGTTGATAGTGATTATGAATTTGATTTGGATGTCAAAGGAAGTAATCTGACTTACGAATGGCATCATATAAATAAGGATGGTGTTGATAAGCTATTAACAGAGACAAGTTCAAGACTCGTGCTGAATAATTTGACACTTGCTGATGGTGGTGAATATGCTTGTTATATTGGCGGAACTTGTGGTAATAGATATACTTCCGGATTTCTGACAATAAAAGATCCAATAAAAGTTGTTAATGGTTTGAACAAATTCGTTCAAATTGAAAAATGTTTTGGAGAGCCTTTATCATTAAATATTGAAGTGACGGGTGAAGTTTATGATATCAATTGGTTTAAAGATGATGTCAGTTTGGATCAGCATAAATTAAGTCTTTTTATTTCTGAACTTGATTATAGTGATGCTGGTCAATATCGTTGTGAGATCAATGGTGAAGGGGATAAATTTTCTGAAAAGGTAGATATTATTGTAAATAAATTAACCGTGTTGAATTCAAATCTGAAAGATAAGAACCTGTGTGAGAATGAAACGCTTCTCTGGAGTGCTGATGTTAATGGTTCAAATTTGACCTACAACTGGCAATATAAAGGAGAGACGATTTCGACAGAGGCAATTTTGAATATTGAAAATTTACAATTGGGACAAGCAGGAGAGTATCGACTAGACGTATCTGGTAAATGTGGGTATGTTGATAGTGAAGCTCAACTTAAAGTTTACAAACTACCATATTATATCAGCCATAGCGAAAGTGTTGAAGTTTGTGAGAATACCGACGTGGTCAATTTCAGAGTGAATTATGGCGGAGACAATATAAGATATCAATGGAAAAAAGATGGACTTGATCTTTTTGGTGAGACAAGTTCGTTATTAACAATTCAAAATATAACTCAAAGTAAAGCGGGAACCTATACTTGTGCTGTAAATTCATCATGTGGTCAGGAGCTTATTAGTCCCGATATGGTTTTGTCAGTTATCCCGAGTTTAAAGGTTTTAAATGAGAGTGGTAACCTTGAGGTTTGTGATGGAGAATCTGCAGAGTTCGCTGTTGAGGCAGAAGGACGCAATGTTCAGTATCAGTGGCTATTTAATGGAGATACAATTGTAGGTGCAACGAATCCAATTTATCAAATCGATAAAAGTTCATTGGATAACCGCGGTTATTATACCTGTGGATTGTCAGATGAATGTACCTCAAAGCGCTATTCTGATTCAAAACGATTGGATGTTAATGCCTTACCAAACTCACAAATCTATGGTCGAATGGAGCTTTGTGTATTGGAGGACCGTGTCACTTATACCACTTCAGTTCAGCCGGAAATTAATTATTTGTGGCAAGTTGATGGAGGTGAGTTTACGACTCCTAATGAGGGTGAAAAAACGAAGATTACCTGGGGAACATTGGAGAATGGGAATATCAGTATCAGAATTGTTGATGAAGAAACCGGATGTTATTCTCAGATTGATTCATTGGTAAAACTACATCCTCTACCTGATGTGAGTCTGTCAAATCTTGATTCTCATGGTTTGTGCGAACCTGAATTTCAATTGACAGGAGGTTTGCCTGAGGGAGGTATTTATTGGGTCAATGGTGTGCGTGAACGCTCTTTTAGTCCGGGTACCGGTAAAGGAGAGTACCCTATTCGATATTCGTATACTGATGAGAATGGGTGTTCAAATACAACAGAAGAAAAAGTGATGATGATCGATTCATTGCCAGTTGTTAAACTGATAGAAGATGTCACTGTTGGTGCCTGCAAGAGCAAACAACTTTGGGCTGAAACTGAACTTGATAATATCAAATGGTCACCAAGTCGTTATTTGGATGATCCAACATCAAAAACACCTGTATTTACTTCAGGTGAATCTGAAAGATATGTTGCTTTTGTTGTTGATAAACATGGCTGTGTGGGGAATGATATTGTTAATGTAAATGTGGCACCGCTACCGGTAATTACAACGATAAATGATACCATTATTGGGCAGTGTAAACCATTGGTTCTAACAACGGATATTGTTGGTGCAGTTTCTGAAATTAATTGGACTTCAGATAAAGAACAATTGAGTAAATCAACTGTTCGGGATCCTCAATTGGAAGACTTATCGGTTGGGCTTCATAATTTCACGATCAATGTTAGCGACATGTATGGTTGTGTTGCAGAAGCTTCTGTTAAAGTTGATGTGAGAGCGAATCCGGAAATAGGCGAATCTCAATTTTTATGTGAGGGTGAATCTATTGAAATTAACACTCGAGATCTAGAGAATGCTGTATGGAGTGATGGGTATACAGCTTGGGAGCGAACAATTGATACGCCAGGCGAATACCAGTTAAGTGTTAGTAATGAATTTGGTTGTACAGAGGTGCAAAAGATAAAATTGAATCCATTACCTGAATTTGAATTGGACAATACAATTCAGCCTGGAATTATAATATTCGAAGGCCAGACCGTTACGCTAGACCCTGATCTCAATTCTGATTTTGGCCCGTATGTATACGAGTGGAGTGATGGTAGTGTATTGCCACAACTGGAGGTGAGTGAGTCTGATACTTATAGCTTGAAAGTGGTTGATAAAATTGGATGTGTTGCAACTGATACTGTTGTGGTTGAAGTTAAACCCGTTGGAATTGAATCACCTAATGCCTTTACTCCAGGTTCCGGCAATGAAAATGATCGTTTCTATTTAAAGGAAATTAATATCGATAAGAAATTCGAATTCTATGTATATAATCGTTGGGGTGAGCTAATGCATCGATCGACTGAAGCTGGATATGGTGGTGGTTGGGATGGAACTTACCGCGGGGAAAAATGTCCAACGGGCGTTTATGTATGGATTTTAATTCTCGATGGTAAAGCCACGGAAAAAGGCTATATGACCTTGGTTAGGTAAGTTTTTGATTTCTGAAAAATAAGAAATACCTTTCAGTAAGAAAGAATTGATTTAATTTATAAAGATATAAAGGAAATAATTGTTCTTTTTGTGGTCAGTAAACGTTGATCATTCAAATAGGATAGCACAAAATAATTTAATAAATACATGAATAAGCTTATACTTTCTATTATCTTCTTTGTTTTTGGAATAAGCTTAGTAGGTCGTGCTCAGGATATTCGCTTCTCTCAGTTCTATGCAAATAAATTATATCTGAATCCAGCCTTGGCTGGTTCTTCAGATCATGCTAATTTGAGTTTAAATTATCGAAATCAGTGGCCCAATCTGGATTATCCATATGTCTCTTATAGTGTTTCATATGATAATTTTTTCTCAGGGTTGAATGGTGGTTTAGGTTTTTTAGTGATGCAAGATGACCAAGGGGATGGTGCCATTACAACAACATCATTTTCGGGGGCTTATTCATTCTTTTTGAGAATCAATAATGAGTTGGTTTTTCGACCAGCCATTCAAGCATCTGTGATACAGAAAAAGTTAAATTTTAAAGATTTAAGATTTCCCGACCAGATTTCACCTATTTACGGGGATGTTTTTCCACATAACACATCGGGTGATCCCAGTAACAGAAGCTGGAATGGGATGGACTTTTCTGTGGGTATAATGGCCTATTATAAGAACTATTATTTTGGAGCCGCAGCTAGTCATGTGAATCAGCCTAACCTTAGTTTTGACGATTTTGAGGATGATCAGCTGAATGCCAAATACACCTTTCATGCTGGAGCCGAATTTGCCTTATCCGGACAAACGCGTGGAAATGGCTTGGTTTTATCACCCGCGCTGTTGTTTCAGAAACAAGGTGAGTTTACCCAAATGAACTATGGGATGTATGTGAGTAAGAGTTCCTTGGTTTTTGGATTCTGGTTTAATCAAAATTTTCAGCTGAATTACGATGCTGTTATTCTGATGGCAGGTATTGTTACGGATCGATTTAAACTCGCTTATAGCTTTGATTATACAATAACCAAATTGGTGCAAACAAATACAGGAGCCCATGAGTTATCATTCTCATTTCCTCTTGCTTTTGAAAAGAGAAAAAGAAGGCGCAGACCCAATCGGGTTAGATATCCTCAATTCTAAAATAATAAAGGAGCAAATTCAATTGAATTTGCTCCTTTATTATTTCTTGTAAGAATCAATTTATTTGATTCGTACAAGATATTTCTTCCTGATTTGTTTAAGCATATCCAGGCTTAAATTTTCAGCATAAATACGAATGATGTCAATTGCTTTAAAATGGTCGTAAATAAAGCCAATTGAGGCATCGAAATGAAGCAGATCCATATTATACTTCACTTGCTTTGTAAGTTGCTCAAATTCGCTCCAGGAAAGGTATTTGGGTATTTTAAAGTAACCATGGTTAGCCTCTACACTATCGAAATAATAATCATCCTCTACTTTTTCTAAGGAGAAAAATTTATTTAAGCGGGTAATTCCGTTTTCATGATCGAATTTAGAAGGTTTATCTTTAAAGTTAATACCTAAAGATACGTAATAGGCTTGCAGTTCTTTAATATCAGCATATTGTTCTATATGTCGAACTCTAATCACATCATAAACAGTATTGAAAATTGTAATTGTTCCCAATGCAGCATGATACTTTTTGTTTGTATCTGCCATAATCTTCTGAGTGACGCGGGTAAATTGCTCCAGATCGTATTTTTTATCTGTTACCAGATAGATGTAATGAGGTGTGATATCCTTTTGTAAATTGTCGTAATATTCATAAAATCCAGGGAAAGGATTTTTAGATTCCAGCACCAAAGTATTGGGAAGAACAGCACCTTCTATAAGCTCAAAAGCCTCTTCTTTTATAAGGCTTCCATATTTAATTTCAGTCGATTCAGTCATATATAAGAGGGATTTAGTGGTACTTTATTCGTTGAAAACAATTGTTACAGGTTGTTACTTGTACTCCTCTAAACTTATGAAAAAATCAAAGAAAAAACAAGAACTCAAAGTCTTTTTTTATTGTTCTCTTGTGAAGACTAATTCATTATTTTTCGAAAGATTCGGATTAAAAATATAACCTTCGGAATCGAATGCTTTCAGGTGTTCGGGATCGGTAATCTGATTTTGAATTATAAAACGAGTCATCAGGCCACGTGCCTTTTTGGCAAAGAAACTAATGACCTTGTATTGCCCGTTTTTTAGGTCTTTAAAGATGGGGGTTATAATTTCGGCCTTAAGCTTTTTCTTGTCAACGGATTTAAAATATTCGTTTGAAGCTAAATTTATCAGGTACTGATCTCCTTTTTCACTCAGTGTTTTGTTGATTTCATTGGTGATTTTATCACCCCAAAACTCATATAAATTATTCCCTTTACTTGTTTGAAGTTTTTTGCCCATTTCAAGACGATAGGCTTGTATCAAATCAAGTGGTTTTAAGACACCATAAAGTCCGGATAGGATTCTTAAATCCTTTTGAGCTGTTTGCAGTTCAGTTTCGCTTAAACTCTCAGCATCAAGACCTGTGTATACATCGCCCTTAAAAGCGAGAATAGCCTGTTTCGCATTTTCCATATCAAATGGCAATTGCCAATTCAAAAAACGTTCGAAGTTTAACTGAGCCAATTTTGGACTGATACCCATAAAATCAGCAATTTCATCTGTAGAAAGTCTTCTAAGAAGTTTAATTAAGGCTTGAGATTCTTTAAGAAATGCAGCTTCTGTAAAGTTTTGACTTGTGCTCTTGGTCTCAAAGTCCAGAGATTTTGCTGGCGATATAAGGATTAACATATGTTGCTTTTTTTGATATAATGAATCTAAGATATGTGATTTGACAGATATAAACTAATTGAGTTTTTTGATCTCTATATTGTTCTTGTTTATAAGTAAGTTGACAGGTTTGCAAAAAAAAGCAGATGACTGGCATCTGCTTAAATATATACGCGTAGAGGTTTCGTTTAGAGGTTCTGATCGGGATATAAAGCATTCCACCACTCTCTTTGATCTTTTAGATGTTTCGCAAAGTATGCAAAAATGGTATTGTTCCATAAAATACGTTGCGTATAGTTTAAAATATGATGATTTTGATTTTTAACTTGAACAAAATCAACTTCTTTTCCTAAAAGTTTAAGAGCCTGGTACATCTGAATACTTTCTCCAAGAGGCACATTGGTATCTACACTACCGTGAATAAGTAGCATAGGTGTTGTTACTTTATCAGCGCTAAATAAGGGGCTTTGATCAACAAATATTTTACGGTGACTCCATGGGAATGATTGTCCTGTGGCATTAACACTGTAGGTATATCCCCAATAGCCTTCTCCCCAATACGAAGTAATATCGCTAATACCTGCATGAGAAATTGCTGCGGCAAAGATATCTGTTCTGGTTTGTAGCAACATGGTCATAAATCCACCATATGATGCACCAATACATCCAATTTTATCTGCGTTTACAAATGGGTGAGATGCAATGAATTGTTTGGTTCCTTCGATAATTTCATCGGCAGTAGTAATACCCCAGTTGTTTTGGTGTTCTGCTGAAAACTCTTGCCCGAAACCCGTTGCACCACTGGGTTGTAGTAAATAAACAACATAGCCCATAGCAGCATATAAGTTTAAAGGATAACGTCCACCAAAACTGCGTTCAACAGGAACGGTACCGGCATAATAGTTGACGATCATTGGGTACTTTTTATTTGCGTCGAAATTTGGCGGATAATAAACACGACCCATAATTGTTTTTCCATCTTCCTTAGTGAAATTCCAATCTTCTGTTTTCCCGAATTTAACCTGTTCAAATTTTTTCTTTTCAGGGTCAGATAGTTTTGTTGATTCTTCTTTCGCTAAATCATAAGTGTAAGCTTTGTATGGACTTGATATGCTGCAGGTAATATAGGATAGCGTTGAGCCATCGCTTGAAATATCAAAATTTTTAACCACATCACTACTGATGTTTAGTTTGGTAAACGATTGATCATTTAAGTTATATTTAAACAAGCGAACGTAATCTTTATCATTTGCCGTAAAGTAGATCTGACTATCTTTTTTATTCCAAACAGTGGTCCCGACAGCGGGATTGAAATGATATGTGATGGGCGTAACATGATTTGTTTTTAAATCCATAATATACAACTGCCCATCGTAATTGTTAGCTAGTTTTTGTTTTCCAATATTCTCACCCAATTTACCGAAACAGGATGGTCCGCCTTGTACCAGAATTTGAGTACCATCAGGTGAATAGAGAGCCGAACCGCCAAACAATTTATCTTTCCAGATGGTATCTACCTTAAAAGTCTCCAGATCCATTTGATAAAGGTTTTGTTTGCTGTATGGGTATTCATTATAGTCTGGTCTCGATTGTGAAAAAAGAATATGTTTGCTATTTGAGCTGATATCGTTTAATTGAGTCGAAAGATTTCCAAAGGTTAATCTTTGTTTTACGCCACTATTTACGTCTAGTTTAAACAGGAAACTGCGATATCTAAATCCGGGAAGACGATCTTCCATACCTTGGATTTTTCTGATTTTCCATTCTTTAGAGTGGTCTTTTGCTTGAGAGTAGATGATGGTTTTAGTATCAGGTGTCCAAGTGTAATCTTCAAAATCATCTATATTATTTGCGATCTCTTTTTCGGTTCCCCTATCCAAATCGAACAAGAAAATAGATGTTTTGTTATTATAGTTCTTGATGTAAGAAATTTGATTTCCCTTAGGTAGCCACTTGATACCATCCAGATTTGTACCTCTAAATGAGTGAATAATATGATGACTATTGATGTCTGTAATCTCTTTCCAATGTTCAGTCTCGTCTGATGGAGGGAGCGTTCTTGAATAAGAAATTAAGGCAAGCTGTCCATTGGCAGACATCTGGGTTGAAGTCACTTTTGTCCCGTCAAGCACATTGTTGATTGTGATGAAATGTTCCGGGTTTGTTGAGAAAGTAAAGTCTTTTGTTGACCATGCTTTTTCTGCTTGTAGTTTTACATTGAAGCTGTTTTTTTTGTTTTGAGACAGGACTTTGATCAGAATGCAATGCTTGCCTGGTTCCAAAGTAATATCTGAAGTGATTTCCTTCGCTTTTTCACTTTCTGCTTCGTAGTGTGAAGCTATTTTTTTTCCATCCAAATACATTTCAAGCATTGGAAAAGTGTTGATAATCAGTTTAGATTTTGCCCATTGTTCAACACTAATATAGGATACAAAATAGGATAGGCTATTGGCTTTCCCACGAGCATTAAGATCCTCTTTTTTAGAGAGAGCCGCTTTATTCCATTTCAGATTGGAATTGTTCCAGACTAAAACTTCATTTACCGATGGTTTTAATTCTTGTTTATTGAGATAATTCTCTTGTATTAATGCCTTCAAATGGAAGGTTTGTCCATCGATATCCGGACTGTTATTAAAGGCCGGAAGATTAATTGTAACCGCTTCAGTTTGCAACCAATCTTTCAGGATAATCGTTTTTTTGTCTGTTCTTTTCTCAGCTCTAAGACTTAAGTTAAAGAAGACGATGAGTGTCAGAATTGAAAGGAATTTGTTCATATGTTTATTTTTAGCATAGTTGAGACTTCAATATTACAAATTTAACGAGCTATATAAAAGGACTTATTCTAGACTTTATTAGTTTTTATTTACACTTGTTAGATTGGAAATGTAAAACTGAAATGCAAATTGATTTTTATTATGATTGTTTATTTTATTATCTTAGACAATATTGACAAATTCTGATACTTAACTTTCATATTGACAAGCAATGGGTGGTGATCTTCTTTTTCCTGAATTTATCTTTACAAAATGGCAAGAATTATTAGACTTACTAAGTTTAACCTTTAATTTGCCAGCAACACTTATTATGCATGCCAATGAGGATTCAATGGAGGTTTTTGCCAGGAGCATAAATCCTGAAAATCCTTATCGAGTTGGAGATTCTGAAAAGATGGCTGGACTTTATTGTGAAACAGTAGTCAAAAGTGAGTCTAGCTTATTGGTCGCTAACGCTCTTACTGATGTCGATTGGGTTGATAATCCTGATGTAAAACTGGGGATGATTGCTTATCTGGGGTTTCCTCTAATGTATCCTAATGGAGACGTTTTTGGAACAATTTGTACTCTGGATAAAAAGGAGAACCATTTTACAAAACAGATTCAAGAATTTCTCATCAAACTTAAAGAAATTGTAGAGTTGGATATTGCTGCCTATTACTCATATGAAGGAGCAAAAAATAAGGTAGATCATATTAGTTCTGATCAGCTTGTTCATCTGTCTCAAGTTGAGGGAACAATGTTAAATATTGAACCTAATAGACAAAAAGAATATTATAAAAATTCAAATACCTATACGACCGCAATGAATATTGACCTGATGGAGGAAGATAATAAGTACAAAGCTCTTTTTTCATCTATGAATTCTGGCTTGGTTGTTTATGAACCTATTTTTGACCAGAATGGTAATTTGTGTGATGCCAGGTATTTGGATATGAACACTAGAAATGAGGAACTAATTGGACATAAAAAAGAAGAAATAATTGGTAAGACTCTATTAGAAGTTTTTCCCAAAACAGATGCGATTTGGATTTCCAATTTTGATCAGGTTTTTAAAAAGAAAATACCAATCAATTTTGAATCATATTATTCACCTTTGGGTAAGTATTTTTCTGTGAGTGCTTTTTTAATCGAAGAGAATGTTTTTGCTTTTTCATTCCATGATATTTCGGAACATGTTATCGTAAAGCAAAGGTTAATTGATAGCGAGAAGAAATATAAGACATTATTCAATCACAGTAATACAGTAATGATGCTTGTCGATCCTAAGGATAGCAGTATTGTTGATGCCAACGCTTCAGCAATAAAATTTTATGGGTTTCCCAAGAAGGATTTATTGAGTATGAAGATGATTGATATTAATAATATGACCAAAGAAGCACTTCAACATGAAATAGATTTGGCAGTAAAGAAAAAAAAGAATCATTTTCAATTGAAGCATCGCTTGGCATCGGGTGATGTTCGGGATGTTGAGGTTTATACAGGGACACTTATATCGGATGGTAAAACCTTATTGCATTCGGTTATTCATGATGTGACGGACAGATGTTTGGCATTAGAAAAGGTTAATCGCTTATCGATGGTTGTAGAGCAAAGCCCGGTTGCTATTATGATGACCGATATTAGCGGGAATATTTCATATTGCAATGCTAAGCTTTGTGAGTATACCGGTTACTCAGTTGATGAGATGATTGGGCAAAACCCAAGAATCCTTAAATCCGGAAAATTTTCAAAAAGATCATACTCAAAAATATGGCGTACGATTTTATCAGGTCGTAAGTGGAAAGGGGAGTTTTATAATAAGAAAAAGGATGGCAGTTTTTATTGGGAATCAGCAACTATAGCTCCCATTAAAAATGCTAAAAATGAAATCGTCAATTTTATTAAGATGGGCGAGGATATTACTGAGAGAAAACGTCTGGAGAATCAGTTATTGCAATCCAAACTTAAGGCCGAAGAAAGCGATATGCTAAAGAGTTTATTCCTTGCAAATTTAAGTCATGAATTGCGAACCCCTCTAAATGGCATAATGGGCTTTACAAATCTTATGTTATCTGATGATATCTCGGATAAAGAGCGAAAAGAGTATGGTGCTTTTGTAGAATCTTCAGGTAATCAATTGTTGACTATGATGGATGGGATTCTAAAACTGTCAGTGATTGAAGCAGGAGAGATGAGTGTCAAATATTCCAGCTTTAGAGTTAATGATTTATTAAATGAAATCGTTAATTATTACGCAAAGGATATAGCAAACAAGAAGCTTAATCTGCATTGGGATTGCGATTGTCAATCTTTAGTGAGGAGTGATAAAAAACGCATTCGTCAGGTGTTTGATATCCTGATTCAGAATGCGATAAAATTTACCGGAAAAGGCAGCATTTTACTGGCGGCTGAATGTAATATTAATATGTTGGTTTTATCTGTTAAGGATACAGGTATTGGAATTGCTGTTGAAAACCACACAAAAGTGTTTGAGCGCTTTCGTCAGGTGGATGATTATTCTACAAGAGTATTT
>Ga0193952_1000867_pt1 | contig 12071 bp, 10 predicted proteins | sample BB_3_MG_FD_140368 | JGI IMG/M metagenome (GOLD analysis project Ga0193952, IMG submission 140368) | Microbial mat bacterial communities from the Broadkill River, Lewes, Delaware, United States - BB_3_MG | ecosystem: Environmental > Aquatic > Freshwater > River > Microbial mats | place: USA... | reverse complement strand
GACTCCCTGGTGAAGCGATGAGATCCTGGTTCGATTTTGGTGGTGGTGCTGAACTGCTCAACAAAATGATGGGTGATTATAATGTTATGACATTCCCTGGTGCGTTAGCACCACTTCCAGAGGAAGTCTTCTTCCATTCTAAAGTTAAACTAGAATCTCTTGCAGACCTCAAAGGCTTAAAAGCACGCTGCATGGGCGATGGTGGTGAAATTCTCAAGCGTATGGGCGCAGCAACTGTTATTATTCCTGGTGGTCAACTCTACGAAGCAATGCAGCGTGGCACCATTGATGCTTTTGAATATTCCACTCTGGCTTCAAACTGGAACATGCATTTCAATGAAGTTGCACCCTATGTTTATCTTTCTCCAAGCCGTGCACCAAGTGACCCTCAGGTTATCTTTGTGAACAAGAAAGCCTTCAACGCACTTCCTGACGATTTGAAAGCAATTGTCACAGCTGTTGTTGCTAAATATACCCAGGATCAGCATGAATTTTTAGTCAGTGAATCAATCAAAGCAGTCGAAAAATTCAAGGCCGCAGGGAACGAAGTTTATAAAGTTCCGACTGATATTGTTGACGCTCTGAAAATTGAAGCTGATAAGTTCTACGCAGAAAAATCAAAATCGGAAGAACCTATTTTTGCTGAGATATATAACTCAATGAAGTCATTTGGCGATGCTTACAGCGCGATAAAGTAATCGTACCCTTATCCTGACGGCACCCATCCATTGTCAGGGTGGGTGCCATATCTCTTGGCTATGCGATAGGGAGAATGACATGTCCATTGTGATTAAGTTTTTAAAGACAATTGACTGGTTGAGTGAACAGTCCGGTCAGGTGGGGAAATGGTTTGCCCTTGTTCTTGTTTTTGTGGGTTCCTATGAAACTATTTCGCGCCATTTTTTCAATGCACCGACAATCTGGGCCTATGATTCCCTCTGTATGGCTGGTGGCGTTGTTTATATGTTAGGAGCATCTTACAACTATCGCCATAATGCCCATACCCGTGTTGATCTCTTTTATATGCGGGCCTCACCACGAAAGCAGGCATTGATTGATGTTGTATGTTCTATCTTCCTGTTTTTTCCGCTCATGGTCATGATGCTGAAGTTGGCAACGGTCTGGGCCCTTAAAGCTTGGCGCATCAACGAAGTCATGTTTAACAGTTTCTGGTATCCGCCTGCCGCACCTTATCGCACAGTTTTTGCTGTGGGGCTCCTGTTACTGGTTTTACAAGGTGTCGCTAAATTCATCCGTGATCTCTACTTTGTCATAAAAGGTGAAGAAATTGTTTGAACTCAGTGCTGAACTCGTCGCTTTCCTGATGCTGGGCGGTGTCTTCACCCTGGTGTTGACCGGTTTCCCAATTGCATTCGTCATTGGTAGTGTGGCTTTTATTGTCGGAATCTTGATTTTTGGACCGACCACCACTTACCATATTCTTTATAGTCGTTTTTACGACCTGTCGCTTAACTACCCATACCTTGCTGTCCCTCTGTTTACCTTTATGGGGGTTATTTTACAGCATTCAGGGATCACCAAGGATCTCTACGAGAGCCTGTATGAATCTTTAGGACGGTTACGCGGTGGTCTGGCTATTGTTACAGTCGTATTTGGAACTATCCTGGCGACCTGCCTGGGGGTTATTGCTGCATCAGTAACAATTCTGACCTTGATTGCTCTTGGCCCGATGGTGACACGTGGTTATGATAAACCACTGGCAGCTGGTTCCATCGTTGCTTCTGGGACACTCGGAATTTTAATTCCACCGAGTATCATGCTTGTTGTCTATGGACCTCAGGCTGGGATATCTATCGGTCAGATGTTTATGGGGGCTGTTTTTCCTGGATTACTTTTGGCCTTCTCTTATGTTGCCTACATTGTAATTCGCTGTTGGAAAAATCCTGAATTAGGACCTGCAATCCCAGCGGATCAATTAACACCATTTTCGATGAATAAAGTATGGCGATTGATCAAGTCATTGGTGCCACCTATCTTTTTGATTCTGGCTGTGCTGGGAACTATTTTTTCTGGTATCGCGCCACCAACAGAAGCGGCAGCTGTCGGCTGCCTTGCATCGATTGTTCTTGCAATTGTTTATGGTAAATTCAGTTTTGGCCTTCTCAAGCATGCATCGATTGAAACTTTGCGAGTCAGTGCCTTTGTCGTCATGATTGCAGCTCTGTGTTATGCCTTTGTTGGTGTCTTCATGAGTGCCGGATCTGGTGATGTTGTCTCAAGCCTTATTCTTGCAGTCCCTGGCGGTAAGTGGGCATCTTTTGCTATGATCATGGCGATTGTATTCATGCTCGGCCTGTTTATCGAATGGATTGGCATTGTCTTTATTATCGTTCCGATCTTCTCACCGATCCTTGCTGATTTAGGATTCAATCCTCTCTGGGCAGGAATGATGATTTGTATTAACCTGCAAATGGCTTTTCAGACACCACCAATGGCGATGTCAATTTTTGTTCTTAAGGGAACAGCACCTGAAGAGCTAGGCCTGACGATGGCAGATATCATTAAAGGGGTTATCCCATTTGTTATGATCATTATGGTCGTTCTTTTTCTCTGTACCGTATTCCCAGGAATAATAACCTGGCTTCCAGAACAGATGTTAGGGCCATCCCACTAGGTTAAATAGAAGCCCCTGAACCTTATCGGGGGCTTTTTATTCGCTTATTTGCTAGAGATCGGGATACATCATGAGCCACACATCATTGGCAACTTACGCAAATGCAATCGAAATATTTCAAGCTGGTTTAAAAGCTGTCGCACCTGGAACTGCGATAAAGAGCATTGTTCAGTGCAGCAAAAATATTCTGACAGTCCGAGACCAACAATACGACTTGAATCAGTATGAGGACGTTATCGTCATCGGTGCAGGTAAAGCTGGGGCATCAATGGCAAAAGCGGTTGAGGATATTCTCGGACAACGGATAACCAAGGGTCTGATAACTGTCAAGTATGGACATGTTGAACCGCTGAAAACGATTGAACTTGTTGAAGCTGGTCATCCCGTTCCAGATGAAAATGGGATTTGTGCAGCCAATAAAATGATACAGCTCGCTCACGAGGCAGGAGAAAAGAGCCTTGTTATTTGCCTGATTTCAGGTGGTGGATCCGCCTTGCTACCACTTCCAGTTGATGGTGTTAGTCTGATGGACAAGCAGGAGACAACAAAGGTTTTGCTTGGCTGTGGGGCAACCATCCACGAAATCAATGCTATCAGGAAACATCTGTCGGTGATTAAAGGTGGCTGTTTGGCGAGAGCCGTTTATCCTGCAACGCTGATTACTCTCATCCTGTCCGATGTCGTTGGTGATGATCTGGATAGTATTGCTTCAGGTCCTTGCGTTCCTGATCCACGCACATTTGCTGATTGCCTTGCTATCCTCGATAAATACGATATTACTGCCCAGATTCCGGTTAACGTCCTGAATTACCTTAGCTCTGGAAATGAGGGGCAAGTTGCAGAAACACCAAAGCATGGAGAGATCTTTTTTACTAAGACTCAGAATGAAATCGTTGCAAGTAACTTCAATGCACTACTAAAGGCTAGTCAAAAGGCAGAATCTCTCGGATTTAACACATTATTGCTTTCATCTATGCTCGAGGGTGAAACACGCGAAGTTGCGTGTAATCACATCGCTATAGTACGTGAGATTAAAAAGCATGGGTATCCTTTAAAAACTCCGGCATGTCTACTCTCCGGGGGAGAAACAACGGTCAAAATCCGTGGCGAAGGTAAGGGTGGACGCAATCAGGAATTTGTTCTCGCTGCTTCAATTAGGATGGCAGATATAAAAAACGTCGTCATTTTGAGTGCCGGGACAGATGGTAATGATGGTCCTACCGATGCCGCTGGAGCGCTGGCCGATGACACAACACTAGTGCGGGCTGAGCAGCTTGAAATCGACCCAAAAATGTATTTAGATCATAACGACTCGTATAATTTTTTTGACATGTTGGGTGACCTGTATAAAACTGGCCCGACGAATACCAATGTTATGGACCTGCGAATTATTCTTATCGATCAGGTCACGCCATGAATTGAAAGGTTATTTTGCAATGATGATTAAAATGAATGCCAAGGAGTCTTTGGAAATTGTTGAAAATGTGTTTGTTAATATCCTTAACGAACATGGTGCGCTCTACCTCAGTTGGGATGAAATGTCTGAAGAGCAGCAAAGTAAATTTAGCCAGATCAAAACAGATGTACAGATTGTTTACGAAAAGTTTAAAAAAAATCAGAATTGATATTCAATTTGTCCCAGAGGTCTTGCACCTGATTTAATGTTGTTGTTTGCATCGAGGAGTTATCATGCTTAAAATTCAAACAGATAAAGCAAGTGTCGAAATTTCACCCGGTTCCCATTTCTTTCTCAAACGTGGTGAAAGTCCTGATGATAGTATCCGTATCGAATGGGATGAATTGGATGAGAATGCGGAATCAAGTTTAAACCAACTTGTTACGATCATTGAAGGTAGTTTGGACGCTTTTACTAAGGCAAAATGATCCATCATCCACGGCCTGATTAATTCGAATGACAACAAAGAGGTTGCAGACATCTGTCTACAACCTCTTTGTTTCTTAAAATGATTCTTCACAATTTTAATGATGATCAAATAAAATGGTAGCTATACTTAAATAAAGTTTCAGGAATCGATAGAATAACGTTTCTAATTGATGACTAAATATGTTTGCGTTAATATAGCAGCCGCGCAACCCGTAATAACTAAAATCGTCGTAGATATAGACATTTACGCATCCACAGCTCATCTATGAATGGAGAATTTCATGAAATTCACAAATCGTATCGTTGCTTTGTTCGCTGTCCTGATTCTTGTTTCGACATCATCCGCGTTTGCCGAGACAAGAATTACTTATAAATCAGCAAAAACGAGCTCATCCTACTACCAGATGGCGGTCCAAATTGCAGAAGCGATTAAGGCCGGAACAAATAGCGACATGATCGCTACGGTTGAAGAAAGTCAAGGTTCGGTTCAAAACGTCAAAGAAGTGATGGTTCGGACTGGTAACTATGTGTTCACGACACCACCAGTTCTGATCAAGTTAGCTCAAAACAGTAAAGGAAAGTTTAAAAACGACAATCCTGCCAAATATAAAAATGTCCGTTCTCTCTTTCCTATTCCATCATTGACCATGCATTTTGTTGTTCGATCAGACAGTGGCATTAACTCGTTTGAGGAGCTGGCAGGAAAAAATATTCTTATCGGTAAGGGGTCGTTTGGCGCAAGAGAGGCTGCCAAATATTTCAAGTTATTCGGCCTTGAGGGGAAAGTAAAGCTCGCCAACGTCGAACTGGGGAGTGCTGTCCAAGCTCTTAAAAACCGTCAGATTGATGGTTTTGCGACATCAGGCTCCTATCCCGCACCGAATGTAATTGAATCAGCTGCTGGTGTCGGCATTAAGCTGTTATCTCTTTCAGAGGAAAAAATCAAACTGACAAAAAGAACCCCATTACTAATTCCAGCCGGAACTTATCCTGGAGTAGACTATCCTGTAACCACGACATCTCTCCCTGTTGTTGCTTATACAACGACAGATATGTCAGATGAAACTGCCTACCAGCTAACCAAAGCATTCTGGGATCAGAAAGAAAAAATGGCTCAATCGAATGCATGGTGGGGCGGAGTCTCTGCAAAAATGTTGGACAATATCTATGGTCAACTCCACCCTGGAGCGTTACGCTATTATCAGGAAAAGGGTGTAGAGATTCCTGAAGCTATTCTTTAATCAAACGATCTGTGTGCCCGCCCGATTCAATCGGGCGGGCGTCAACCGTTTTAACTTTATCAAAAGATCACATCACTATGAGCGATTCAAAAATGACTGTGCTCGAGAAGAGTCTCTGGATTCTGCTTGGCGCAGTCTCTGTTTTTTTTCATCTTTATCTGGTTTTCAGCGGAATGATCCCGCACATGGTCAGTCGGCCTGTTCACATGGCACTCGCTGCACCTTGGGCCCTGGTTTTTATCGCTAAAGGAAGGTTCAACCGTTGGTCTGGCATCGCCTTAACCCTGGCTGTTCTTTTCTGTTGCAGTTATATCGTTCTTAACGAAGAACTCTTGTCAGATCAATATGGTTCTTTGTATGGCAATCTGCAGTTAGCTATAGCAATTATCCTCCTTGCTGCAACCCTGGAAATGGCACGACGCTGTATCAGTTGGCCGCTCCCGACGGTCGCCCTCATCGCCCTCATTTATGGTGTTCTGGGTGAATATATCCCCGGTGAGTTTGGTTACCCAGGTCTTCCATTGAGAAGTTTTCTTGGAACTCTGACAATCGCAGAAGGGGGATTATGGGGACAGTTGACCGGTGTCTCAGTCGAGATTGTCTCTATTTTTGTTATTATGGGGGCAGTTCTCAATGCAGGAGAGGCCGGACAGGGCTTCATGAATATTGCCACCGCTGTCGCTGGCCGACTGAAGGGTGGGGCGGCAAAAGTTTCAGTCCTTTCATCCGCTTTGTTCGGTTCAATCTCCGGCTCAGCATCTGCTAACGTGGCTTCAACAGGTGCCATCACCTTACCTGCGATGATCAAGCTGAATTACCCTCGCTCTCTGGCGGGTGCCGTTGAAGCTGTTGCTTCATCTGGTGGTCAGATAATGCCTCCCCTGATGGGCGCAGGTGCCTTTGTCATGGTTGAATTAACGGGAGTTCCCTACAACAAGATCATGGGAGCTGCTCTGCTGCCAGCTTTACTCTACTTTCTAACCGTATGGGTCGGTATCAATGCGTTTGCCTTACGCTATGATCTTAAAGGGGTCGCGAAAGAAAACTTACCTGACAGAAAATCTGTTTTCAGAACGTCGATGTTTTTCTTTGTACCCTTTATTGTCTTGCTTGAGCGAATGTTTGTCGGTGGTTACACACCTCAGTATGCTGCCTGTGTCGCAATCCTCACGGCATTTTGTCTGCTCTGTGTCGATATCAATTTTACACCATCTTTAACTCGGACTCTTCAAAGGTTACAGTCTGTTGCACTGAATTGTGGCAAGCAGATATCGACAATTGCGTCAATCATCATTTGCGCCAGTATTGTTATTGGTGTTTTAGGGCAAACGGGATTAGGAGTAAAGATCACATCTTTGATTTTATCTGGATCAGGTCATTATCTCTGGCCGGCACTTGTTCTTACGGGATTGGCCTGTTTGGTTTTGGGAATGGAAGTTCCAACCACGGCAGCCTATGTTATTTGTGTCTCTGTTGCAGGCCCAGCATTACAAGAACTCGGAATTGAGCCTTTAATATCTCATCTCTTTGTTTTCTGGTTTGCCCTGTTGTCAACAATCACACCACCGGTTTGTGGTGCTGTTTTTATTGCTGCGGGGATGGTTGGCGAAAACTGGTTGAAAATTGCTGGGAGTGCCATGGCGCTGGGAATCGGACTATATCTGATTCCTTTAGGAATGGTTGCTAATCCAGATCTGATCAGGCTCTTTGAAAATCCAGCCCCTGCGCTGCTTGTTTTCTTTAAAATGGGAGTCAGTCTGGCAGCTGTTTCTTACGGCATCATCGCTCCAAAGGCTCCGATTGTAAGAGTTTCCTTGGTTGTTGCTGGCCTCATTGGTATTTTTATTTAAAAAAAAGCCACGATCTCTATACTTATTTGGAGATCGTGGCTTTTGATTGTCATTCATAGAGCGCGCTAGCAGCGCGAATCTACGCTTTTAGGCACAGCACTTCTTGAACTTCTTCCCACTTCCACAAGGACAGGGGTCATTACGACCAACTTTATTCGCTGTTATTGGTTGTGACTTGACCATGTCTCCTTCGGCAAACATCCATTGACCATCAACCGATTTAAACAGGCTTCTTTCATGATGGCTACGGATCCCTTCTTTGGTTCTGAATTTAGCGATGAATTCTACTTCGCCGGTGTCATCACCTTTAAGACCGTTAAGGGTGTCAACAATTTCAAGACCTAACCAGTCGGAATCAGCTGCCCATGAACGGGTGCCTTCGACATCATAGCCCTCGCGAGAGTCAGGATGTGTGCTTTCAAAAATAAAATCAATTTCAACTGCTGCGTGAGCACTGTAGCGTGCCCGCATCATCTGTTCCGCTGTCTCAGCAACTTGATGACCGGTGATGATCGGTTCACAGCATGATGCATAGCTGTTATTGCTGCCGCAAGGACATGTGTCCATGATTAACTCCTTCGTCACGTTCTAAAAACTCATATATTAGTGACAAGTTTGTAACAGATCATCTCAATATTATCAATAACCCATATCCATCCAAAGCCTTCACTGGAATGTCATTGAAAACAGCATGAGATATAATTTTCTGTTTTCCACCGGGGATAAAAGTGTCACAATGATTTAAATTGTTTACGGAGACTTATCACCATTGAACTGGCTCAGATTTACAATGCCTATCCCTGTTTTTTTTCTGCTTCTACTTTTTCTGCAGATTGTTTTCCTTCCAGGTCTTTTGACACAGGGTGAGAAAGTTTCAAACCCTCATCGAACCATCATCGTAGGAGGAAGCTACGATAACCCTCCATATGAATACCTTGATGAAAATGGTGAACCCGCAGGATATAACGTTGCATTAACAAGAGCGGTGGCAACTGAGATGGGCGTTGACGTCGAAATTTTGCTGGATGATAAGAAAATTATGTTCAATGAACTATTGAACGGAAATATTGATATTGTTCTCGGTGTGATGGAAACAGAAATAACCTCGGATGACTTGTTATTTACCCCTCATACTCTCATCCAGAAAAAAGTTTTTTCACATTCTAAAAAAACTGTTGAAATTACCAATAATAATCAGCTTGCAGGTAAAACAATTGTGGTCAAACGCAATGGTATCATGCACAGATACTTGCTTAAGGCGCAGCTAGAAAGCGATCTTTATCTGGTAAACACTCATGCCGATGCACTGCGACTTGTTGCTATGGGAGAGTATGATTTTGCATTGGTTGCAAATCTGTCGAACCTTTATCTCAATCGACATTTGGAATACCTGGAGAAGGACATTGGACCCGAGAGTATTTCTCTGGCTGGCGAACTCCTCCCGGTGTTGCGCTATGGCTATGTTTCAATGGAAAAAAAGAAGGAGCTAATGGATAGCTTTTCCGATAGTCTCCACAATCTGGAAATTAAAGGGCTTAAGCGTGAAATTCATGATCGCTGGCTTGGATCGTCCAACCTGCTTGATCTTAACAAAAAGCCACAAAAGACCCAGCTTGGTGAATTGATTTTCAGTCCGCTTATCTTAATCATCTGCTCTGTGGTTTTTTGGAACAGATCATTAAAGCGTGAGGTTGAACGCAGATCAACCGAACTTGCTCTCCAGCAACTACAATTACTGCAAGCTGATAAAATGGCCATGTTGGGGACATTGGTTTCGGGTGTCGCCCATGAAATAAACAATCCAACCGGTTTGATTCTCTATAATTTATCGGTACTGGAAAGTATCTACCTATCCGCAGAAGAGACTCTCGAACAACGCTATCAAGAGGAAGGTGACTTTTTCATTGGTGGTCTGAAGTATTCAATGTTGCGGGAAGAATCTTCTGAGGTTTTCAAAGAGTTAAAGGGCGGTGCCACACGCATCAAACAGATTGTTGATGATCTGAAGGACTTTGCCCGTAATGACAGTGTTGAACTTGATGAACTGGTTAATTTGAACACAGCGGTTGATGCCGCAGTGCGTTTGGTCAATGGATCTATAAAAAAGACAACCTGTGAGATTAAGACGGATTTTATGTCATCCATTCCGCAATTTATTGGCAGTCAGCATCGTATTGAACAGGTTATCATTAATCTGTTACTCAATGCATTGCAGGCATTGACAAGTCCGCAGCAAAATATCTCGGTTAAGACTTCAGTTGAGAACAATGAGCTTTTACTCTCGGTTAGAGATGAAGGTATTGGTATCGATCAGGATCAACTTTCAAAACTAACCGACCCTTTTTATACAACTAAACGAGAACAGGGAGGAACAGGACTGGGCCTCTCTGTCTCCGCGGGAATTGTTGCGGAGCACCAGGGGCGCCTCCTGTTTGACTCTGAGCCGGGTGTTGGTACAACGGTCTCAATCTATCTACCAATCCAGAAGAAAGCATAATTATGACGGAATCACTTTCTCCTTCTTTCAGTGTTTTACTTATTGATGATGAACATTCCTGGCTCAGGACAATGAGTATGACCCTGTCAATTGACTGTGGAATCAACAATATTATCCGTTGTCAGGATAGTCGTGATGCACTGAACATTTTGGCACGGGAAGATGTTGGATTAGTTCTTCTCGATGTCAATATGCCCCACATCAGTGGCTCTGATCTTTTGCCTCAGATTATTGCAGAGCACCCGAGTGTCACTGTGATTGTTGTCAGTGGGATGAATCAGATTGATATCGCTGTCAATTGTATGAAAAATGGTGCATTCGATTTTTATGTCAAAACAGGAGAAAAAGAGCGCCTTCTGAAAGGTGTTCAGCGAGCGATTAAAGCCATTGAGCTCGAACGCGAAAATATCGCAATCCGTAATCGTTTTATGACTGGCAGAATTGAATGCCCTGAAGCCTTCAATGAAATAGTTACACAAGATCAGACGATGAGTTCAATATTTCAATATATTGAAGCAATTGCAGTCAGTGCACAGCCTGTTCTCATAACAGGAGAGAGCGGTGTCGGCAAAGAGTTGATCGCAAAGGCGATTCATACTCTCAGTGGGAGAAAGGGCCCTCTGTTAACTGTCAATGTTGCCGGATTAGATGACTCTGTTTTCTCAGATACGCTATTTGGACATAGTAAAGGAGCTTTTACCGGTGCCGATGTCTCAAGAAAGGGAATGGTTGAAAATGCGGGTCATGGAACCCTGTTCCTTGATGAAATTGGTGATCTAAGTATCCAATCACAGGTCAAACTTTTAAGGCTTCTGCAAGAAGGCGAATACTTTCCCCTAGGACATGACTTTCCCAAGAGAATCAATGCACGGGTTGTGGTTGCAACACATCAGGACCTGGAAGCTAGTCAGTCTGAAGGAAAAATCCGCAAGGATCTCTATTACCGACTCTGTGGTCACCATGTCCATATTCCCCCTTTGCGTGAACGCAAAGTTGATATTGAGCTGTTGCTGCACCACTTCCTCAATCAAGCGGCAATGGAGTTCGGGAAAACCAAACCAGCCTTTCCAAAAGAATTACCGATCCTGTTGGCAAATTATTCCTTTCCGGGGAACGTGCGTGAACTGAAAGGGATGATTTATGACGCTATCAGTTTGCATAAAAATAAAATGTTATCAATGGACGCATTTAAAAAAGCAATAGATAAACCGAGTCCGGGAGTGATTCAGAATGACGATATTGAGCAGGACGGTATTTTTAATCATGATGTGACTCTGCCACATTTATCAGACATCACTGATTTACTTGTTGGTGAAGCAATGAAGCGCTCAGAAGGAAACCAATCATTAGCCGCACGATTGCTCGGAGTTTCTCAACCAGCATTGAATAAGCGGCTCAAAAAAATGAATTCTATGAGAACATAGACAGAATTTCAGAGTTTCAATACACCACATCTGACATGATTTTTTTCGACACAGAGTTATGTCGATGCTGTTTTAAACTCTCAAAGAACCCCTATAACCAAAGTATCTACTATAACCATTGGCGAAATCCTAACTCTATGTAATCACGATGTTTATCGTTTTTGGATACAGGCGGCTAGCCAGAGGTTATACCCCTTTACATTTCAATTCATAATAACTAGCCCTAGTAATTCCGTTATAAATTCGGAAGTTACTATCCTTGTTACGTTTTGGCACCGGCCTTGCTCAACAGATAGGTCAGAATATCAAATTGTGGCCACAATCTGATGCAGTACTGAAAATTCAACACTGGAGTAAGAATGATGTCAAAAACAACAAGAATTGAACATGATTTGCTCGGAGACCGTGAAGTTTCGAATGAATGCTACTACGGGGTTCAGACCCTGCGTGCCAAAGAGAACTTCAATTTCACCGGTATGCAGGTTTCTTCAACCCCTTCAATGGTTATCGCACTGGCCTATGTCAAAAAAGCTGCTGCT
>Ga0193952_1000860_pt1 | contig 12131 bp, 9 predicted proteins | sample BB_3_MG_FD_140368 | JGI IMG/M metagenome (GOLD analysis project Ga0193952, IMG submission 140368) | Microbial mat bacterial communities from the Broadkill River, Lewes, Delaware, United States - BB_3_MG | ecosystem: Environmental > Aquatic > Freshwater > River > Microbial mats | place: USA... | reverse complement strand
GTTGTATTAATGTGGCCTTATCATGAAGGAATCAAAAATTTAAACTGTATCAAAGTTTTTTATCGATTTAAAGAATTAATACAAAATAAATCGGAGCATTATCTTAAAAACTATGGTTTTCTCCCACAATTTAAAGCTGGATTAAATGGTGGCACCCTTATGGCTGCAGAGGTCGGTGTAATTAAAAGATCTGTTGCATATCATGGAGATGTAATAAATACCGCTGCACGTATTCAAGGTGTATGTAATTCGTTCCGGGAAGAATTTTTGGCATCAAAATTGATAGTTAGCGAACTGGAAAACCAAAATACCTTTAGCTATAGTTTTATAGATAACATTCAGTTAAAGGGAAAAAAAGAAAAAGTAAGTATATTCAAAGTAAACAAATCCCACTTATAATTGTTTCTATACAAATTTAATATCATGCACAAAAAGTTAATTTTATTATCGATCGTATTCTTTATCACATCCTACGTTGCCCAAGCGCAATTTAATAAAGAAAGATATGGAGCAGATTATACTTTTATAGGTAAAGGTAATTCAGATGAAGGAGGAGATGTCTCTTTTGAAAAGTATGACTTTAGAATCACTTTCCCTAAAAAGTTAAAAAATCCAGGTTCGAGGCTCTTTCACAAATTTGAATATGCTAAAACCAATATCGATTATGGTACAACTCCAATTGTAGATGCAGAACTAGAAAGTTTCCATTCCATTTCCTACACTTTTGGTTTTGCAAAACCATTAAAAAATGGATGGTATTTTAATGCTTTTATTAGTCCTAGCGTGGCTTCAAATTTTGAATCATCTATTAATTTTGATGAATTAAATTTGTTTGGAATGGCATTGTTTACAAAACCAATAAATAAACAGAAAAATCTAATGCTAAGTTTAGGTGCATTATATTCAAATTCATTAGGATTTCCAGCGCCATTACCTGTTGTAAGTTTAATGTGGAAGCCAGATAATAAGTGGACAATTAACTTTGGATTTCCAAGATTTGATATCAATTACAAAGCAAGTGAATCGACTCTAATAGGAACCAATTTAATTCTAGCTGGGGAAAATTTCACCTTAACGGATGATATTGTTGCTGACGGAAGCGATCAAAAAGTTGATAACATTCGTATGATGAATGTTGCCGTAGGTTTGTTCTTAAATCAAAAAATTACAAAAAAGATTAGCCTTAACGTGAATTCAGGTTACACATTGACACGAAATTTTGAATTTAATGATGGCTCTGATAAAGTAGTAGATTTTGACTTGGATAACAATTTATATATCAAAGCAGGATTCTCGATAGGATTATAAATAAACTTTTTATAGCAGTAAAAGGGGATTTCAATCAGAAATCCCCTTTTTATTTTAGATATTTTACTACAAGATTATTCTTCAAATCGTTTTTCAATAACTCCCCAATTAAGAATACTCCAAAAATTCTCAATATATTTCGGACGAGCATTTTGAGTATCTAAATAATATGCATGTTCCCATACATCCATTGTTAAAATTGGCTTATATCCGTCACGTAATGGAGTGCCTGCATTTGATTTTTTAATTATACTCAACTTTCCTGCAGAATCAACTACTAACCAAACCCAGCCGGAACCAAAAAGAGTGGCACCAGCTTTCGAGAATTCTTCTTTAAAAGCATCAAAAGAAGTAAACTTATCCTTTATCGCTTTTAGTAATGATCCCTTTGGTTCACCTCCTCCATTAGGTAGAAACGCTTCAAAGTAAAACGTATGATTGTATACTTGTGCTCCATTATTAAAAATTCCACCTTCGGAATGCTTCACAATATCTTCAAGACTTGCTATTTCAAATGCAGTACCTTTAATCAGTTTGTTTAGGTTTGTTACGTAAGCCTGATGGTGCTTTCCATAATGATACTCTAATGTTTTTTGACTAATGTGTGGCTCAAGATCACTTAAACCATAAGGCAATTTAGGTAGTTTGTGTTCCATGATTTTGCTTTTTTGATTTAAGCTTTAATTTCACAATAAAAATTCAATTATTCAATAAAAAAATACAAAAAGGCCGATTCTAAAATTAGAACCGGCCCCAAAATCAAAAAAACAATAAACAAAACTAATCCTGAAAGCGTTTAGCCACTTCCTCCCAATTTACTACTTCCCAAAAAACTGAGATGTAGTCTGGTCTTTTATTCTGAAACTTTAAATAATATGCATGTTCCCAAACATCTAATCCTAAAATTGGTGTTCCCTTTACATCGGCAACATCCATAAGCGGATTATCCTGGTTTGCAGTAGATGACACAACTAGTTTTCCGTCAGCCTGCTTTACTAGCCAAGCCCAACCCGAACCAAATCTAGTTGCTGCTGCTTTGGCAAATATTTCCTTAAATGAATCAAACGATCCAAAATCTTTTTCGATAGCTGCAAATAAATCACCGGTTGGTTTTCCTCCACCATTTGGTGACATAACCTTCCAAAATAAGTCGTGATTATAAAACCCACCACCATTGTTTCGAACGGCTACTGAATGTTTTGAAATATTTTCAAGAATACTTTCAATACTTTCACCTTCTAAATTGGTTCCAGCAATTGCAACATTTAAATTATTTGTATATCCCGCATGATGTTTTGAGTGATGAATCTCCATCGTTCTAGCATCTATATGCGGCTCTAATCCGTCGTATGAATAAGCTAACTCTGGTAGCTTAAAAGCCATATATGTATCTGTTTTACTCACAATATTGATCTATTTTATTAACACTAAAACAAAACTAATTTTTATCTGGATTAAATCCAATTAATTTAAAGACTTTTTTGTCTTTTATTTTTACACGCAGTATTACGATCGGTAAAACCGAGATTTTTAGCTACTTTCGTGCTCGAATAAAAGCAACATGAAGTGAATAAGAAAATTCTTAACATAGCAGTACCAAACATTGTGAGCAACATTACCATTCCTTTATTAGGAATAGTTGATTTGGCATTAATGGGACATTTGGGAAAGGTAGATTTTATTGGTGCTATTGCTTTAGGAGGAACTATTTTCAATTTCTTATACTGGGGATTCGCATTTTTAAGAATGGGAACAACAGGAATAACCGCACAAGCCTATGGAGCCCGGAATTTAAGAGAAAGTATTCTCTCTTTATCCAGAGCTTTAGCTGTTGCATTTGCAGGAAGTATTATCATTTTAGTATTACAAAAACCAATTGCCAATCTTAGTTTTTGGCTGATTGATAGTGAGAGCTCTGTAGAAACAATTGCTAAATCCTATTTCTATATTCGGGTTTGGGCAGCGCCAGCTACAATAGGTTTATATGCATTTACCGGATGGTTTATAGGCATGCAAAATGCTAAAATCCCAATGATGATAGCAATTACAGGAAATGTTATCAACATTAGTCTTTCTGCCTATTTTGTCTATGGATTACAAATGGACGCTAGAGGTGTGGCTTTAGGTACTGTTATTGCACAATATTGTAGTTTAGCTCTAGCCATATTTTTTGTTTCTAAATATTACCGGAGATTATTCAAATATTGGAGTGCAAAAGGCATGACGAAAGTGAATGAGTTGAAACACTTCTTTTTGGTCAACAAGGATATTTTTATAAGAACTTTGTGCATTATTTTTGTTTTTACTTTTTTCACAACCGAATCAGCAAGTGTGAATAAGGAAATATTAGCGGTTAACTCTCTCCTGCTGCAATTTCTATTTATTTTCTCCTACTTTATGGATGGTTTTGCATTTGCCGCTGAAGCATTGGTTGGTAAATTTATTGGAGCAAACAATTCCAAAAATTTAGCCCGTGTAATTCGTCTTTTATTTATTTGGGGATTAGGAATAAGTGGTATTTTTACCGCGGCTTATGGATTTTTTGGACTTAATCTTCTATCCATTCTGACCGATGCGGAATCAACCATTTCAATTGCTCAGGAATATCTGAAGTGGGTTATTTTATTGCCTATCTTAAGTTTTGCATCCTTCTTAATGGATGGAATATTTATTGGCGCTACTGCCTCTGTTTACATGAGAAAAACAATGATGGCAGCAACATTATTAATTTTTATTCCACTTTACTATTCATTAAATGGCATTCTCGAAAACCATGGTCTTTGGATTGCCATGTTAGGATTTATGTTGGCTCGTGGTCTATTACAAGCGATCTATTACAGAAAAGCAGTATTAGTTCACTTTAATTAATTCACTTGTAATTTCATTTCAGATAGAAACAGTTCCAGGTTTTCGGTAATTCCATTACTCATCTTTTCACTTGTTGAAAAGTTAGATCTGGAGTTTTCAATTCTGTCTACAACGTAATACCATTGAATCAACTTCACATTTTCTTTCAAGCAAACATATAATACATTAGCAGCCTCCATACTAATTACATCTGGATAATTTTTAAAATAACTGTTCGAAATATCATTAAGCTTTGATGGAATGCTATTACATGTAATACCACTTACCTTTCTAAATTGCTGAAACAAGTCAGGCAAAATAAAATGATTTTCCAATATTTCATCCTTAAATGGCAATTCGTTTTTCTTTCGAATCTTCAAATCAAATAAGGATCCAAATTCGCTTCCAACTCCAAAGCCTAAATCACCAAAATAATCATCTATTATACAAACAAAATTCTCTGTTTCAATCTGATCTTTCAATGAAAAACACTTGCCAATATGTACTATCAAATCATAATCATGAGAATTTACAGCCTTAGTTAATTCGTAGGTTGCCATAGAACTTCCTAATCCTGAGATCAAGATATCTAATTGACAATCATTATATTTAAATCGAGCGTAATTCGAACCTAAATTTTCCACAAGAATTAACTTTCCTATGAAACTCTTTAAACTCTCAAAACCATCAGTTACTATTAAAATATCCATCAATGCAAGAACTTAGCTAAAACAAAGCACGTAAAAGTTTGTTATATAGGTGAAATTTATACTTATTTTGCAGATCGAAAGATCGACTTAAATTAAAACACAAAGTACGAATGGAATTTTCAATCAACGGACAAGAAAATAAGGGATTCACAAAAATAGAAAAATACGATCAGGAAACCATAGAAGAACTGATGTATCACTATAAAAAAGTATTGGAATTACTTGGTGAAGACGCGGAACGTGAAGGTCTGGAAAAAACTCCTTTGCGTGTTGCTAAAGCAATGCAATTTTTAACTCAGGGATATCATATAAAGCCGGAAGATATTTTACGCTCGGCAATGTTTAAGGAAGATTACAAACAAATGGTGATTGTGAAAGATATCGAAGTTTATTCGATGTGTGAGCATCACATGTTACCTTTTGTTGGAAGAGCTCATGTTGCCTATATTCCAAATGGTCACATTACCGGATTAAGCAAAATTGCTCGCGTTGTTGATGCTTTTGCGCGTCGTTTACAAGTTCAGGAAAGATTAACTACACAAATTAAGGACTGCATTCAGGATACTTTAAATCCACTAGGAGTTGCAGTTGTAATCGAAGCTCAACACATGTGTATGTCTATGCGTGGCGTTCAAAAACAAAATTCAACTACCACAACATCTGACTTTACAGGAGCATTCGAAAAGGTAGCTACTCGTGAAGAGTTTATACGACTAATATCTACGAAGACAATCTAAAATAAATAATACTTAGGGTACTTCGACATTAATCCGTTGGCAGAAAGCAAACTAAAATTGCACATTGCGAACGGATTAGATATCTTTGTGCCCGAATAATTCAAAACTTACCATGATGATTGATCCGTATAGCGGATTAAACATTTTAATTGAGAATGAATATGAAAGCATATGTATTTCCGGGACAAGGTGCCCAATTTGTTGGTATGGGAAAAGACCTATACGAAAATTCGGAACTTGCTAAGGAACTTTTCGAAAAAGCGAATGAGATTCTAGGTTTCCGCATTACAGATTTAATGTTTGCAGGAACTGACGAAGATCTAAGACAAACAAAAGTAACTCAGCCTGCAATTTTCTTGCACTCTGTTATTCTTGCTAAAACTTTAGGTGATGATTTCAAACCTGAAATGGTTGCTGGTCACTCTTTAGGTGAATTTTCTGCATTGGTTGCTAATGGAGCTCTATCTTTCGAAGATGGTCTTAAATTGGTTTCTCAGCGTGCTATGGCAATGCAAAAAGCTTGTGAAGTTGAACCTTCAACTATGGCAGCTATCATCGGTTTAGATGATGAAACTGTTGAGAAAGTTTGTGCTGAAATCGACGAGATCGTTGTTCCTGCCAACTTTAACTGCCCAGGTCAGTTGGTAATTTCTGGTAGCATGAAAGGTATCGAAGTTGCTTGCGAAAAATTAAAAGAAGCTGGTGCTAAAAGAGCATTACCTTTAAAAGTTGGTGGTGCATTCCACTCTCCTTTAATGGAACCTGCTCGTGTTGAGTTAGAAGAAGCTATCGAAAATACAACTTTTGCAACTCCTACTTGTGCCGTTTACCAAAATGTAAATGCAAAACCAGTTACCAATCCTTCTGAGATTAAAAAGAATTTGGTTGCGCAGTTAACTGCTCCTGTTCGTTTTACTCAAACAATGGTGAACATGATTGCTGATGGTGCTTCTTCGTTTACCGAAGTTGGTCCAGGAAAAGTAATCCAAGGTTTAGTAAAGAAAGTAGACCGTAAAATGGAAACCGCTGGTGTAGATTCTTATCAAGGATAAAAACTTACATTAAGATATTAAAAAGCTGTTCACATGAACAGCTTTTTTTATGCAATAAAAAAGGAGGCTTACCGCCTCCTTTCATTTATTTATAACTAATTACACTAGTTTGTTTCTTTCCATCCATCAGAATCTCTAATGGTTCTTTAAAACGAACGTGCTTAAAGTAATGCATTTGTTCTATCTTCTCCTGCTTCTCCAATAACTCCATATTCACAAAATTCTGCTCTGAATTGTTCTTAATAGAGAAATAGCCAACATTCATCGAAGTTACATTATGAAAGAAATGAGATCCTAAGGAAGCATCCAAAGGAAAATCTTCTAAACCTTGCTCCACGATTACTTTAGCATTAGATATTTGCGACCATAGTACCGGAATTCCTGTAAATTTATCTCTGGTTCCCCAACGACCTGGTCCAAAAAGAACGTACTGTCGATCTTGTTCTTTCATTTTTTGATTCAACACAGCCATCTCCTCTGCCATTTCTTCAGTTTTGATTCTGTCGAACTTATCGAAATCCATATAAATTACATCGCGGATATGATCTACTTTTCCATTCCCCATTCCTTTGTTGGCTAACATTACCAACTTATTGCGCTCTACTTTCGACAGATCAATATCAACACTCATTTCCTGACGGATCAATGGTTTAATCTGTAACAAGTGGAAAGTTGGATTGTGATCCTTTCCTTTAGTAAGATCAACAGCAAATTCGATTTCAACCGGCGCTCCCATTGCTTGCTTAAAGATATTCAACATCACACTAAGTGCGTGAGCAATAGGCACCTGATTGTATTTTAAAATATTCGCAAAATCAACAACACGAGGACCTCGTAAAGATAAATCTGGCTCTAAGCGATCATTTTGAAAATCGTAAACCGATGCACAATGCAATAGATTTCCATCTTTTTCTGCTTCTGATAATTGATACTTAATGGTAACAGCATCTTCACCATCTTTTATCAAATCGATATCCTCTTTTTGCATATCAATAGCATAAAAATACTTCTGGGAATCTTTCATCTGATCCTCAATTGATGCCAATTGTAATTTTGGATGCTCCGGGCAAAAACGGTGGGTTTTCTCTCCTCCTACAACATATTTTCCTAAACCAATTGCAACAACTGCAAAACCATCTTCCGGTTTCATATAAGAGAATGGATAGTAATTGTATGATTGAGCTACGCCACTAATATTTGGATAATATTTGCCATTGTATTCCTGACCAACTACCTCCTGAATAATTACAGCCATTTTCTCCTCTTCAATCTTGTAATCAACGGCGCTAAAATAAGATTGTGCTTCAGGAGTAAAAATAGATGCGTAAATCAATTTAATTGCGGTAATCAACTGATTGTATCTAACTTCAATATCAGAGTCGTTATTTGGTAATAAATAGGTTGCATACACTCCAGCAAACGGCTGCATTAATGAATCCTCAAACAAACCAGAAGAACGAACAGCAATAGGCTTGTGCATTTCTTCCAAATACTGTCGCAACTTTTTACCCAACTTCTCTGGAATATCACCTTTTAGGAACAAGTCCTTTACCTTCTTGTAATTTTTATCAAGATAAATCTGATCGTAAAGATTGTTCTTCTCAATAAAATTATCATACTCATCAACACCAATTATTGCGGTTTGAGGAATAGATATATTGATGTCTTTTATTAATCGCTTAAAATAAATGTTTTCGATAAAGTTACTTAAGAAAGCCAATCCTCTACCTTTTCCTCCAAGCGATCCTCGTCCCAATCGGACGATATAGTGATTTGAATTTACAATATTCGGTCTAAATCGGATAATTCTACCTCGCAATTGTTTGATTCGTGAAGCCTCAAATACATCTAAACAGAATTTCCTAAGGTCCTTTACAGATTTAAAATCTTCGATTTGATAACGTCGTAATTTCTTGGCTACATTAATTTCTCCACGAGCCATAAGCCATGTGGAAATACCATTTCGTTTGGAATGAAACAGGAGAGATTCATCTGGAATGTATTTTAATTTCTCCTCGAACTCTTCCATTGATTTAGCAACTGCTACACGAGTTCCGCTTTGATTGCGAAATACGAAATCACCAAATCCTAATTTGGTATAAATGAAATTGTAAATATCTAAAGCTAAAGTATCACTGTTTTTATTAATAAAATCAGCATCAACCTGCATAGCTCTTATAGCATTATCTGTATCATGCGATTGCATTAAACATGGAATTTTCATGTTTTTAGCCTGCACATATTTTATTAAATCTACACCTGAATCATCATCCAGTTTACCATTTCTAGCAAAACGTACATCAGAAATTACACACAACAAATTATCCAGATATTTATCAACAACATCCACTGCATCTTCAAAAGTACTCACCAAAATAACTTTTGGTCGGGCACGCATTTTCAGAATTTTATGAAGCTCATCAATATCTCCTTCATCGGATATCACTTTTTGTGTTTGTGTCATTACCGAGGTATACAGTAATGGAAGATATCTGGAATAGTATTTTACTGAATCCTCAGCAAGCAAAATCACACGAACATCACCACTTTTGGTATCTGTTTCTAAATTCATTTTATCCTCGATATACTTGGTCATGGCCATGAATATCTTGGTTGAACCATTCCAAACAAAAACACGATCGATATTGTTCTTTATTTTATCAGCAGCGCGATCGAAATAAGCCAAATCGCTATTGTTATTCACTAAAACCAATACTGGAATTTCTGAATTTACAGTTTTAATTTGTTGACTTAGTTCCAAAGGAGATTGTTTATCCAAACCAGCCATTAAAATCACCATATCATAATGACGATCTTCAAGTGCTTCCAAAGCTTCTTCGTTTGTGGCAACACTCGTAAATCGTGGTGCGGCATACAAATTTAACTGTAGATATTCTCCCACAATTTTATCCGAAAATTGTCCTTCTCGCACAATGGTATAAGCGTCGTAATAGGTTGCTATCAAAAGAATTTCCTTTACTTTATAAGGCATCAATTCCTGAAATATATCCCGATCGTTCTTCTTCCTTTTGTAAATTTTAGAAATCGAAATCTCTTCCATATTAGGTGTTGTTTATATTTTGAATGTGTTTGTTTCCTAGTATAATTATCCTTACAAAATACTAATAATATTGTGGTTTACAATCTGTTTTTAAGACACATTATTTCGCCTGAACAATATTAATATTTACTATTTTAGAATAATTTTTATCTTAAAAAAAGGTTGCCGAAAATAGGTAAAAAAATCCATAAAAAACAAAGAGGAAACTCATGGTTTCCTCTTTACTATAATATCTATAAAATAAAATCTTATTCTACTTTCCAGGTATCACCGCTATTAAGCAAGTCATCCATACACTTAATAGATGCTTGTGCTTTAATATCCTTTATTTGCTGAACCATTTTTTCTTCATAAGAAAGAGCAGCAACATCTCGAATAACACCAAGTGCTACCGGATATTCCGGAGCTGTCATATTAGACAACAACCAGTGCATATGTGGATCTGGATTGTGAGCATCATGAATTAAAATATCCTGTTCACCAATTCCATGTTCGCCAATTGTTACAACAACCAACTTACCATTTCCTCCCATTACAAGACCTTTATTACGCTCTTTACCAAAAATCATTCGTTCTCCATGACGTAAGGTCAACTGAAATTCATCTTTAGTATTTCTATCTGTAATCTGAGCATGTGCTCCATCGTTATAGATAACACAATTTTGCAATACCTCTACAATTGAAGTTCCTCTATGTTTTGATGCATCTAATAGTACTTCAGTTGTCAATTTGATATTGGTATCAATTGATCTGGCATAAAATTTAGACTGTGCACCCAAGGCAAGTTCTGCTGGATGAAAAGGCTGCTCGATAGTACCAAAAGGAGATGTTTTTGTAACCATTCCCTGCTTAGAGGTTGGTGAATACTGTCCCTTTGTAAGACCATAAATCTCATTGTTGAAAAGAAGAATGGTCATATCGATATTTCTACGAACTGCGTGAATAAAGTGATTACCTCCAATTGCAAGTGCATCACCATCCCCTGAAACCTGAAGAATTTCAAGATCAGGATTTGCTGATTTTACACCAGACGCAATCGCTGCTGCTCTACCATGAATTGAATGAAATCCGTAAGTATCCATATAATATGGGAAACGAGATGAACAACCAATACCAGAAATAACGGCAAATTTTTCCTTTGGAATTTCCAAAGCTGCCATTGCTTTCTGTACCGAATTCAATACACCATGGTCTCCACACCCAGGACACCATCTTACTTCCTGATCACTCTTAAAATCTTTTGGAGTCAATTTCTCAGGGGCTGCTTGCTTTAATAATGAATCTGCCATGATTATTTCTCCTCCAATAATTCGTTAAACTTCTTCTTTAATTCCAAAACTGTAAATGGTAATCCTTGTAATTTATTGTATTGGTGAAATTTAATATCCTGGAAACTGCTACGTAAATACTCAGCAAATTGTCCATCATTCAATTCACAAACAATAACTTTTTTATATCTACTTAATACCTCTTCGGTATTCTTTGGTAGTGGGAAAATATAATGGAAATGTGCAAGTGCGATGCTTTTACCATCTGCAATTAACTCTCTTACTGCAGTAGTTAGGTGCCCATAGGTTCCTCCCCATCCAACAACCAATACATCGGCATTTTCTTCACCTTTTACTGGTAAATCAGGAATAAAATTAGCCACGCGACGAATTCTTTCCGATCTGATATCCGTCATCACCTGGTGATTCTCTGGCACATAAGATACTGTACCAACTACATCCATTTTTTCAAGTCCACCAATTCTGTGTTCTAATCCTTTAGTTCCTGGCACAGCCCACTTTCTTGCAAGTTTCTCTTCATCTCTTGCATATGGCAGATACTCTTCGCCTTCTTTTGCTATAGGTACAGTAATATCCGATAAATCAGCCATTTTAGGAATGCGCCAAGGTTCAGCTCCATTTGCTAAAAATCCATCAGTAAGAAGGATAACCGGAGTCATATGTTCCAATGCGATCTTACTAGCTCGATAAGCGTACTCGAAACAATTAGATGGTGTACTTGCTGCAATTACCGGCATTGGACACTCACCACTTCGTCCGTGAATGGCTTGCAATAGATCCGATTGCTCAGTTTTTGTAGGAAGTCCTGTTGATGGTCCACCTCGCTGTACATTCACGATTACCAAAGGCAATTCTGTCATAACAGCTAAACCTGCAGCTTCTGTTTTCAAGGCCAATCCTGGTCCTGATGTAGTAGTAACGGCAAAGTTACCAGCAAAACTAGCGCCTATTGAAGTACAAATACCAGCTATCTCATCTTCAGCCTGGAATGTTTTTACACCCAGATCTTTTCTAGCGGCTAACTCCTGAAGAATTTCAGTTGCAGGTGTAATGGGATAAGATCCACAAAACAATTCCAATCCTGCTTTCTCCGCAGCTGCAATCAATCCCCAGGCAGTTGCCTTATT
>Ga0193952_1000840_pt1 | contig 12265 bp, 13 predicted proteins | sample BB_3_MG_FD_140368 | JGI IMG/M metagenome (GOLD analysis project Ga0193952, IMG submission 140368) | Microbial mat bacterial communities from the Broadkill River, Lewes, Delaware, United States - BB_3_MG | ecosystem: Environmental > Aquatic > Freshwater > River > Microbial mats | place: USA... | reverse complement strand
TTCCAAGCAAGACGTGCAAAAATTAGATATAAAGATGGAAAGAAAAATGTATTAGCTCATACATTAAATGGTTCATCATTAGCTGTTGGAAGAACTTTATTAGCTATTATGGAAAACTATCAACAAGAAGATGGAACAGTAGCAATTCCTGAGGTTCTTAAAAAATATTTATAAGAGGTTTAATCTTTTTTATTAAACTTCATATCATAAAGATAACTTGAAATAATTTCAAGTGTATCTTTATCATAACCTAACTCAGGCATCAATTCATATTTTTTTATCATATCTAGCATAATTGATGTCTCTTCTTTTGGTTTTAAAACCCAAGAACTCATATATGAAACAAACTCTTTTTTATTTGAAAAGGCTTCTTTATATCTAGTAACAACTATTTTTAGTGAAGGTGCTGATATGCTTTTTGTTTTGTGATGACATGTTGTACAGTTTCCTTCAAGAAGTAAATTTCCATAGGAATTAGCATTGGCAGATAAAGCAAAAAGAAGAACTATAAAGAGATACTTCATTTTTATTTAGATTAGTTTCTCAGGTTTACCAAAATAGTAACCTTGCGAGTAATCAACTCCAATTTCATTTAAGATATTGTATATCTCTTCATTTTCTACATACTCTGCAATTGTTTTAATATTTTGCTTTTTTGCAAAAGTTACTATAGTCTCAACTAGGTTTCTACTAAAACTATCTGTTTCAATATTTTTGATTAAACTTCCATCGATTTTTAAAATATCAGGAGTGTATTCTAAGAGTCTCTCAAAGTTAGAGTAACCACTTCCAAAGTCGTCAATTGCAATTTTTACATCTCCAGCTTCTTTAACATCTGAAATAAAGTTTTTCACCGTATTGAAGTCTTTAATATTTTCATCTTCAAGTAATTCAAATGTTACTCTACCTTTGTATTTATCCTTTGAAACAAGCTCTATTAGTTTATTTCTAATAGCATTATTTTCAATATCTAAAACAGATAGGTTTATACTTACATTGTGTTCAATATGATCTAAAACATTAAAAGAACTCTCAATTACTCTATTTGTAATCTTTGTATAATATGCACCTTTTTTAGAAACATCAAGGAAGAAAAAGGGAGATACAGTTTCACCTTCTTCATTTATAAGTCTTACTAGCGATTCATATTTAATTGTTTGTTTTGTTGCATTATCAATAATAGGTTGAAAATATGAGATAATTTTGAAGTTGTCAAGGGCTTTTTTTACCATATGAATTGTTTCAATATTTTTTTGAGCATTCTTTTGGGCTTCATCTACTAGATTATTTGCAAAGATTAAGTTCATATTAGTTTCAACAGCTCTTTCGATACCGTATTTAGCATTTTCAAATAGGTTTTTTTCTCCTACACAGTAGCTTACTATTAGTGAAATATCGTACTCAATATTATCAAGTTTTATAGTTTCTTGTTTTGTATTTATTATTAGTTCACTTAAGATATTCTCTATCTTTTTTTGTGCTTTGTCTAATCTTGTATAATCACAACTAAGTGCAAATAACCCATCTCCAAGTTTATAAATTTTTTCAAAAACTTGTCCGTCTTTTGGAAGTAAAGCTACAATTGCATTTGCTAAAGTTGTCTCTATCTCTTCTACACTTTTTGTATCGTAGAATTTATCTAAAATATCGAAGTTCTCTATTTGAATAAGAGCAAGAAATGACTTACTGCATGATTCTAAACTAGCAATTAATTGCTTCTTTTCACTCATTATTTGAGTAATATCATCCCTTAAAGCCATGTATTCAACTATTTCACCTCTATTGTCAAAAATTGGTTTTATAGTAGATTTTACAAAATAGCTTTTCCCATCTTTTGTCAGGTTTTTAATAATACCCGTCCAAGGTTTTTTCTCTTTTTTAATTGTTCTCCAAAGGTTTGCAAATAGTTCTTTAGGATTATCCGGATGTCTTACAATATTATGGGGTCTTCCTACAAGTTCAATTTCAGAGTAACCAGAAATTTCACAGAAATTATCATTTACATAAGTTATCATTCCTGTTGGGTCAGTTTTTGAAATGATTGAACTTTTATTTGTAATATCTTTATATTGATTTAAAATTGCAAGATTATTTTCATTTTCTTTTATAAGATTACACTTATTAATTACATTTAAAAGAGCATTATAAAATTGGTCTAGTTCAAGTGGTTTTAGTATAAAGCCATCTATTCCTGCAATTATTGCGTCATTGATAAGTTCTCTATCATTATGTGCTGTTATTATGATTGATGGAATATTGAAGTTAATTTTTCTAGCTTCTTTTATAAAACTTATTCCATTCATCACAGGCATATTTATATCTGTAATAATTAGGTCAATAGTTGAGTCTTCTTTAAAGATATCTAGTGCTTCTTGACCATTTTCAGTTAGTATAACAGTTGGAAAAATTGTTTCTAGAAGTTTTGCAATATTTAGTCTAACTTCATAATCATCTTCTACGTAAAGAACTTTGATATCTTTAGCTTCATCTATTAAGTTTTCTAGCTGTAATTTATTGACCATTATTACTCTTTTTTTATTTTGTAGCAAACATTCTACAAAAAATAAAAATAAAAATCAAAGTTAATCGTTATATTTTAGTTATATTTTATAAATAATCACTTTACGTATGTCTTACGGTCATAAATTTTATTATTTATTGTTATTATTAAATAACCTTTATTGACATTATAGTGCTTGAACTTCATTATTTCTCCCACTTTAATATTATTTTTATTATAAACAGACTTTGAAGATTGATAATGTCCCCTTGAATTTCCAATACTTACATTAGGGATATCAGTTTTAAATCTTGAGTTTACAAAGACTTCTGTTATACAAATATTTTTATAATCTTTATTAGTAATTCTTTTATTTTTAATAATTTCTTTGTTTCCATCTTTGTCATAGATGGCCAGTGCATAAGCATTATATATTTTGGAGTTTGCAAAAATAGAGCCAATAATTAGTAAGTGTAATAGTAAAACTTTCATAATGTTGTATTCTACAATATAATTGCAGATTTTTTGTGACTTCATCAACTTTTTGTGTTAAAATACAAAAAATATTTTATCTAGGACATTTATGAATTTTTTTAAATATATTAAAGCCGTTGGAACGGGACCAAAATCAAATAGAGATTTAACAAAAGAAGAAATAATTGAAGCTATTCAAGGGATATTAGAACAAAAATGTGAACCTGAGCAAGCTGCAGCTTTTTTAATGCTTTTAAGAGTAAAACTTGAAAGTGAAGAAGAGTTAGCTGGTTGTTTACAAGCCTTTGACAAATATATAAAAAGAGAAAATATTCCAGAATCTATTGAATTAGGTTTTTCATATGATGGAAAAACAAAACAACCTTATCTTTTCCCTTTATATGGAAAGATTTTAAAAGAGTTTTTTGAAAAAAACAATCATATAAAACCACTTGATATTGTAATTAGTGGAGATTTTTGTCAACCAGCAAAAGAGGGGATTACAGTAAAAGATATTGCTACAAATATTGAGTTAGAAGACAATATTCACTTCTTTGATAGAAAAGATTATTTCAAAGAGTTATCTGATTTAACAGAACTTAGAAAAAAACTTTATATGAGAACAGTATTTAATACAACAGAGAAACTTTTAAACCCTGCAAATTCTAAATACTCAATCACATCAGCTTTTCATAAACCATATGTAGAAAAATATACAAAGCTTTTTGGAAATAACTATGAAAACCTTTTAATTTTAAAAGGAAACGAAGGTACAACAGAAGTTTTCTCAAACTTTAAATATTGGGTAAGTGAAAATGGAAAAATTGAGGAAAAGAGTGTTGATTTAAAACAGTTAGATATTAACTATACTAGAAAATTTGAAGATATCTCTTTAGAGCAAGCAATAGCATTTATTCAAAACCCTGATAAGGAAACAATTAAATTAGCTAAGCTAAATGTAGCTATTTTGCTATTTGCAGCAAATAGAGTTGACTCAATAAATGAAGCCTATAATATGTTAAATGAAGAAAAGAAAGGATTTTTAAGCTTCTTTAAAAACTTATTTTCATAATATATAGTATTATATATTTAAGGATAAGTTATATTATGAGTCTTGTATCTGGTTTATTTAATACTTTTTTTAACCCTGATAAAAAGATAAAAGAAGAAACTTCACATAAAAATGAAGAGGAGTTTTCTTCTTTCTTTGAAAACGTTAATTACCAGGAACTACTAAATGATACTCTTGATACAATGAGTGATTTAGAAAAACAAGCTCACCTTGAGACACTTAAAGTTCTAAAAGAAATAGGACTAAAAGAGGATGAACTTTATATTATTAACTTTCATGTTCTAAATAAAAATAGTCTAAATCATGAGCTTCCTTCTAGTGAAAATGAAGAAAAACTAATAGAAAAATATGACTCTTTATTTGATTTTGCATTAGATACAATTAAAGATAGTAGAAAAAGACAATTGGGCTTTAAGAAGCTTCAGAATCAAACAAATATTACTGATATTATGTTAAAATCTTTAGATATTCATAACAATAAAGCAAGTCAAGAATATATACTTAAAGTTGAGACATAGGAGTATAAAATGGGTTATCATGATTTATTTTCTGGTTTTCAAAATAGTCTTAGTTATATGGGACAAGCACAAAGTAGAATACAAGAAGGGTTTTATCGAGCTTACGATAAAGAAAATCCTATAACACCACAACAAAGTGCTGATTTCACCTCTGCATTTGTAGAAGAAGATTTTGCAGCAAGGCTAGCTGAAGCTCAATTAAAAGCACTGAAGTCACATGATGAGATGACACAAACTCTAATTAATATAAAATCTTAAATAAACGAAAATTACTTTTTAAGTATAATATCCTTTTTATAAAGGATTTATGCTGTTTGACTTATTAAACTTAACATTATTAGCTGTTTTTATTCCCACATTTTTTATTGTTTCTATTACTCCTGGTATGTGCATGACCTTAGCTTTAAGTATGGGAATGAGTATTGGTTTAAAAAGAACATTTTTTATGATGTATGGAGAACTTATTGGAGTAGGGTTAGTTGCAAGTGCATCTGTTATTGGTGTTGCAACTATAATGCTAAAATACCCAACAATTTTTTTAGTTTTAAAATATGGTGGTGGAGCTTATTTAGCTTATCTTGGTATTCAAATGTGGATGTCAAAGGGAAAAATGGCTGTTAGTTTAGATGAGTGCTCTTTTAGTGTTTCAAGAAAAAACTTAGCCTTACAAGGTTTTTTAACAGCAATTGCAAATCCAAAAGGTTGGGCATTTTTTATTGCTTTACTTCCTCCTTTTATCGATAAAAATTTAGAATTAGCTCCACAGCTTTCAGTTCTACTTTTAATAATACTGTTCTTAGAGTTTATGTGTTTGATTATCTATGCAAGTGGAGGAACAACTCTTAGAAAACTTTTACAAAATAGTAATAATGTAAAACTAATAAATAAAATTGCAGGAACTATGATGATTGGAATAGGAATTTGGCTAGCTTCTAGTTAGGAATAAAATGAAACTATTAATTAAATCTATTCTAATTTTAGCTACTATTTTTACCACAACACTTCTTGTTATAAAGTTTAGTGGAGTTTTAACTGTTGAAGATATAAAAGAAATCTTCGCTACATTGAAGTCACAACCTTCTTATATCTTGGGAGGTTTAATAGTTTTACTTCTTTTTGTAGATTTGTTTATTGCAGTTCCAACTATGACAATTATTATTTTAGCAGGATATTTTATTGGCTTTGAGTTAGCAGTATTTTATACTTTTTTAGGACTTTTCTCAGCTTCTTTTACAGGATACTTTTTATCAAGAAAACATGGAAAAAAGATTTTAGATAAGCTTTCAAGTGATGAAGAACAAAAGTTAGAGATGACAGAACTTTTTAACAAATATGGAGTTTTAGTTTTAATTCTTTCAAGGGCTGTTCCTATGCTTCCTGAAATCTCTTCATGTTTAGCTGGAACTTGTAAAATGTCTTTTAAAAGATTCTTTTTTGCTTGGTCTTTAGGAACTATTCCTTATTTATGTGTGATAGCATATGCCGGTTCTATTTCTAAACTTGATGACCCTATGCCTGCTATTTATGCAGCATTAGGGGTGACATTTGTTTTTTGGTTTTTATGGCTAGTTTTTATGAAAAAAAATGGAATAAAATTAAGAAGTAAATAGTTTAATTCACAAAGAAAAACTCTTTGTGAATTAAATTTCTAGTGATCTAAAATTTGTTCTAAGAATAGTTTTAATCTATCAGATTGAGGGTTTTCAAAGAACTCTGTAGGTGTATTTTCTTCTACAATTTGCCCTGCATCCATAAAGATAACTCTATCTGCAACTTTTTTTGCAAATCCCATCTCATGTGTAACACAAACCATAGTAATACCTTCGTCTGCTAACTCAACCATTACATCAAGAACTTCCCCAATCATCTCTGGGTCTAGTGCTGAAGTTGGTTCATCAAAAAGCATTATCTCTGGGTTATTACAAAGACATCTTGCAATTGCAACCCTTTGTTGTTGACCACCTGATAATTGATTTGGATATTTATGAGCTTGCTCTGCAATTTTTACTCTTTCTAAATAGTGCATTGCAGTTTCAATAGCTTCATTTCTAGGTTTTTTTGATACCCAAGTAGGTGCTAAGATTAGGTTTTCTAAGATTGAAAGGTGAGGGAATAGGTTAAAGTGTTGGAAAACCATTCCCACATGAGTTCTAATCTCTCTAATTCTTTTTACATCTTCTGTTAATTCTAAACCATTTATAACAATTTGTCCTTCTTGGAATTGTTCTAGTCTATTCATACATCTAATAGTAGTAGATTTACCAGAACCAGAAGGTCCACAAATTACAATTTTCTCACCTTTTTTTACTTTTAAATTAACATCTTTTAAAACGTGGAAATCACCATACCACTTATTTACATTGTTCATTTCTATCATATATTCTAATTCACTCATTATATTTTCCTATTTGTGATCTGTGTTAAATTTTTCTTCAATTGATTTAGCATATTTAGACATACTAAAACAAATAACCCAGTAAATAAAGGTTACAAATACATATCCTTCTGTTTCAAATCCTAACCAATTTGGGTCTGTTGATGTTAATGTAACCATTGCTAAAACATCAAATAATCCAATAATTAATACTAGTGTTGTATCTTTAAATAAAGAGATAAATGAACCAACAATATTTGGAATTGAAATTTTAAGTGCTTGAGGTAAAATAATTAACCCCATCGTTTGCCAATAATTTAATCCTATTGAATCAGCAGCTTCATATTGACCTTTTGGAATAGCTTGAAGACCACCTCTAATAACTTCTGCTATATAAGCAGCTTGGAAAAGAGTAATACCAATAAGTGCTCTAAGAAGCTTATCAAAGTCCATATTCTCAGGGAAGAATAGTGGCAAAATAACTGAAGACATAAATAATAGAGTAATTAAAGGAACCCCTCTAATAAACTCAATATACATAACACTTATTGTTCTAATAATCGGCATATTTGATTGTCTACCAAGAGCAAAGATAATACCAATAGGGAAAGAAACAATAATACCAACAGCAGCTACAACAATAGTAAGTAGTAATCCACCCCATTTAGTTGTAGGAATAATCTCTAAACCAAAACCACCGTACAGTAAAACTACTGAGATAATAGGGAAAGAGATAATAATAAATGCTCTTGCAAGAGTATTATTTATATTTCTAAATCCAATTGTATATAAAATAAAGATTGCAAGTACTAAGTTTGGTCTCCAGTATTGTTCTTCTGGATAGAAACCATAGATAAATTGATTAAATTTTTCATAAATAAAAATCCATCTAGCACCATCTTTTGTAATCTCTTCTTTTGTTCCACTCCATGTTGCATCAAAAATCATCCAGTCAAGTAGTGGTGGAATCGTTATATATAAAAGTATAAAAGACAGTATTGTTAAAATAGAACTTGTAATATCTGAAAATAGATTCTCTTTTAACCAGTGAACTAGTCCTTTTGTTCCTGAAGGAGCAGGTCGAGCTTGTTTTGTTTCATAAATTGCCATCTCTATCTCTCCTTAATCTTTATTTTTTCATTAATATAGTTCATAATAATTGAGATAACTATACTAATTGTTAAATAAACAGCCATTGTCATTAGAATAATTTCAATTGCTTGTCCAACTTGGTTTAAAGAAGTTCCTGCAAAGATTGTTACTAACTCTGGATAACCAATTGCTGTTGCAAGTGAAGAGTTTTTAGTCAAGTTAAGATATTGATTAATCACAGGTGGAATAATAACTCTTAATGCTTGTGGTAAAACAACTTTTTTTAAGATTATGTGCTCTTTTAATCCTAAAGCATGAGCTGCCTCTTTTTGTCCCTTTGGTACTGCTTCAATACCTGCTCTTACAGCTTCAGCAATATATGTTGCTGTATAAATACTAAGAGCAAAAGCAAGTGCAAGAAGTTCTGGAATTAAAGTCCAACCACCTGTAAAGTTAAAGCCTTTAAGTTGGGCATACTCTAAAGTTGCTGGTGTTCCACTAACAAAGAATACTAAAGTTGGGGCAGCTATTAATATAGCTATAGAAGTCCAAGCAACAGGAAACTCTTCTCCTGTCTCATCATGTTTTTTTCTTGCCCATTTTACTAAATAAGCACATGCAATAACTGCTAAAATAAAAGCAATGATAACAGCTATAAAACCACTTTCTAAAATAGGTTTAGGAATATAAAGACCTCTATTATTAAAGAAAATAGAATCAAAATAATTGATTGATTGCCTAGGACTAGGCAGTGAAGCTAATACAACATTATACCAAAATAGTATTTGTAGAAGAATAGGAATATTCCTAAAAGTTTCAACATATACCATACAAAGTTTAGAAATCATAAAGTTTTTAGAAAGTCTTCCAATTCCAATTAAAAGACCAAGTATTGAAGCAAAAAATATACCAATAGCAGAAACTAAAATAGTATTTAATAAACCAACAATAAAAACTTTTCCATGAGAGTTTGATTCATCATACTCAATAAGTGATTGTACGATTCCAAATCCGGCTTCACTACTTAAAAAGTCAAACCCTGTATTAATCCCACGTTTTTCAATATTTATAAACATATTATTTAAAATAAAATATGTAAATATAAATATCCCTGCAAGTGCAAGTATTTGATAAATGATAGCTCTTTTTTCAGGATTGTTATAAAAGGCTACATTTTCTTGAGGTTCTTTTTTTATTTTTTTCATTTTTTTACCTTGTCATTAAAAGAAGAAGAAAATCTTCTTCTTTTGTATTAAATAAAATAAGCATTTCTACTTTTTTATCTAATTGGTGCTCCATATTGTAAACCACCATCTTTCCAAAGTTTATTTAAACCTCTGTCAATTTTTAATGGAGAGTCTTTCCCAACATTTCTATCAAATACTTCTCCATAGTTACCAACTTGTTTGATAATATTATAAGCCCATTTTGCATCAAGACCCATTTGCTCACCAATATTTGATGAAGTCCCTAATAATCTTTTTACATTTGGATTATTAGATTTTAACATCTCATCAACATTTTTAGAAGTAATACCTAATTCTTCTGCATTTAACATTGCAATATGAGTCCATTTTGCAATATTGAACCATTTGTCATCACCTTGTCTAACAACAGGACCTAAAGGCTCTTTTGAAATAATTTCAGGTAAAACAATTGCAGAGTTTGGATCTTTTAATTTTGTTCTTAAAGCGTATAGTTGAGAAGCATCAGAAGTAATAACATCACATCTTCCAGCTTTGAAACCTTCAATTGTTTGAGCTGTAGTATCATATGTAATTGGAGTATATGCCATATTGTTTGCTTTGAAGTAATCAGTTAAGTTAAGCTCAGTAGTAGTTCCTGCTTGAATACAAAATGCAGCTCCATCAAGCTCTTTAGCTGATTTTACACCTAAGTCTTTTTTTACCATGAAACCTTGACCATCATAATAGTTAACAGCAACAAAGTTTAATCCTAATGAAGTATCTCTAGTTGCAGTCCAAGTTGTGTTTCTTGAAAGAACATCAATTTCACCACTTTGTAAAGCAGTAAATCTCTCTTTTGCATTTAAGTGAGCATATTTAACTTTAGATGCATCACCTAAAACTGCTGCCGCTACAGCTTTACAAAAATCAACATCCATACCTTTCCAAACACCATCTGTATCAGGAGCAGCAAAACCAGGAAGACCAGTATTTAGTCCACAACTTAAGTAACCTTTTTTCTTCGTATCGTCAAGTGTATCTGCCATAGATACCGATGCAGTCATTGCTAACGCAGCAAGACTTAATGTAACAGTTTTAAGTAATTTCATCATTTCATCCTTTTTTTATTTTTCACAACAAAATTATATATTTTAAATATAGCATTTGTGTAGCAAATACAATTATATTGTAAAAAATTACCTACTTTTAAAAACTTTTGTATAATTAATGTGCAATTTTGATATTACTTCCTTCTTAATTAATATGTAAATTAGCACCTAAATATTTGTCAAATTTAAGGGGATTTATATTAAGCTTAGGAAAATTTAAATTGGAGCATTTATGCTAGTAGATGGATTTGGTAGAAAAGTAGACTATCTAAGGGTTTCAGTTACAGAAAGATGTAACTTTAGATGCCAATATTGTATGCCAGAAAAACCATTCTCTTGGGTACCTAAAGAAGAGTTATTAAGCTATGAAGATTTATTTGAATTTATAAAAGTTGGAATAGATGAAGGTATCAAGAAAGTAAGAATTACTGGTGGAGAACCTTTATTAAGAGAAGGTTTAGAAAACTTTATAGAAATGATAGCTACATATAAAGAAGATATAGATTTAGCACTTACAACAAATGGATTTTTATTAGACCAAGCAGCACAAAAACTAAAAGACGCAGGACTTAAAAGAATTAATGTTTCTTTAGACTCATTAAAAGAAGACGTAGCTGCAAAAGTAGCCCAAAAGAATGTTTTAAAGAAAGTTCTAAAGGGAATTGAAGCTGCTGATAAAGTAGGTTTAAAAATAAAAATAAACTGTGTGCCAATGCAAGGGATAAATGATACAGAGTTAGTAGATATTTTAGAATTCTGTAAAGAAAAAGGTTATCCTGTTCGATTTATTGAGTATATGGAAAACTCTCATGCAAAAGATACGGCAAAGGGTTTAACAAGTGATGAAATTCAAGAAATAATTAGAAAATCATACAACTTTACAAAAGAAGAAAGAACTGGTTCTTCACCTTCTCAAGATTATAAACTAGAAGATGGTTATGTATTTGGTATTATTGAACCTCATAAAGATGATTTCTGTGCAACATGTAATAGAATTAGATTAACTGCAAGTGGTGTATTAATTCCATGTTTATATTTTGAAGATGCACAAAGTATTAAAGAAGCAATTCAAGCAAGAGATATCAAAAAAGCAGCAGCTATATTAAAAGATGTTTTAGCAAATAAACCGGAGAAAAATAAGTGGTCATCTGAAGACTCTACTGAGACTTCAACTAGAGCATTTTATGAAACAGGGGGATGATAGGTTAGAAACCTATTTTCTTTCTTTTCCCTAACTCTTTTGATGTTTTAAGTTCTTGTTTGCTGCTTACATTATAAAACTCTACAAATAGTCCTATAGCATTTGATTTTAAATGGATATGTGAATCTTTAATTGTATCACTTGATACTAGGTATTCATTGTTTACATTTTTTTCTACTTTTTTATAATCATCATAAAGAGTCTCAATTTGTATTCTAAGGGATAAGAACTCTTTTCTATTATCTGAGATGATTCCAACATAATAAGAACTACCTGCTTTTTTAGTAAATTTCTGATTTGTTTTGCTTGTATCTATATTTAACTCTTTAATAAGTTGTGCAAACTTGATATCTTGCTGTTCACCTAGATCATTATCTAATAAAAATTTGCAAACCTCTTCTGATTTTTTTAATCCAAAATCATAAGTAATACCATCAGTTAAAACTACTTCTGAATCATCTTTTAGTAAAAATGTAACTTGAAAAGATGAGTAGAAGTTTCCAAGTAGATAGTTTATTTCTGTTTTAATATCTTTAATATCTTCTAATTTAATTTTTACTTCTTTGTTGTTTTTATTATTGTCACTAAAGTGCCAAGAAATAAATGTATCATCAATATTTATTTCAATAGTTCTTTTTATAAATGTTACATAAATAGTAGAAGCGATTTGAAAAGCACATAATGCAAGTGCAGCAAAAAAAAGGATAGAGTAAATTCCACCTTGTTGAATATGACCTT
>Ga0193952_1000839_pt1 | contig 12269 bp, 10 predicted proteins | sample BB_3_MG_FD_140368 | JGI IMG/M metagenome (GOLD analysis project Ga0193952, IMG submission 140368) | Microbial mat bacterial communities from the Broadkill River, Lewes, Delaware, United States - BB_3_MG | ecosystem: Environmental > Aquatic > Freshwater > River > Microbial mats | place: USA... | reverse complement strand
GGTTCTAAAGGCGAATTTATCACTTTCTTGTTTTGTTTCTCTATAACGGCCATAGTCTTCATGGCCAGATGCACCATCACCTTTACCATGTCCCAATTGAGGAGCTGCTATGTTATGAAATTGCTCGTCGGTAAAAAAATCGCCTGAATGACAAGAAACACAGCCAGCGCCGCCTTCATCTTTACTTTGATAAAATAAAATAGCACCGCGTTTAGCTGAGTCATTTAGTGCTGTTGTATCGCCTTTTATATAGCTCAACCATGGGTTATTGGTAAACACTTGTGATAATTCATACTGTGCAAGAGCAAACGAAATATTTTGCTCAGTGATAAGTTGTTCAGCATTTGCTTCGGGCTGACGAAAGGCTTCTTTAAATTTGTCTAACCAAAAAGAATGATCGTTTAATTCGCCTTGAGCTTCACCATAACCGCCAAGTCGTTGTGCTAAATATTCTCTTATTGTTTGGTTGTCTTTTGTTAGGTGGTTAAAGCCTTTCATTTCTTCGTTAGACGTTATAGGAAAACGTGCTTGAGCTTGTGTTAATGTGCCACCGGCTTTAGGGTCTGCTATACCATAACTTGAATCAGGTGTACGAATACCTAAACCATCATTGCCATTTTTACCTGGTGTTTTTCCCATGCTTTCTACACGACCATCATGAAATAAAACATTATCCCAGCCTGCAATATTAAAAGTTGTGGGGGCATTTCGTGGTACATTGGGGCCGCCATCATAGGCAAATGAGTTACTGTCATGAAACCTGCCAGCACCTAATAAATCGGGCAGTTCTGCACCAACACCAACAGGTAAACATAAATTATCACCACCGCCCAGCATAGGGTGATGACAAGAAACACAGGCAGAGTCTCGGTCGCCACCTAACGATTTTGAATAAAATAAATGTTTACCTAGCTGAACAATATCACTATTCACATCAGGAATATCTCGGTCAGTAAAGTGATTTCCCGTTAATTTGTTTGCTTTAATCAGGGTATTAAGTGTGGTGTCTAGGGTGTTAACTGGTTGATCAGGTGTTGTTTCTGAATTTTTATTATCGTCTGAATTACAGGCAGTTAAAAGCAGAATGAACAAAAGGTAGTAAATATTACGCATAAGAATCCTATTTATGTGTTTTTGATGTGGTTAGTCACTTTGTTTTGAGGTTTTTTTAGTCACAAAGTATTTTTTTTGTAAGTATACATTTACTAAACACAATATCAATTAATTTGAATAAAACAGCTCACTTTTCATTAGGTTTATTCATAGCATGTGTATTATTGAAACACCCCCAAAACAGGCTATTTGTAGTTTTTTGTAACCAAGCATGGTTAGCCTTGATATTTATACTGAATCTGTATTTGAACTCCCGTATAATGCCGCAAAAATTATCGTTAGTAATGCATCTATTTATTTAGGGAATAAACAATGAAAAACTTTGCTTTAATTGGTGCGGCTGGTTATATAGCACCTCGTCATATGAAAGCTATTAAAGAAACCAATAATAGTCTTGTTGCAGCATTAGACAAAAATGACTCTGTTGGTATTATTGATAGTTACTTTCCAGAAGCAGATTTTTTTACTGAGTATGAGCGCTTTGACCGCCATATTGATCTATTGAAACGTAAAGGCACGCAAATTGATTATGTGAGTATTGCTACGCCTAACTATTTGCATGATTCTCATATTCGTTTTGCTTTGCGCAATAATGCCCATGCAATTTGTGAAAAGCCATTAGTGCTTAACCCACATAATATTGATGCATTACAAGTAGTGCAAGAAGAAACAGGCAAGCAGGTGTATAACATTCTACAATTACGTTTACATCAAAGCATTATTGATTTAAAAGCCTTTGTTGCCGCTGAAGTGGCGAAAAATCCTAACAAAGTATTCGACGTTGATTTAACTTATTTAACCAGTCGTGGTCATTGGTATTTTACTTCATGGAAGGGCGATGACAATAAATCAGGCGGTATAGCCACCAATATTGGCGTACATTTTTATGATATGTTGGGTTGGGTTTTTGGTGATTTAGTTAAAAATGAAGCACATTTAAAAGAGGCCAGTGCCAATGCGGGCTATTTAGAATTTAAACACGCAAGAGTACGTTGGTTTTTATCGGTTAATTATGACTATATTCCTGATGACGTAAAAGCTGTAGGACAAAGAACTTATCGCTCAATTACGGTAGACGGTAACGAAATAGAATTTTCAGGCGGTTTTACTGATCTTCATACCAAAAGTTATGAGCATATTTTAACAGGCGGTGGTTTTGGTTTAGAAGAAGCCCGTAAGAGTATTGAAATTGTGAGTAATATTCGCAACCAAGCCATTGTAACTAATGCGTCTGATGTTCATCCTTTTGTGAGTAAAGTGACTGGCTAAGCTAGTTTGTTATATATGGATTAATTTAGTGGCAAGTTTATTGATAGGAAAAACAGATGACTGATTATTACCAACATGAAACGGCTATTGTTGACGACGGTGCAACCATAGGCGCAGATTCGCGCGTGTGGCATTTTACTCATGTTTGTGCTGAGGCGGTAATAGGGAAAGGCGTTTCACTTGGGCAAAATGTATTTGTGGGCAATAAAGTAACTATTGGTGACAAATGTAAAATACAAAATAATGTTTCAGTGTACGACAATGTACATTTAGAAGCCGAAGTGTTTTGCGGCCCAAGTATGGTATTTACTAATGTGTATAATCCTCGTTCAGGGGTAACACGTAAAGACGAATATCGCGATACCTTGGTTAAAAAAGGTGTTACGTTAGGTGCTAATTGCACCATTGTGTGTGGTGTTACATTAGGTGAGTATGCCTTTGTTGGTGCTGGTGCTGTTATTAATAAAGACGTAAAACCTTATGCATTAATGGTTGGCGTACCCGCTAAACAAATAGGTTGGATGAGTGAATATGGCGAGCAACTCGATTTACCTATAAAAGGTGAAGGAAGTATTATTTGTGAGCATACGGGTGACCAGTATCAGTTGAAAAATGACCAATTAGTGAAAGTTTCAGAAAAGTAATTCAGGAAAGAAAGTAATGCAATTTATTGATCTTAAAACACAGTATCAACATTTAAAAACTAAAATAGACCAACGCATTGCCGATGTACTCAACCATGGTCATTATATTATGGGGCCAGAGGTGCAAGCGTTAGAACAAGCCCTTGCTGACTATGTTGGGGTAAAGCATGTGGTGACTTGTGCTAATGGTACTGATGCACTTTCATTGGCATTAATGGTGCTTGATATTAAAGCAGGAGATGCAGTTTTTTGCCCAACCTTTACTTTTTTTGCAACGGCTGAAGTAATTTCTTTTGCGCATGCTACGCCTATTTTTGTTGATTCTAACGAACAAACTTTTAATATTTGCCCTAGCGATCTTGAAAAGCAAATTCAACAGGTTATTCAAGAAGGTAAACTTAAACCCAAGGCAATTATTGCCGTTGATTTGTTTGGCTTACCCGCTAATTACCCTGAAATTGAAGCCATTGCGAAAAAATATAATTTAAAGTTAATTGAAGACGCAGCACAAGGCTTTGGTGGATCAATTACGGATAACAAAGGTAATACTAAAAAAGCAGGTAGTTTTGGCGATATTGCCACAACCAGTTTTTTTCCTGCTAAACCTTTAGGGTGTTATGGTGATGGTGGCGCTGTTTTTACTAATAACGATGATTACGCTGACTTGCTCCGTTCATACCGTGTACACGGTAAAGGGAGTGATAAATATGATAATATTCGCATTGGTATGAATAGCCGGTTAGACACGATTCAAGCGGCTATTTTGTTAGAAAAACTGGCAGCGTTTCCGCAAGAGCTTATTAATCGAAATAAAGCAGCAGCACGCTATAATAATGAACTTGCAAGTTTATATAGAACACCGCAGGTACCCGCCGGATATGAAAGCGCTTGGGCGCAATATACGGTGCTCAGTGAAAATCGTGAGCAAGCAATGGCCGCGTATAAAGCGAAAGGCATTCCAACGGCGATATACTATGCAACGTGTATGCATCAACAAACCGTTTATGCTGACTTAGGTCATCAAAAAGGTGATTTTCCTGTGGCTGAAAAGCTGTGTACCCAAGTGTTTAGTTTGCCAATGCATCCTTATCTTTAAAGTGTTTTCCGTTTTGTATTGTTAGCGCTAGAAAAACAATAAATTAATGCTGTTAATTAATACTATTTTTAGTTGAACCAAAATTAGTTAAGCCAAAAAAGTTAAATAAGTTGATGAATGGATAACAAACTTTTAAATAAAATAGTCCATGTTTTTTTTGGTGCCGCGTTAATTCAAGGTGCTAATATTATTTTATATATGGTATTAGCTCGGTTAATGCCAACCGAAGCGTTTGCTACTTATCGGCAATTATTTTTGATTCAAGCCATTGTTTCTGCAATGTCATTCTCTGCTATTCCTACTGCCTTACTTTATTTTTGTAATGCGTCAAAATCGATGCGGGTAAAATGGAATTATATTAAAAGTATTTGCATTTTAGTATTGCTACTTGGCTTAGTTATCGCGATGGTTATTTTCTTTGCGCGTGAAACTATTGCCTTGGCGTTTTCAAACATAAAACTAGCCGAGTCGTTGAAAGTGTTTGCTTTTGTGCCTTTAGCGACAATGTTTGTGAGTATGTTAGCCTCTGTATTTATTGTAATTGACAAAACAGCCATTCAAATTAAAGTAGCGGGTTTCATCGCCATAGTAAAAGTTGTTCCGGTAATTGTTGTTGCTTTTGTTTATAACAATTTCCAAGCTATTTTATGGTCTACGGTATTAACACATATTGTGGTTGGGCTTTTTTCTGCTTTACTGATTAGGTATTTAGGAAAATGTTATCCATTTAAACCCACAGTTTTTCGGCTGTTTATACCTAGGCTGTGCTTGTATTCTTTTCCGTTACTTCTCGCGAGTAGTGCCAGTATTTTAGGCTTAAAGATTGACCATTTAATTGTTTCTTCTTTGTTAGGTACCACTATTTATGCACTCTATACAGTGGGCGCATTTGAAATACCTATTTTTAGCTTAATTCAAAGTAGTATTAGTGCAGTATTAATTCCTCAAATAACCCGTGACATAAAAAATAAAGACTATATACAAGCGCAAACATTATGGAAAACGGTTAGTTATAAATCTGCTTTATTGAGTTTTCCCATCGCAATATTATTTATAGTTGAAGCAGAATATATAGTGACTTTACTCTTTAGTGAAAAATATCGCGCAGCGTCACCCATTTTTGCCTTGTTTAGCTCGTTAGCGGTAATAAGAGTTATGGCATTTGGTTTGGGCTTAAGGGCAATGGGAAAAACCAATATTGAGTTTTATTGTACCTTGTTTTATTTAGTTTCTAGTGGTATTGGTGCTTATTTTTTTACTAAATATTTTGGTATGCATGGTGCTGCAATATGGGTTGTTATTAATACAATAATTTATGCAATTTTGATATCTTTGGTAACCGCAAGGGTCTCTGGGTATAATCTATGGTTGTGGCAGATTTATCCTTTTAAGCTGCTAATGTTGACTGGTGTTATTACTTTTGGGGTGTGGAATATAAAGGTAACAAATATTAATGAACATTTGTCTTTTATACTATCGTTAACCGAAGTTATTGCATTTTGGTGTTTAGGAGTGATTTTACTAAATGAAAAGCATTATAAAAAAAATAATTAAAAGCTCTCCTAGGTTAAATAGGCTGGTTTATGTTCAAGGTTTAGGCATTCGTGTGCCGTTATCAAAGGTCATTGTAAATTATATAATTAACTTTTTACTCAGGCAAAATACGTCTTCTAGTTACCCTGTAAATTATAGAACAACCGTAGTGGCGGGGGAAAAATTACGTTTAAAAGGTGATAAAAATGGCACTTTATCAAGCTTAATTGTTAGTAGTGGCTGTTACTTGCAAGCAGGCAATGGCATTGAAATTGATGAAGGTACTATATGGGCACCGAATGTTGTTATGGTAAGTGCTAATCATAATATGGAAAATGAAACCAAGCAGTGGCAAAGTGCTACACCCATTAAAATAGGTAAGCACTGTTGGATAGGCGCTAATGTTGTTATTTTGCCTAACGTGGTTTTGGGCGATAATGTTGTTGTAGGTGCAGGCGCTGTAGTAACCAAAAGTTTTCCAGATGGAAATGTTGTTATTGCAGGTAATCCTGCCAAGGTTATTAAACACAGCCAAAGCTCAATAAATCACTAAACTAGTTAATAAAAAGATAAGTAGATAAAAAATGAATATTTCTGTTATTTTACACGCGTATTATTTAGACGATACTCGTGTGATCAGGCATTGTGAATGGCTTAGCAAAAATGGTAAAACAGTAACGGTTTTTTGTTTAAATAAGGGTGGAGAGAGTAAAGAAGACGTTGTTAATGGGGTTGTTATTAAGCGTGCTCCTGTTTCGCGCTCAAAGTCCAAAACTAAGTTGTCTTATCTTGTTGAATATTTTTTATTTTTCTTTTTTAGTTTTTATCAATCAACCAAAGCGTTAATTGTAGATAAACCCGATTTATATATTATTAATAACATGCCTAATGCGCTTGTATTTACTGCGTTAATTCCAAGAGTTTTTGGGGTGCCAGTTTTACTTGATGTGCATGATTTAATGCCTGAATTGTGCGAAATTGTTTTTTCAGGTAAAGAGAGTTTTTTAAAAAAAGTATTGCTGTTAGAAGAGCGACTGAGTTTTAACTTTGCTACCCATTTAATGACCGTAAGTAAACCTGTTGTTCGTCTTTTGAGTACACGCTGTAAAAAGAAATTTCATATTACACATAATTCACCTTCTAATTTTTCAGAAAATAATAATGAACTTGAAGGTGCGCCAAAAATAGTTTTTCATGGAAATATACATGAACGTTACGGCATTCAACGAATACTTGAGCCGCTTAATAACTTAGCGGCGAATGGGTGTTCATTTGTTTTTCATATTCATGGTAAAGGCCCTTATGTAAATGAGTTAAATCATTTAATTAAGGGCCATAACTATATTAAGTTTCACGGTGAGTTTGTTCCCCATGAAGTACCCAATATTCTACAAGGGGCTGCGTTAGGCGTTATTATGAATTACCCTAACCGATCGAATGATTTTGCATTGCCCGTTAAAATGCTTGAATACATAGCGAACAATGTTGCGGTTATCTGCCCTAAATTACCTGTTATTCAAGAATATTTTACCGAAGATTCGGTTTTTTATTTTAATGATGATAGTGATTTGCAAAGTGTTATTGAACTTGCTCTGAGTAATGAACAGCTTAGACGAGACAAAGCGAAAGTGGCTTTTCAAAAATACACTGAAATAGCTTGGGAAAATGAAAAGCATGATTATTTAACCTTTATTGAAGCGTGTAATGAAAATTAGTTATTCTCAAGATAGAGCCATTCTTTTATATGTGGTTTACTTTGCTGTTTTTGTTGACGCAATTTTTGGTGCATTAACGTTAGCAAATTATGGTTTTATCAAGTTAAGTTTAGTGTATCGCTTGGTTATTCTGATTACGTTTGTGGTGTTAATTTTTAAAACCCATAATTTTTTTTCAAATTACATAAAATTGATTTTACTGCTGTGGGTTGGCAGTTTGTTCAACTTAGTTACAACAGGGCGTATTACAGAACTTTTTTTAGATATTCAAATTTTTGTAAAAGTGCTTTTTCCTTTTGCTGTTTTTTTTATTTTGTATCATCAGTTCAAGCATAAAGATTATTGTTTGATGATCTGCAAAGGTTTATCTCTTTTTGGTTTTGTTGCAGGTATACTTTTTTTATTTTCCATTTTAACGGGCATTGGCTTTCAAAATTATAGTGCTGATCTTTTCGGTATTAGCTCTTTTTTCTTTGCGGGTAACGATATAGGCATAGCGTTGGTGCTATCATTGTGTTTTTCTTGGTTTTTATTTCTTACAACACCTAATAAATATTACTTTTTTGCTATTCTTTTCACCAGTTTAGCTTTGGTTTTACTGGGTACTAGAACAGGAATACTGGGTGCTGCTATTGTTGACACTATTTATGTAAGCATTTTTCTTTTTAGAAAATATCCTAATCGTTATTTTCACAAAAGTATGTTATTTCAAAAGCTCATCATTAGTGTGTTTTTGTCTGTCATTTTATTTTTTATTATCAGTTTTGTATTAGAAAATTTAGACATGTTTTCTATTCAATTAGAACGCTTTGGTGATGTTGCAGAAGGCAATAACCCTAGAGCCATATTAATAGAGCAAGGCATGAAATATATAAATCAAAGACCTTTAATTGAAGGCTTGTTGGGGTCGGGAACCTATTACCAACTTGAATTAGCTAAAGGGCTTATGAGCACAGTGCAAGGCACGTTAGATTTTCATACCTACAGAGCTTCGTTTGAACACGATATTTATGATATTCATGCTTTGTATGGTAAAGGGTTAGGTGGTGTTATTCTATTTGCGCATTGGTTCTTTTTATTATTTTCCATTGTCTTATTTATAAAAAATAGGTGTTTATTCTCTTTAACCTTATGTATTTCTTTAGGGCTTGTTTTTATTATTGGTAATCTATCAGGTCATGGCATAACAAGTGCCCAAGTAGGTACTTTACTAGGTTCTATCTATTTTCTAAATTGCACGTATAAACGAGGTTTCTTTGAAAAACATTAATATATTTCACATATCTCCTTTTCCTTATTACACGGGAGGAATAGATACTTGGTTATATAGCTTTTTAACAATTAATGAAAAAGAACATACTTATAATGTTACGCTATATTGTACTGGAGAAGTACAGCCTGAGAAAGAAGCTGCATTTGATATCACACATTTTAAGCATGTTAATATTATCTACTTATCTACTTATCCAGGGTTTGGTTTAATGCCCTTATGGTCAATAAAATACTTGTTTAGTTTTATGGCTAAAAAAAGCGAAGAAAATGCCGATTTAAGTTTAGCGTTAGGCACTGTTCCTGTGTTGTTGCCCTTATTTATTATGAAAAAATTTAGCTTATTAAAAGGCGATGTGTATTGTTCAGTACGGGGTCAAATAGCGCAAGACGGCATAGACTTGAAAAAACCTAAATTTCTTTGTTGGGCTTTAAAAACCTTAGAAGGTTTTTTACTGAAAAGGGTCGATAAAGTATTTGTTAATGGTGAAGATACTAAAGCTTATTTAAAGCGTTTTTATCAGCTTAATAGTACCGTTATTGCCAATGGTTTTGATGATGAAAAACTGAATACGGTAAAAGTTCCTGAAAATCTTCCTTCTGCATTAGTAGAGGAAATTTCTAAAAAGAAAGTGTTATTACACGTTGGTACATTACGCCCCATTAAAGGCATTGATTACATTTTGAATGCCTACGCTGCCTTAAATGATGAAGCAAAAAATAAATCATTACTTATTTTTGTGGGCAAGGGACAAGAAGCATTTTATAAAAATATTGCAAAAAACTTAGGCATTAACGTTTATTTTCTAGGTGAAAAAAGCAACCCGCTTGACTACATAACGTTAGCTGATGCGGTTATTAATGTTTCTGGTGGTAGCGGGGTTAGCAACTCACTTTTAGAAGCGCTGGCCATGGGTAAACCTGTTATTGCTTGGAATAATCTAACGTTTTCACAGGTTATGGATGATAAGTCAGGCGTGCTATGCAAAACTCATGATGTGCAGTCACTTGCGTGTGGCTTTGCAAAAATTATTAATATTGAACATTTTGACCAAGCATTAGTTAAGGCTAGTGTTAAGCCTTATTATTGGTCAAGCATTTGGTATAAATGGAAGCAGTATTTAACATAGGTGCATGTAATGACTAAAAAAGTGCTTGTAGTAACTAATATGTACCCTAATAAAAAAGCTCCTGCGGCGGGTGTTTTTGTTAGAAAAATGACTCAGCAATTACAAGAGAATATAGACTTTTCTGTTGCGCTATGGGTTATACCCAAGGTGTCGAATAAATTGATTGCTTATTGTCTTTTTTATTTAGGTTTTATTTTTAAGTTATTAATTTTTAGGCCAAAAATTGTTTATTGTCATTTTGTTTCTCATACTGGTTTATTAGGTGTTTTGGCTAAAACCCTATTAGGGTGTAAATTGGTACTTAATTGTCATGGATCTGATGTGATGAATTCAATTCATAGCAATAAGTTTAAGTTTAAATTAAATAATTACTTATTTAGCTGTGCTGATAAAATAATAGTTCCTTCTGTATTCTTGCAATCGGTTGTGAATAAACATTTTGCTGTGTTAAATAGAAAAATGTTTATTTATCCCTCAGGTGGTGTTTTTATCCCGCATAACCAAATAAAAAAAAATGATGATAGCCAACAAACCGGCGTTATAAAAATTGGTTATGTAGGTAGGTTAATCGAGTCTAAGGGCATTAATGTGCTAACGGCAGCATTGTCAAAATTGAACAATGTTGTGTTACTTGTTGCAGGCAGTGGGGATATTTCATTAGTCAAAAACAATATTAACCCACAGGTTAAATTAACCTATTTAGGCGAGGTGCCTCAGCATAAACTCCATGATATGTATGAGCAAATTGATCTATTAGTTTTTCCTACATTGTTACAAGAGAGTTTAGGGTTGACCCCTTTAGAGGCTATGGCGTTTTCCGTGCCTGTTATTGGTTCTAATATTGGTGCGGTATCTGAATATGTTATTAACAATAAAACAGGGTTTCTTGTAACGCCTGGTAGTGTGGATGAATTAGCATCGGCCATAGTTAAATTTACAAAAATGACAACAGATGAAATAGATGCATTAAAGACCAATGCTAGAAATATGGCTAAAAATTATGATGAAGAAAATATTAGGCACGCCTTAGCAGAATTAATAAATGATCTCGCTTGAGCTATGACAAGTGCGTTTAGTGAAGAGAAAATCAAAGCGACAAAGCAATTTTTTAGCGGTAAACTGTTTAACCTGAACTCGTAAGTAAACCACTTGCTTGCGTTCAACGTTTAGACAATAAAAACCAATTTTTAAAGATTTAAGGATTAGAATGACTAACAAAATAACCAAAGCAGTAATACCTGTTGCTGGACTAGGTACACGCATGTTACCAGCCACTAAAGCAATCCCTAAAGAAATGTTACCCATAGTAGATAAACCGTTAATTCAATATATTGTTGATGAATGTGTTGCTGCGGGTATTAAAGAAATTGTATTGGTTACACATTCTTCTAAAAATGCCATTGAAAATCATTTTGATAAGTCGTTTGAGCTTGAAACCACGTTAGAAAAACGGGTAAAACGTCAGTTGCTTGATGAAATTCAGGCCATTTGCCCTAAAGATGTTACCATTTTGCATGTTCGCCAAGGTGAAGCAAAAGGGCTTGGGCATGCGGTATTAAAAGCGCGTCCTATTATTGGCAACGAGCCATTTGTTGTGGTATTGCCTGATGTTATTTTAGATGATTCAAGTGCTGATTTGAAAACAGAAAACTTGGCTGCCATGTTAGCTAGGTACCATGATGTTGGTGGCTATAGTCAAATTATGGTTGAGCCAGTACCAATGGAAAAAGTAAGTAGTTACGGTGTGGTTGATTGTGCAGGTTATGAGTTGACTGCTGGGGAGTCTCAACCAATGACGGCCATTGTAGAAAAACCCCCTGTAGAAGAAGCACCTTCCAATTTAGCGGTAGTGGGGCGTTATGTATTGTCTGAAAAAATTTGGGATTTATTACGTTTAACACCACCAGGTGCAGGTGATGAAATTCAGTTAACTGATGCTATTGCCATGCTGATGGAAAAAGAAACGGTAGAAGCCTTTCACATGACAGGTAAATCTCATGATTGTGGTTCAAAACTAGGTTATATGAAGGCCAATGTTGAATATGCATTACGCCATAGTGAATTGGGTGATGAATTTTCTGAGTATTTAAAAACACTTTCGTTAAAATAGCCATTTAAGTTGAAGTTAATGACTGTGAAAACAGTCATTAGTAAACTCGTTATTAACGTTGCTTCTGCGTAAGAAAGTATTTATTAACAGAGCCATTCCTAATAAGTTTGAGCTCGGCTTAATAAATGTTTCTCTAGCGGCTATTTCTCCTGACTTCATCGTTAAATTTACTTGCGATAACTCCCTGTTGGCGTGAAATTTGCCTGGTTTAATTTACGAATGAAAGTAGAAAAACTATCAAGCTAGAGTGTGATTTAAAAAACATTACCAATAGTTTCAAATAGTTAAAATTCTCTTAAACCGAGTTCAGGTTAATAAGGTAAGGAAAAGAAAAGTATGGAACTCTTCAATGAAACTATTCAAAAAAGTGCAGCGTTAGCTAAAAAACGT
>Ga0193952_1000838_pt1 | contig 12269 bp, 12 predicted proteins | sample BB_3_MG_FD_140368 | JGI IMG/M metagenome (GOLD analysis project Ga0193952, IMG submission 140368) | Microbial mat bacterial communities from the Broadkill River, Lewes, Delaware, United States - BB_3_MG | ecosystem: Environmental > Aquatic > Freshwater > River > Microbial mats | place: USA... | reverse complement strand
GGTTAACAAATGAACCTTATGTAAAAAATAATGTATGGAATATGGATGAATTCCAGATCGTTCCTATTAAATTACTTCCAAAAAACTAATAATTGATAAATAGGTCCAGCTTTGGACTTATTTTATTACTAGAAAATATTGTTTAAAAAACAATGAATATGATACTAAAATAATAGATCATATATATATAATCTCTAAATAAATCACTTTAGAATAGAAAAAATTTAAATTTTTAAAACACTTAAACTCAAATAAAATTATTATAATCTTTTCAATAACCAATGTTATCAGTACTTTTAAGCAATTTGCTATTTTAATGCTATAGTTAATATAAAACGAACTTTTGTTCATTAAGCGTACTTTAAAATTAAGGATGTTATAGTTTCCGTACAAATGTTCGAAAATATTTAAAAGGACTAAGATGAATCTTTTTTCAATACCTTATATGTTAATAAGAGGTGGAAGTTCAAAGGGAATTTATTTTGATAAAAAAGATTTACCTGAGGATATAAAATTACGTGATGAAATCATATTAAGTTTGGTAGGAAGAGATTTAAGACAAATTGATGGATTAGGTGGAGCGAACCCACTTACAAGTAAAGTTGCAATTGTCAGTAAATCTCAAACTAAAGATTGTGATGTAGATTTTTTATTTATACAAGTAGTTGTTGGTGAAAACAGAGTTGATAGTTCTCCAAACTGTGGAAATATTCTAGCTGGTGTTGGCGCATTTGCAATTGAAAGAAATTTCGTAAAAGTAACTAGTGACGAAACTATAGTAAAAGTTAATATGATAAATAGTAATAACATTTGTGAGTTGATTTTGCAAACACCAAATGGCAAAATAAGTTATGTTGGTAATGCAAAAATAGATGGTGTATCTGGAACTTCAGCTCCTATAATTTGTAATTATATGGATGTTGCTGGTTCTGTATGTGGTTCTTTATTTCCTACAGGAAACAAAAAGGATGTAATAGATGGGATTAACATTACATGTATTGATAATGGTATGCCTGTTGTGCTTATTGATGCAAGTGAGTTAGGAAAGACTGGTTATGAGACTTGTGAAGAGTTAAGTAATGATCAAATATTTAGAAGTAAATTAGAAAGTATTAGATTAAAAGTTGGTCCTCTTATGAATTTAGGTGATGTTACAAACAAAGTTGTTCCTAAAATCACAATTGTATCAAAGGCAAAAAATGGAGGAAATATAAATACGCGAACATTTATACCTCATGTTTGTCATTCATCAATTGGAGTATTAGGTGCGGTTTCTGTTGCTAGTGCTTGTTTGTATGAAGATTGTATTACAAATAATGTATTTGAAAATAGTAATAAATCAAATAGAATAATTTCAGTTGAACACCCAAGTGGTGAATTTTCAGTTGAATTAACTTGCGATGAAATAAATAATGAATTGATAATAAAAAAAGCTGGACTTTTAAGAACAGCTAGACTTATAAGTAAAGGTGAAGCATATCCTCACCAAGAAATAATTAATAATATATAAAGGAAAAATTTTGGAAAAGAAAACTTGTTTAGCACCTGATAGAAATACAAAAACACCAGTTTATAAAACAATGAAAAATGCTTGTGATGCACATTGTCATGTATTTGGTCCACATAGTGTGTTTCCATATTCAGACAAAGCAACATATTGGCCACCTGATACACCAGAAGCGTTATTAAGAAAGATGCACGATAAAATTGGTATTTCAAGAGCTGTATTAGTACAAGCTTCTTGTCATGGTAAAGATAATTCTGCAATGATGGATGCAATAAAAAATGACCCAAAAAGATATAAGGGTGTTTGTATGGCTGATGATTCATTTACTGATGAAGATTTCAAATATCTAAACGACAATGGTGTTAGAGGTATTAGATTTAACTTTGTTACTCATTTAGGTGGTGCTCCTGATTTAGAGATGATGGAAAGAGTTATTAAAAGAGTAATTCCTTTTGGATGGCATTTAGTAATTCATGTAAATGCAGAAGATATTATTAAATATGAAGATTTCTTTGCAAAATTTGATATGACAATTGTTGTTGATCATATGGGAAGAGTCCCAACTAGCAAAGGGATTGAGCAAGAAGCATTCAAGATTTTATGTGAATTTATGAAAAAACCAAACTGGTGGGTAAAAATCTCAGGTGCTGAAAGAATTGGGATACAACCTCCATTTTATGAAGCTATTCCTTATGCACAAAGATTAGTTGCAATTGCACCTGATAGAATTTTATGGGGAACAGATTGTCCTCATCCAAATATTAAAGAGTTTATGCCAAATGATGCGGACCTTTTAGATTTATTTTCTTTAATGGTTCCAAATCCAGAATTACAAAAGAAAATATTAGTTGATAATCCAGCTAAATTATATGGATGGGAGGATTAAGATGTTAAGAGAACAAGTATTAGGTGTTGCAGTTAAAAATATTAACAGAGCACCACAAGAGCAAATAGATAGATTGGAAAAACTAGGATCTGCAACAGTTCACGAAGCACAAAAAAGAGTAGGCCAACTAAAACCTTATTTAAGACCTATTTTTTCAGGAAGTAGAATTGCAGGAAGTGCAATTACAGTTTTACTTCAACCAGGTGATAATTGGATGTTACATGTTGCAATGGAATTAGCACAACCAGGTGATATTATTATTGCTGGATGTACTACAGATAATGATGATGGTTTCTTTGGAGATTTATTAGCAACTTCAGCAATTGCGCAAGGTGTAAAAGGTTTAGTTATTGATGGTGGAGTAAGAGATATTAAAGATTTAAAAGAGATGAATTTCCCTGTTTGGTCAAAAGCTATTAGCATTAAAGGAACAGTAAAAAATACTTTAGGTTCTGTAAATATTCCAATTATTTGTGGTGGTCAACAAATAAACCCAGGTGATATTGTTATTGCTGATGATGATGGAATTTGTGTTGTTCCATATGAAAATGCACAAATTGTTGCTGATGCTGCCCAAAAAAGAGAATCTTTTGAAGGTGAAAAAAGAGCTAAGTTTGAAGATGGTGTTTTAGGTTTGGATTTATACAACATGAGACCAGGTTTAGAAGCAGCAGGTTTTAAATATTATGACTCACTTGAAAACTTAAAGAAAGGAATATAAAATGATTATTGATTGCCATGGACATTATACAACAGCTCCAAAAGAGTTAACTGATTATAGAGATCAACAAATAAAAGAATTTAACTTTAATCCATTGATTCATCATTTAAAGGGTGAAATTAATATTACTGATGACCAATTACGAGAAAGTATTATAAATAATCAATTGAAATTACAAACTCAAAGAGGAACTGATTTAACAATTTTTTCTCCTCGTGCTAGTAAGATGGAACATCATATTGGGAATTTAACTACAAGTGTAACTTGGACTGAACATTGCAATGATTTAATTGCAAGAATAGTTGAGCTTTTTCCAAAAAATTTTGTAGGTGCTGCTCAACTTCCTCAATCTCCTGGTGCTTCAATTGAGGCAAGTGTAAAAGAGTTAGAAAGATGTGTTAAAGAATACAATTTTATAGGTTTTAATCTAAATCCAGATCCATCAGGTGGTTATTGGAATGATGCACCACCATTGGATAATAAATATTGGTATCCATTATATGAAAAAATGGTTGAACTTCAAACTCCTGCAATGATTCATGTAAGTGGTTCTTGTAATTGTGCATTTCATACAACCTCTTCACACTATTTAGGAGCTGATACAACTGCATTTACTCAACTTTTTATGAGTAAAACATTGTTCAAAGATTTTCCTGAATTAAAATTTATTATTCCTCATGGTGGTGGAGCTGTTCCTTATCATTGGGGAAGATTTAGAGGTTTAGCTGATATGTTAGGACTTGATAATATAAATAAAATTATTGAAAATAATATCTATTTTGATACTTGTGTTTATCACCAAGAAGGAATTGATTTATTATTAGATTTAGTTCCAACTGAAAATATTTTATTTGCATCTGAAATGATAGGTGCAGTTAGAGGAATTGATCCATTAACTGGTCATTATTTTGATGATACAAAACGCTATATAGATGCTGCGAAAATTAGTGATAATAAGAAAAAAATGATCTTCGAAGATAATATAAGAAAAATATTCCCAAGAATTAATCAACACATTGAAAAACATTTTAATTAAGGAGATGAGTAGTATGACTAAATATGAAGATAGAGATTATAAAGATATCCCTGGAACAATAGTATTTGATTTACAAACTAGTATTAAAGGTTATGAGTTAAATAAATTTTGTGATACTTTAAATCAAGAAGAAGCTAGACGAAAATTTCTAGCTGATGAAGAAGCTTATATGAATGAGTTTCCAAAATTAACTGAAGAGATGAAAGATGGTATTAGAAGAAGAGATTTAAATTATCTTCTTGATTTAGGTGGAAACATCTATTATTTATGGAAAATAGCAGCAACTTTAGGGCTTGTAATGCAACAAGCAGGGGCTATGATGAATGAACCTCCTATTACTCATGCTGAATTTCAACAAATGATGATAAACGGTGGTCGACCAATTGAAGGTAATAGAAGTATAAAAGAAAATAAGGAGAGAAATAATGGCTAAGATTATTGGAGGAATAGGTACCTCACATATACCAACAATTATGCATGTGTTTGATACTCATACAAATACTGGTCCTTATTGGGAACCTTTTAATGAAGGAATTAAACCACTTAGAAAATGGGTAAAAGAAAAAAAACCAGATGTTTGTATCATTGTATACAATGATCATGGTTCAAATTTCTCATTAAAAAATGTAATTCCATTTGGACTTGGTTTAGCAAAAGAATATTTACCAGCTGATGAAGGATATGGAAGAAGACCTGTACCTACATTTCAAGGTCATCCTGAATTATCTTGTCATTTAGCAGAACATTTTAATGAAAAAGAGTTTGATGTAGCAATGTCTTTTGAATTAGATGTTGATCATGGTTTTTCTGTTCCAGCATCTATCATGTTTGGTGAAGATTGCCAAGAGTGGCCATGTAAATTTATTCCTTTATATGTAGGAGTTGTTCAATATCCTCAGCCAAAAGGTAATAGATGTTATAACCTTGGACGTGCAATTAGAGAAGCAGTTGATTCTTTCCCTGAAGATATCACTGTAGCTATCGTTGGAACTGGTGGATTATCTCACCAATTACAAGGCCCAAGAGCTGGATTAATTAACCAAGAGTATGACAAAAAATGGTTAGATGGTTTAATTAATGATCCTGAAACTACAAAAGATATTTCTGTGACTGAACTAATCCGTGAAACAGGTAGTGAAGGCGCTGAAGCAATTATGTGGTTAACTATGAGAGGTGCATTAGATAAAAATGTAAAAACTACATATAGATTTAATCATACACCTGTATCAAATACAAACTATTCATTAGTTATTTTAGAAAATGAATAGAAGGAAGGAGAATTAAAATGAAAATATGTGTAATAGGAAATGGTGCATTTGGTAAAAAACATCTTGATGCACTTTCAAATATTGAAGATGTAGAAGTTGTATGTCTAGTTGGAAGAAGAGAAGAAGGTACAAAAAAAGTAGCTGAGCAATTTAATGTACCAAACTATACATTAACTTTAGAAGATGCTTTAAAATATGATTTTGATGCAGCAATTATTACAAGTCCAACTCAAATTCATGCCAAGCAAGCAATCGCTTTAATGGATGCTGGAAAACATGTAATGATTGAAATTCCAATGGCCGATTCATTAGCAGATGCTGAGGCAATTGTAGCTAAGCAAAAAGAAACAGGTCTTGTTGCAATGGCTGGACATACAAGAAGATTTAATCCATCTCACCAATATGTTCATAATAAAATCACTGCTGGTGAATTAAAAATTCAACAAATGGATGTTCAAACATACTTTTTTAGAAGAACTAATACAAATGCTTTAGGAGAGCCTAGAAGCTGGACAGATCATTTATTATGGCATCACGCTTGTCATACAGTTGATTTATTTGCTTATCAAACTGGTGAAGAGATTGTTGAAGTTCAAGCTATGCAAGGACCAATTCATCCAGAATTAGGGATTGCATTAGATATGAGTATTGCTCTTAAAACAGCAACTGGAAAGCTTTGTACATTGTCACTATCATTTAATAATGATGGACCATTGGGTACATTCTTTAGATATATCTGCGATAACGGTACTTATATAGCTAGATATGATGATTTATTTACAGGAAAAGAAGAACAAATTGATGTTTCAAAAGTAGCAGTTTCTATGAATGGAATTGAACTTCAAGATAGAGAATTTATATCAGCAATAAAAGAAAAAAGAGAACCAAATGCAAGTGTCCAACAAGCATTATCAGCTATGAAAATTCTTGATTTACTTGAAAAGAAAATGAAATAATCCAAGCATATGTTGAGTTCTTAATGATTAAGATACTTATTCTATTCAAAACTAAGGAGAGAGAGTTTATGAAAAATATAATTACAAAAAGCGCATTTTTATTTGCGGGTGCAATGTTATTTGCAAGTAGCGTTGTTGCAAAAGATGAAGTTAAAACACTTACCGTTCATCATTTTTTAAGTTCAAAATCACCATTACAAACGAAATTTCTTGAGCCTTGGGCTAAAAAAATTGAAGAAACTTCAGACGGAAAATTGAAAATTGAAATATTTCCATCAATGAGTATGGGTGGAAAACCAAATGAATTATATAAACAAGTAAGAGATGGTTCAGCTGATATTGTTTGGACACTTCCTGGTTATACTCCAGGTGTTTTTCCAAGAACAGAAGTTTTTGAATTACCAACTGTTCATATCGGTGACTCAGTTGCTACATCAATTGCAATTAGAGAAAAATTTGATTTAATTAAAGATGATTTTACTGATGTTCAACCATTATTAGTATATGTAGCAGCAGGAAATGCAATGCATACAGTTAATAAAAAAATATCAAGTATTGAAGATCTTAAAGGTTTAAAATTAAGAGCACCTTCAAGAACAGCTGGTTGGTATATAGAAGAAATGGGTGCTGAACCTGTTGGTATGCCTCTTCCTGCTTTACCTCAAGCCTTATCAAAAAATGCAATAGATGGTGGACTTATTCCATTTGAAGTATTTCCTCCATATAAATTTGCACAATTAACTCAATATTCTGTTGAAGGTGAAAAAGGTGAAAGATTTGGGACTTCTGTATTTATGCTTTTAATGAATAAAGATAGATTTAATAGTCTTTCAAAAGATTTACAAAAAGTTTTAATGGATAGTGTAAATATTGATACTGTTAAAGAAGTTGGACAACTTTGGATGGATGTTGAAAAACCTGGCATTAAAATGCAAAATGATTCTGAAAATGGAGAAGTTGTAAAATTAGATTCTAAGGCAATGTCAGAATTCAACGCTGCAGGTGAATTAGTTGTTAAAAGATGGATTAACGAAGCAAATGAAAAAGGTATTGATGGTCAGAAGCTTGTAGATTTAGCAAGAGAAGCTATATCTAAAAATAGCAAATAGTGAAAGGTTGAGTATGCAAGCGCGATTACGATTATATATGGAATCAAGGTTAAGAAAAATTTGCCTTTGGTGGGTTTATTTAGCAGGACTGATGTTACTTGTAGTTGTATTAACTACAGTTGTTAATATAACTGCTTTTGGTTTAGATAAAGTTGCAAGAATTTTTGATTCAAATGTATCAGGGTTATCAGGTTATGAAGACTTGGTTCGATTATTAACTAGTTGTATTGCATTGATGTTTTTTCCTTGGGCACAAGCTAAACGAGGGCATGTGGCAGTTGATTTTTTTGCAAATAAATTCTCTTCAAAATTTCAACAAATACTTGATATATTATGGTTAGTTTGTACATTAATATTTGTTTTATTTTTAGGTATATTAATGTTTTTTGGAATGATTGAATCTTTTAATGATGGATCAGTATCTACAACTTTAGGTTGGTATGAATGGCCTTTTTATATACCTGGGATTGTTTCATTATTTTTATGGTCAATTGTATTGTTTTTTCAAATATTTTTACATAAAGGAGGAAAAATAGATGGGTGAAAAAGAAATAATTGGGTTATTAGGAATTGTCCTATTTTTCATCCTTTTAATATTAAAAGCAAGAGTTGCCTTTGCAATGGCATTTACAGGGATTGTAGGAACTTTTGTTCTTTCAATATATGTGCCATATATAAGGTTTGAACCATATATTATGCAATACAAAAGTTTACTTTGGGAAAACCTGGCAAATTATGAGCTTTCAGTTATTCCTTTATTTATTTTTATGGGATATCTTGCAAGTCATACAAAATTAGCACAAGCTTTGTTTACAGGTATGAGTGCAATATTAGGAAGATTTAAAGGTGGTTTGTGTATCACAGCTATTGGAGCTTGTGCAGGTTTTGGGGCAGTTTCAGGTTCTTCTTTAGCAACTGCTTCAACTATGGGAAAAATTGCATTACCAGAACTTGAGAAAGCAAATTATTCTCCAAGATTAGCAACAGGTACCTTAGCAGCGGGTGGAACTCTTGGGATTTTAATTCCACCTTCTATTGCATTAATTTTATATGCAATTGTTGTAGAAGGTTCAATTATTGAAATGTTTCAAGCAGCAATTCTTCCTGGACTATTAGCTGTATTATTTTTTATTGCAGTTGTTGCTATACAAGTAAGATTAAAGCCAGAAATAGCACCTGCTACTAAACCTTTTACAAAAGAAGAAAGAAATAAAGCTTTATGGGGACTAGTTCCAGTTGTTTTAACATTTGGCTCAATTATTTTAGGATTAGGATTAGGACTTTTTACTCCAACTCCAGCTGCAGCTGCAGGGGTATTTATAATTGCAATGTATGGTGTTTATTTAAGAATAAGATATGGAAAAGGTGAAGGACTAACTATTGAACGGTTAAGAATTAGTTTAGTTGAAACTGCAATTTCTAGTGCAATGATTTATTTTATCTTATTTGGTGCCGAAGTCTTAAAAGGTTTTTTCACACGATCAGGACTTCCACAAGCAATTGCTGAATGGGCAATTACAATTGATGTTAATCCTTGGATAGTATTAATTGGTATTTTAGTTATATTTTTACTTCTTGGTTTCTTTATGGATTCAATGGCTATGATTTTAGTAGTTATTCCATTTATATGGCCAGTTCTTGTTAGTATAAATGGTGGAGAGTATACAACTGCAGATACTTCTTCATTTGGAATGAATAATGATGATTTAAAAATCTGGTTTGGGATACTTGCTCTAATATCTGTTGAGTTAGGTTTAATTACACCTCCTGTAGGTTTAAATGTATTTATTATTTCTAAATTAACTGAAAAAGTTCCAATGCTTGAAACTTTCAAAGGTGTTATGCCTTTCTTTGGAGCAGAGATTATTAGAATTGGAGTATTACTACTTCTTCCATGGTTAGCTCTATTTATGCCACATTGGTTAGCTGGCAATTAAATGAAAATTTAAATATAAACTCTTTTGAGTTTATATTTTTATTATCTACTACTATATATTTATACTTGTTTCTATACTCTTTTTCTTTACATTATTAGTAATTTATTTAAGTGAATCCTATATTAATTATAAAAATTGAAAATTTACAAAAATTTGTTTTTTTTAAAATATTTTATCCACACATAGTAAAAAGTGAACAAATATCCGATAATAGAAGATTATGTATAAAAAATGCTATTTTAATGCTATTTTAAGTATATAAAGAACTTTTGTTCGTTAAGCGAACTTTAAAATTAACCGTGTTATAGTTTTGTACAAATGTTCGGAAATTGAAAAACTAATTAAAAAGGATTAAAATGAGAAATTTAAGAAAGACATGTTTAGCATTATCTGTTGTTAGCGCTTTAGGAATTAGTGCAAATGCATCTACTTTAGCAGAAGCTTTAAGTGGAGGGAAAGTATCTGGTGAAATTAGAAGTATTACAGCTATGGCTTCTGATGTTAATTCAACTTTAGTTGGGCCATATAGAAATGCAAATTCATCTGCAGTTGCATTACAGTTAAAGTATTCAACTGGAGATTATAATGGGTTTAAAGCTAATGTTGGTTTTCAGGTAGGACACAGTTTTGATATAGAAAATGATGATGGAGCAGTTTCTTCAGGAGCAAATGCTTTTGCAAAAGAAAATGAAGGAAGAATTACTCAGGAAGGTGCGAATCTTTATATTGCTAATTTACAATATAACGTAGCTAAAACTGAAATTAAAGCTGGTAGACAAACGATTACAACTCCATTAATTGCAGTATCTAAAGCAAACCCTCTGTTAGATACATTCCATGCATTATCTGTTGTTTCTAAAGATATTGGCAACACAGAAATTCAAGCATATGTTATTAAAGATTGGATTGAAAGATATAGCACTACTAATGATGCTAGAATTACTCACTATAAAAAACCAACACTTTCTTTATATGTTAAAAATACATCTATTCCAAATTTAACTTTAGATGCTCAATACTTAGCAGTTAGAGATGACATTGGAAATCCTTTAGATGCACCAAGAGCTACTAATGGAGCTTATTCAACATATTTCGCACAAGCTAATTTAAAATTACCAGTAGGATTCCCATTAAGTATTGGTGGATATGTTGCAGGAACTGATTATGATGGTGATGTGGCAATTGGACCTACAAATGAAACTATAAATGGTGGAAAAGGTAAAACTACACTATATGGAGCTAAAATTGGAGGTAATGTATTTAATACTGGATTTAAAATCGCATATACAAATGTATCTGATGATAACTCTTTCTTAGGAGCTTTAGGTCATGTTCCTCATTTCTTTAAATATAATGGTGGGCAAATGTTTACAGATAATATTTATGCAGGACAAAGTTCTGTTTCTTTAATGGTTATACCTAAATTAATTCCAAATGTATTTACTTTATTTGCATTTTCTTCTTATTCTCAAACAGATAGAGGGCAAGCTGTTTCTGGTGTAAATATGGATGGAGCAACTGAAATCCAAGCAGACATTAGATATAAAATTACAAAAGAATTTAATGTTAGATTACAATTAGCACAAGTTGATTTAGATAATAGCACTATTGGTGATGACAAAATGTCTATTGGTAAATTATATTTAACTTACAAATTTTAATTAAAAAAAGCAACAATATTATTGTTGCTTTTTTTATTGATAAATAGTTGTATAACCAACTGTTTTTTTAAACTCTAAAATATTATTTAAAACAAATATATAAAAGGATGAGTAAATGAAAGATTTAAAAATAAAAATTACAAGTATAGTAATGGGATTAACAATTTTAACAGCTAGTTTATATGCAAATGAAAAACCAATAAAATTAATTTTGCATCATCTACATAGTCCAAAAGCTCCAACTCATACAAAATTGTTAGAGCCTTGGGCTAAAGAAATAGAAAAGATGTCAAATGGAAAACTTCAAATTGAGGTATACCCTTCTATGACATTAGGGGGTAAACCTACGGAACTTTATAAACAAGCTAGAGATGGAGTTGTAGATATAGTATGGACACTTGCAGGTTATACACCAGGAGTTTTTCCTAGAACTGAGGTTTTTGAACTTCCAACTGTTCATCAAGGTTCATCTTTAGCCACATCAATTGCAATAAAAGAGAAGTTTGATCTAATCAAAGATGATTATAAAGATGTAAAACCTTTGTTAGTTTATGTGCATGCTGGTAATGCAATTCATACAACACAAAAAGAGGTTAAATCACTTGAAGATTTAAAAGGATTGAAACTAAGAACTCCATCAAGAACTGGAGGTTGGTTAATTGAAGAGTTCGGTGCAGAACCAGTTGGTATGCCATTACCAACACTACCTCAAGCTTTATCAAAAAATGCAGTTGATGGAGCATTGGTTCCTTTTGAGATTTTCCCTGCATTTAAAATTCATAACTTAACTAAACATTCAATTGTTGGACCAAATGATTCTAGATTTGGAACATCAGTATTTATCATGTTAATGAATAAAGATAAATTTAATTCTATGCCAAAAGATTTACAAGATATAGTTGAAAAAAGTTTAGATATGGAAATGGTTAAAAAAGCTGGTCAATTATGGATGGATTTTGAAAAACCAGGAATTGAAAAACAAAAATCTTCAAAAGATTCAGATGTTACTGCATTAAGTGAAGAATCGATGAAAGAGTTTGACAAAGCTGGTCAAAGAGTTGTTCAAAAGTGGATTAGCGAAGTTAAAGAAAAAGGCATTGATGGTGAAAAACTTGTAAATGAAGCAAGAAAAGCTATTAATGCAAATACAAAATAGGATTTGATTATGAAATCTAAAGATTCAATTGT
>Ga0193952_1000831_pt1 | contig 12299 bp, 8 predicted proteins | sample BB_3_MG_FD_140368 | JGI IMG/M metagenome (GOLD analysis project Ga0193952, IMG submission 140368) | Microbial mat bacterial communities from the Broadkill River, Lewes, Delaware, United States - BB_3_MG | ecosystem: Environmental > Aquatic > Freshwater > River > Microbial mats | place: USA... | reverse complement strand
GCTTAGGCCATATTCGTAGGTTCCTTAGATTTATTGCAATGTTAAATATGATAATCGTCGTTATGTGGGTGGACCGGATAGGGGGCTGTTGCGGGTATCAAGATACGTATTTCTGTATATTCACCTTCAGTGCTCTCCAGTTCAATTGTCCCGCCCAGAATGCCGGTGACTAAGTTGTAAATGATATAGAGACCTAAGCCGCAACCTTCATGCTGAAGGTGGGCAGTAAAAAATGGATCGAATGCTTTTGCTATATTTTCCGGTGATATTCCGTAGCCATTATCTCGGAAGACGATAGATACCGCATTGCCATTAAGTTTTGCCTTTAGAGAAATGAGGCCTTCGCTATAGTTTTCAAAGCCATGCATTATTGCGTTATCGATTAAGTAGTTAATAATTTGTGTTATTGCTGCTGGGAAGCTGTCTAATCTAATCTGAACAGGGACTTCTACTCGTAAGCGGATGTTGCTTTTATTAAGGCTATCCATTCTTAGTGCCAACAGTTCTTCAAGGGTGTCGGCCAGGTTGAACTGGGCCCTTGAGGCTTGATTGCGATTAATGGCAGCTTTTTTACAATTTGATATGAGATCGGCCGCTTTTGCGGTTGATTGTTCAATCAGTTGATTGGATTGAAGAGATGAATGTAAAAAATCATTAAGCGCAGTCTTGGTGACATTGCCGGATGTGATGCTCTGAATAAAAGACTGTGTTTCATCGTGAAGGGATGATGAGATAGTACGAATGTTTCCTATAGGCGTACTAAGCTGGTGGGCTATCCCTGCCACGAGCTTGCCCAGCGATGCTAGTTTTTCAGCATTGGCCAGTTTTAACATGGTGGTGTTGAGTTCACTGTTTATTACCTCTAAATCACTCGTTCGTTGTTCCAGTATTTTATTTAATTCTCTAACTTCGGATTCTGCCTCCATCCGCTCTGTTATGTCGATCAGTGATTCAATGGCGCCTATCACCTCGCCACTGTCAGAATAGAGTCGACTTGCGGTGAAATAGAGCCAGCGGTTGTATTCGTGCGCACCAATTTTCGGGAAAAAATTCTCTGCTTCATAGGCACCCTTAATGAAAGGGGATTTTCTGTATATGTTGGGGTAAAACTCATCGAGCTGATCAATGTTATTGCTTAAAACGATATCTGCGAGGATCGGTCGGGGTTTAGGGTAAAAGGTTTTCCATTGTTTATTGGTACCTAAAACCTGCGCGGCGTTGATGCCGAAAACTTTCTCACAGGCATTATTCCAAACAATGACTTTATGATTTTGGTCGATAGCAATGATCGGCTGAGGATATGTATTAACAATGTCTTCAAGTAGTTTTTCTCGTTTAGATGTTTCTCTCTCCTTTGCCTTTCTGCTTAAACACAGTGCTAAAACATTTGAGAATCTTTTTATGATTTGCTCGAGTTCTGCGAGTACGTCAGGATGCAAATTTGTTTCTTCAGAAAATGAGACACGTAAAAAACCTAAAGTAGATAGCTTCCATAAGTAGATGCAATTGATTTTTTGAGTTTTGCTTATTAGAAATGAGAAAGTGGGGTGGTGTGCTGTTATTTTTGTACTGTTTGAGTCTTTGAGTAGCGCATCTAAGCTTTGTAGCACATTGATGTTGAGAAGCGATGTCGCTTTGGAGATTGGCCAAGTGAAAGTGTGACATTTAAGGTGTCGAGTTATTTGTTGCGATGGCTGTAGGTGAATGGCGGCATCTACAGCGTCAGTATAAAAACTCAACTCATCCAGAAAATCATGGCATAGTGAATGAAGCTTATCACTACTACCGATAGACATGGCTAGTCGGTATAGCGATTTTTCATGCTTAGATTCGATATCCGCATGGCCCATGAGTACGCTTCTTTTGAAAAGGGATCATAAGGTAGTTTTAGACTGCTTATGTCGTCTTTTCAAAATTTCTATAGGTATATCTACTTTTATTGAGGGTCTGCAGTCGGCTTATTTGTATAAGTAATAGCCATTACCACCCAGAAACTTAGCTGCATACATCGCCTTATCTGCATTGCTGATGAGTTTCTCTGCATCGTCTCCATGTTCGGGAAAGATTGAAACCCCGGCGCTTGCACCGATGGTGACATTAATCTCATCGATCATGAATGATTGCTTGAGTGAGGTTATGATTTTTTGCGCGACTAAAAGAATGCTTTCTACCGAGCCCGCTTCTTCAAGGAGAACCGCAAATTCGTCACCGCCTTGCCTGGATACGGTATCCACTTTTCTGACAGAATCGCGAATCTGTTTGGCGGCGTGTATTAATACTTTGTCACCAAAAGGGTGCCCGTGTGCATCATTGAGTGGTTTGAATTCATTCAAATCGAGATAGATGATAGCGCAATGTTGCTTGTTGCGTTTGGCGTGTTGGATGCTTTGACTGACTCGATCCAAGAACAGTGCGCGGTTGGCTAGCCCCGTTAACGCGTCATGAAAGGCTAAAAACTCAAGCTTTTCTTGGGCTTGCTTTTGCTCTGTATTGTCGATGAATTGGCCAATATAATGGGTGATCTCTCCCTCTGAGGATCTAAAGGCAGAGATTTTTATTTTTTCATTATAAAGCTGTCCATCTTGCTTGCGATTCCACGTCTCACCCTCCCAATAACCATGGTAGCGTAAGTTATGTTTTATGCTTTCCATAAATTCAGGGGCAAGCCAATTGGCATTGATTTCGGACGCATGGAATCCAAGAATGTCTCTTTCATTAAACCCAGTGATTCGAAGAAAGGCAGGGTTTACCATCGTAATAGTGAAGTTGGCATCCGCAATAATCATCGCTTCATTGCTATTACGAAAAGCGTGAGCCGTTAAGTCGTTATGCGTAATGTCCTTAGTGTTTGTGCTAGAGGAGCTTTTCATCAAGCCGACAATACCAGTGACGCGTCCAGATTTATCGAGTAGTGGTGATTTGCTAATCCAGTAGGTATCGGATGCGGTTGATAGTAAACATATGTTTTCTAGCTCAACGGTATTTTTCTCATGGAATACTTGGGCGTCAGAGTCGATGAGTTGATCGTGCACAAATTTAGGGAAAAGCTGGCGATCAGTTCTCCCTTTAATCGCACTCACAGGAATACCGATAATAGATGAGTAGGCTTCGTTAGCATAAAGGTATTCTGCGCGACGATTTTTAATCCAAGCAGGATAAGGCAGCGCTTCAAGAATCGTCAGCTGCTGAAACGACAGTGGTTGATTTTCTGAAGAGGAGCTAGGCCCGTTCACTTTGTGCGTGAAAGTAAAAGATGATTCTTTTAATTCCTGTGTGTCCTTCCCCATCCAATGGCATCCTGTCGTATTTATGATCAACCGGAGGGAATCCTTGCAGTTTTTTAATCAAAGGTCTAGTGCTTATCTAATGTTGCCGTGAATTGAATTAGTATATGCAATTATAATTGCGTAAAAACAGATTATTGGAGAATAGGGATGAGCTTGAAAAGGATGGCTGTCTGTTTGGTGTTATTGCTAACAGGCTGTACTAATCAAGGTGTTATTGAGACTGGGGCAAAAAAGTCTGTTTTAAAAGATGCTGATGTTGAGCTAATTTCGGTTCTGCCAAGTGTTATTCAAGAGACATCGGGTTTGGCTAAACACGATAACGTTTTATGGACGATCAACGATAGTGGCGATGATGCCGTTGTTTATGCTTTAAGCGATACACAAGATATTCTGAAACAAGTAAAAATTGCTGGTGCTCTGAACAGAGATTGGGAATCTTTAGCGCATGATGCGAAGTATTTGTATATAGCCGACTGTGGTAACAACAGAGGTCATCGCTCGACCATAGAGATATACAAAGTACTCTGGTCAGATCTTAAAAAGGCACAAAGCAATGCTTCGGTTGAGAGTGCACGGCTGAATATTGAGTATGGCGATTATGTTGGGGTTAAACACAGAGATCATAATTTTGATTGTGAGGCACTAACGGTCGTTGAAGGCGAATTATGGCTTTTTACAAAAAATAGAGGGGATGAGCGAACAAATTTATATCGTATAGATCCACAAATGAGTCATCAGGTGATAAGTGCTGAAGCGAGTTTCCCCGTCGATGGCTTAATAACGGCCGTTGATTATGATGCTGCTCATAAGCGTCTGGCGCTCCTAGGTTATGCGAAAAATAAAATATTCGGTCAGTCTTTTGTTTGGATCGTGTCTGTTGATAGTGAGATCGATTGGGATAGCGCTGTGCGTTATAAGCTACTTCCATATGCGCAGTGGGAAGCACTTATTTGGCAGGGGGGAGACGAAGGAAAGACTTTGCTGTTATCGAGTGAGCGTAGCCCTCTACTTGATGTAAGTTTAGGGCGTTTGTCTTTACCTGAATTATAAGTTGTAAATCGGAACATCCTGTCGCAGACAAAAAAGAATTACTCTACAATGCTCGACTCTAATTAAACCGTTGAATATTAAGTAATGAATCATGCTGCAGATCTATAATACGTTAAGTAAAGAAAAAGCACCTTTTGTCCCACTCGAAGAGGGCAAAATAAAAATGTATGTATGTGGTATTACGGTTTATGACTTGTGTCACATAGGACATGCGCGCGTTATGGTCGCGTTTGATGTCATCACGCGTTATATGCGCTCCCAAGGTTGGGATGTTGAATACGTTAGAAATATTACCGATGTAGACGATAAGATTATTAAGAGAGCCGCAGAAAACGGTGAGACACCTGACTCTTTAACAAATCGCATGATTGCTGCGATGCATGAAGATGAAACGAGGCTTTCCGTCCTAAGACCCAATCAAGAGCCCCGTGCAACCGCGCATATCGATGATATTATCGCCCTTGTTGCTACCTTGATTGAAAAAGGTTTCGCTTATCCAGCAGCCAATGGCGATGTTTACTATCGCGTAGAAAAATTTGCCGATTACGGCAAACTGACTAACAAAAATGTGGATGAGCTTCGCTCAGGTGCCCGTGTTGAAGTAGAAAGTGCGAAAGAAAGCCCGCTTGATTTTGTACTGTGGAAGTCAGCTAAAGAGGGTGAAGTGAGCTGGGAATCCCCTTGGGGTAATGGTCGTCCAGGCTGGCACATTGAATGTTCAGCTATGTCTAAATGCTGCTTGGGTGATACGTTTGATATTCACGGTGGTGGGCCAGACCTTCCGTTTCCGCACCATGAAAACGAGATAGCGCAGTCAGAAGCTGCCAATGGATGTACTTATGTAAATACATGGATGCATGCAGGGCCTGTTCGCGTTAACTCTGAGAAGATGTCAAAGTCACTAGGTAATTTCTTTACCATACGTGATGTTCTTGAAAAGTATAATGCTGAGGTCGTTCGTTTCTTCCTGGCGCGTGTGCATTATCGTACTTATATCGATTACAGCGAAGATACACTGAAAGAAGCACGAGTGATGCTTGAGCGTTTCTATCAAGCACTGCGTGGTGTCGAGCTTGCCGATGTTGCACCTGAAAATGATTTTAATGATCGTTTCAATGCAGCAATGGATGACGACTTTAATACGCCTAAAGCGATCTCTGTTTTATTTGAGCTGGTTAATGAGTTAAATAAAGCCTCTCGTGAAAATTCAGAACAAGCAGGGCAGCTTGCTTATCAGCTTAAGAGTTTGGGTGATATTTTGGGTTTGTTCCAACAAGACCCGGATGCCTTTCTAAAGGGTGAGGATAAAGAGGGTGAGTTGAGCAGCGATGATATCGAAAAGCTGATCGAGCAGAGAGCGGATGCTAAGAAGGCACGTGATTTCGCTGAATCAGATCGTATTCGTGATGAACTTGCCGCTCAAGGTGTTATTTTGAAAGATTCGCGAGAAGGGACAACATGGTTTCGCGAGGCTTAAGGCTTCACTAAAATGAGCAATAAAAAAGGCAGCCTAGGCTGCCTTTTTTGTAACTAAAACGAGCGCCGATTATAGCTCTTGTTTGTTGGCCGCTTCTAAGGTGTTTTCCATTAGTGTAGCAACGGTCATCGGGCCAACACCACCAGGAACGGGTGTAATAAAGGCGGCGTGTTGCTCTGCAGCTTCGTATCCGACATCACCCACGAGGCGACCATCTTCTAAGCGGTTAATGCCTACATCGATAACGGTAGCACCATCTTTAATCCATTCACCTTTTACAAGGTTAGGAATACCAACGCCAACCACGACTAGATCTGCTCTGCGAACATGAGCTTCAAGGTCTTTGGTAAAACGGTGGGTTGTGGTGACAGTACAGCCCGCTAATAACAGCTCTAATGTCATCGGACGGCCAACGATGTTTGACGCACCGACAACAACTGCTTCCATACCGTGTAGGTCTTGACCGGTTGATTCTAGAAGGGTCATCACACCTTTAGGTGTGCAAGGGCGTAATACCGGCATACGTTGTGCTAGTCGACCAAGATTGAATGCATGGAATCCGTCAACATCTTTGTCAGGACGAATGCGTTCTAGGATCTCGTTGCCATCTAAGTGCTCAGGTAGTGGCAATTGAACAAGAATGCCATTGCAGCTGTTGTCTGCATTAAGCTCGTCAACAAGATCAAGTAGCGCTTGTTGTGATGTGTCTGCTGGTAGGTCGAAAGAACGAGATTCAAAGCCAACTTCTTGGCAGGCGTTCTTTTTGTTACGGACGTAAACTTGTGAAGCCGGGTCCATGCCAACCAATATAACGGCTAAACAGGGAGCTTTCTTGCCATCGTCTATACGCTGCTGAACCCCTTCAGCAACTTGACGACGTACGTTTGCGGCAATTTGTTTGCCATCAATTTTCTGCGCGCTCATTAAAGGGACGTTCCTTTAGTAAATATATCTGGTGCGAATTCTCTCATGGTTAGGGTAGGGGGCCAAGGGGCATTTAGTATTTAGGTTGTCTAAATTAAAAGGCTCATGAGCGGATTCTTCCTTTATAAATAATAGGTTGACTAAATATGAGCAAAAAACAGTCTGTTTTTGTATGCAAAATAAACATTTCTGAGCAGAAGATGATCAATCTAACTCTTTTATTTTGTTACATAAAAAAAGTGTTGACGCTGAATTTAGAGGTGTATATTATTCGCACCTCCTTAAGACGAGGCGCTTAAAAACAGCTTAAATAGCTGCTTGAGAAGTGCTAAGTTATTAGGGGCTGACGATGAGTCGGGCGCCTATAGCTCAACTGGATAGAGCAACGCCCTTCTAAGGCGTAGGTTCCAGGTTCGAGTCCTGGTGGGCGTACCATTGTCAGTATAGAGAATTATGGTGGGCATAGCTCAGTTGGTAGAGCTCCGGATTGTGATTCCGGCGGTCGTGGGTTCGAGCCCCATTGTCCACCCCATTCTCTAAAAGGTAAGCGGACGTGGTGGAATTGGTAGACACGCCAGATTTAGGTTCTGGTGCAGCAATGTGTGAGAGTTCGAGTCTCTCCGTCCGCACCATTTGCAAGACATAAATTGTGGTGGGCATAGCTCAGTTGGTAGAGCTCCGGATTGTGATTCCGGCGGTCGTGGGTTCGAGCCCCATTGTCCACCCCATTGCAAGCTGTATTAAAATTGAAGTGCCGTTTATGCGGACGTGGTGGAATTGGTAGACACGCCAGATTTAGGTTCTGGTGCCGCAAGGTGTGAGAGTTCGAGTCTCTCCGTCCGCACCATTTACGATCACTTTAATTGTTAATACAAGAAATATTACTAGGCTTAGCGAACATGTTAAGTTTGGTTCGCACATAGTGCGCGGACGTGGTGGAATTGGTAGACACGCCAGATTTAGGTTCTGGTGCCGCAAGGTGTGAGAGTTCGAGTCTCTCCGTCCGCACCATTTAAAACTCTATTTTCCTCTCTTATTCAATTCATTCGCACATCTATTACTACTCAGCTTCTACTCTTAAAAGTCGATTTTTGCTCATTTGAATTGTGCTAATAGAATATATTTATAATTCTTTCATTTTATTTCGCTTGCAAACTTGACTAATCAGGCCGGTTGCCGGAAAATTTCGCGCTTTGATTTTGCTCGAAATATTCGAGTACTGTGCAGATTAAGCGGCGTTATCGATATTCGCCGGTCTGTTGAAGATTATTGATACAAGCATTTTTTATTTGTGAGGCATTACATGCAAGTTTCCGTTGAAACGACTTCTGGCCTAGAGCGACTGATGACGGTTTCCGTCCCTGCAGAGCGCATCGATCAGGATGTAAACAAACGCATCCAACAGACAGCACGTACAGTAAAAATCGATGGTTTCCGTCCAGGTAAAGTACCGGTTAAAGTAGTTAAGCAGCGTTACGGTAAAGGTATCCGTGAAGAGGTTTTGGGTCAGGTAGTACAAGAAAGTTTCTACCAGGCGCTTCAGCAGGAAGAGATTAATCCAGCTGGCACACCAGCGATCGAATTCACGAAGGATGCTGAAGGCGAAGGCTTAGAGTATACAGCTAAATTCGAAGTATACCCTGCAATCGAACTTGCAGACTTTTCTGCGGTAGAGATCGAAAAGAAAAGCGCTGAAGTAAAAGATGCTGATCTAGATCAGATGATTGAAACGCTACGCAAGCAGCAAGCTGATTGGGCTGAAGTTGAGCGTGAAGCTGTAGACGGCGATCGTGTACGCATCGATTTCGAAGGTTTTGTTGATGGCGAAGCTTTTGATGGCGGTAAAGGCGAAGGCATGGACCTAGTACTAGGTTCAAACACAATGATTCCTGGTTTTGAATCAGGTCTTGTTGGTGCTAAAGCGGGTGCTGAGGTTGAGCTGAATGTAACGTTCCCTGAGACATACCAAGCTGAAAACCTACAAGGTAAAGATGCTGTATTCAACGTTAAGGTTACGACAGTTTCTGAGCAGGTACTAGCTGAGCTTAACGAAGAGTTCTTCGAGAAGTTTGGTCTAGAAGAGAAGACTGAAGAAGCGTTCCGTGCTGAAGTTAGCAAAAACATGGGTCGTGAACTTAATCAAGCGCTTAAGATGAAGCTTAAGGATCAGGTTTTCACTAAGCTTCTAGAAGTGAATGCGATTGAAGTTCCAGCTGCGCTTGTTGATAGCGAAATTGATAACCTACGTCGTCAAGCTGTTATGCAGTTTGCTGGTCCGGATTCAGACATGGATCCAAACGCGCTTCCAAAAGAGATGTTTACAGACCAGGCTGACCGTCGCGTTAAAATTGGTCTATTGATGCAGGAAGTGATCAAAGTAAATGAGCTAGAAGCTGATGAAGCGCGTGTTCGTTCTACTTTAGAAGAGATGGCTGAAACGTATCAGGATCCTCAGCAAGTTATCGATTGGTACATGGGTAACGAAGAGATGTTGGGCCAGATCAAAGGTCTAGTTCTTGAAGAGCAGGTTGTTGATCAGCTTTTGGCTGCAGCTAAAGTATCTGACGTTGAAGTTAGCTACGAAGATGCAATCAAGCCAGAGCAACCAGCACCAGCTGAAGAAACAGAAGAAGCTGCTGAATAATTTATATTCACACTTTTAAGTTTTTTAAGAACGACAGTTAGCAGATGCGGCTGTCGTTTTTTTGTTTATGCATATTAAATATTGTTTTTAGGGAATTAATTATTCCATAGTGACTCAATAGCATAATCTGTATGCTGAAATCACTTAAGTGATAAGTTCATCGCAGGATTAGTTTCTTAGCCTGAGTATACGTAGTATTATCGAGAGCTTGGTTTAATTTTAATTTCCGTTTAAGGAGTGATAGATGACGGATTTTGGCAAGGGTGGCACTGATATCCTAAGCAGTCTTGTTCCTATGGTTGTTGAACAGTCTGCACGTGGTGAGCGCGCTTATGATATCTATTCCCGTCTCTTAAAAGAGCGAGTAATCTTCTTAGTTGGGCCTGTTGAAGATCACATGGCCAACTTAGTAGTTGCGCAGTTGCTGTTCTTAGAAGCGGAAAACCCTGATAAAGACATTCATCTTTATATTAATTCGCCAGGTGGTTCTGTAACGGCGGGGATGTCTATTTACGATACGATGCAGTTCATCAAGCCTGATGTGAGCACAATGTGTATGGGGCAAGCGGCTAGTATGGGTGCGTTTTTACTTGCCGGCGGCGCTGAAGGTAAGCGTTTTGCTTTACCAAACTCTCGCGTGATGATTCATCAGCCTTTGGGTGGTTATCAAGGTCAGGCAACTGATATTGAGATTCATACGAAAGAGATCCTCAGCATTCGTAACAAGTTGAATACGTTGCTTGCTGAGCATACGGGACAAGATTTAGAAACCATTGCTAGAGATACGGATAGAGATAACTTTATGGATCCGTATGCTGCTAAAGATTATGGTTTGATCGATGAAGTACTAGATCGTCGTAATACAGACTGATAAAGCGCTAAAATTATTACTATACTCATATGAAGTCGTTTATCGCATCGTCAGACTTGAAGTTTGATGTTGCTGTAGCAATATTTGTATAGGTCCGAAATAGAATAACGAGGAAGTCGAATGACCGACGAAATCAAAGGTAATGATGGTGACGATAGCGGTAAGCTTTTGTACTGTTCATTTTGTGGCAAAAGCCAAGATGAAGTACGTAAGTTAATTGCGGGACCCTCTGTCTTTATCTGTGACGAATGTGTTGATCTTTGTAATGACATTATTCGCGAAGAGATTCAGGATGCAGAACCTCAGGAAGAGAGTGATCATCTGCCGACGCCTGCTGAGTTAAGTGCAGCGCTTGATGAGTATGTTATAGGTCAAGAACGAGCTAAAAAAGTGCTGGCTGTAGCGGTTTATAACCACTATAAGCGTCTGCGTTTCCAGAAAAGCAGTAAATCTGAGGTAGAGCTAGGCAAGAGTAATATTCTCTTAATCGGCCCTACAGGTAGTGGTAAGACGTTATTAGCACAAACGCTAGCACGTCTTTTGAATGTACCGTTTACAATCGCTGACGCAACTACGCTTACAGAGGCGGGTTACGTAGGTGAAGATGTAGAGAATATTATTCAGAAGCTTCTTCAGAAGTGTGATTACGATGTCGAAAAAGCACAGCTCGGCATCGTCTATATCGACGAGATTGATAAGATCTCGCGTAAATCAGATAACCCATCAATCACACGTGATGTTTCTGGTGAAGGTGTACAGCAAGCATTGCTTAAGCTGATTGAAGGTACGGTCGCTTCTGTGCCTCCACAGGGCGGGCGTAAGCATCCGCAGCAGGAATTTTTGCAGGTAGATACCTCTAATATTCTATTTATCTGTGGTGGTGCTTTTGCAGGCTTAGAGCAGATTATTCGTGATCGCTCTGAAAAAGGTTCTATCGGCTTTAGTGCAATCGTTAAAGGTAAAGACGAAGAGAAGACAGTTTCGGATAGCTTGCGAGAGATGGAAGCGGAAGATCTCGTTAAATATGGTCTTATTCCGGAATTTGTGGGTCGTTTACCGATGATTGCGACGCTGGCGGAGCTTGATGAAGCTGCGTTGATTCAGATCCTAACTGAACCTAAAAACAGCCTTACTAAACAGTATGGTGCGCTTTTTGATATGGAAGGAGCAGAGGTGGACTTCCGCCAGTCGGCTCTTGATGCGATCGCAAAGAAAGCACTTGAACGTAAAACCGGTGCGCGTGGCCTGCGTTCAATCATGGAAGCAACCTTGCTTGATATCATGTATCAGCTGCCTTCTATGGATAACGTCAGTAAAGTCGTGATTGATGAGGGTGTTATCGAAGGTGATAACGATCCAATCCTAATCTACGAAAATACTGAGCAGCCTAAAGCAATGTCAGAAGATTAACATTTGATATTATTTGTTGTTTTTAAAAGGATAGCTTTGCTATCCTTTTTTTATGCCCTCTCTAAAACTCATACTTAGGTGTTAAATGACAGAGAATAATATTGCTGCGTTCCAGAGCCTAAGTGACGAGCTTAAGACTGAGTTCTACAGTAGTTTCAAAGAAGCGACTGAAGAGCTTGATAACTGCTTTGATACATTAAACTGTCGTTATGACGCTGAAGTGATAAATGAGATGTTTCGCGCAGTGCATTCTGTGAAAGGAAATTGCCATATGGTGTTTCTCGACGCGATTGCGGACGTGTGTCATAAATTGGAAGATATAGTTCATCAAATTAGGAAGGGGGATTACTCCTATACTCCTGCCCAGGGGGAGTTTATGACGTTCGTCTTTACCCGGTTAGAGCAGTTGATTGCCTCGGTAATCTCGGGAGAAGAGGTTTCAGAGAACGATACCGCAGTTTTATTGTCTGGTGTTGCGCAAGTATACGCTGCCGAGCCATCGCAGCGCGATGTGGTGATACAGAAAACACTCGATAGTTTTTCTGGCATTTTATCCAGTGGCTCAGACCTGAGTGATAAAGTTTTAGATCGACTTGATAAACAGGAGCGGCTGAAGGACTTCGATGAACTCGATTT
>Ga0193952_1000827_pt1 | contig 12339 bp, 8 predicted proteins | sample BB_3_MG_FD_140368 | JGI IMG/M metagenome (GOLD analysis project Ga0193952, IMG submission 140368) | Microbial mat bacterial communities from the Broadkill River, Lewes, Delaware, United States - BB_3_MG | ecosystem: Environmental > Aquatic > Freshwater > River > Microbial mats | place: USA... | reverse complement strand
TTTTTAGTAGTTTTATCGAGCTATGATAAAATTTATGAAGTTTGTTCCTGTACAACTGACTTTCTTTTTAATACTAGGAATACTAACTGGTTATTTAATTAATATTGAGCCTATCCATCTTATATATTTGTTTGGTGTGATTATGCTTGTTTTTGTTTTCGTTTTTTTAAGAGCAAATCGTCTGTATAAAGTTTCTAGTTCATTTACAATAAGTGTTTTTTTAATTTCCATTTTAATTGGTATAACTTCAATTACTATTAATAAAGAAATAAACAATAAGCTTCATTATTCAAATAATTCAAATTTTAAGGAGCAAGAAGCAATTCCAGCAATTATTCACATTGAAAGAGTTTTAAAACCAAATTTGTTTTACGAAAAATTTGTTGGTGAAGTCCTACAATTTGATGGAAAGAAATCCATCGGAAAAATACTAATTAATGTCAAGAGAGATAGTTCAAGTAATAGAATTATGGTTGATGATCGATTTACTGTAAAAAGTAATTTTAATGAGATTAAAAAGCCATTGAATCCTTATATGTTTAATTACAAGAAGTACTTACAGAATAAACAAATTCACCATCAGATTTATTTAAATAAGGAACAGTTATTTAAACTTAATAATGACACATATAGTTTTAAAGGAATTGCGGCAAATGTTAGATATGAAATTAATGAATCCTTAAAAGCAAGTGGATTTAAAAACGAAGAGTTAGCATTAATAAATGCAATGCTGCTAGGGCAAAGGAATTTCATGACAAAAGATTTACTTGAAAGTTATTCAGGTGCTGGTGCAATTCATATTCTTGCTGTATCAGGGTTGCACATTGGAATTATGTTGATATTGTTAAATTTCATTTTCAAGCCACTTCATTATTTAAAAAATGGAAAGTTATTAGCTGCTTTTTTAATAATTCTTTTACTTTGGATATATGCTTTAATAGCGGGATTCTCAGCTTCTATTGTGCGTGCTGTAACTATGTTTACGGCCTTAACAATAGGAATGTATTTAATAAAAAGATCCAATGTTTATAACACTTTAGTGGTTTCTATGTTCTTTTTGTTAATATTCAATCCATTTTATTTGTTTGATGTTGGTTTTCAATTGAGCTATTTAGCCGTTTTTTCTATAGTATGGATTCAACCAAAATTATATAAAAGTTGGAAACCTTCAATATGGTTTCTTAGAAAAGGATGGCAATTATTTACGGTTTCAATTGCAGCTCAAGTTGGTATACTGCCTTTAAGTTTGTATTATTTTCATCAATTCCCAGGGTTATTCTTTTTATCTAACCTAGTATTAATTCCTGCAGTTGGCGCAGTTTTAGCTGTTGGAATACTTGTTATAGCGTTATCTTATTTTGAAGTTTTACCTGAGTTATTAAAAGAATTATACGAGAATACCTTGTATTTTATGAATGCTTTTGTGAAATGGGTGTCTAGTCATGAAGCTTTTATAATAGAAAATATAACTTTTTCTTCAGCATTAATGCTTTCATTTTATCTAGCAATATTTGTAACTTTAAAATGGACTGAAAAAAGAAATTTTAATCGCTTTATTTTAGTTTTAGGGGCATTGATAATAGTGCAAACAGTATTTGTTTTTGAGAAATATCAATTGGAATCATCTGAAGAATTTATAGTGTTTAATACCCAAAAAGAAAGTGTTATAGGAATTAGAAAAGGCTCTCGTCTTAATATGTTTTCCGAAGAGCCTAAAACAATTAATGAATATATTTTGAAACCGTTTTTGGTTGGGAAAGGTATTGAGAATATGTTGCCAATTGAACAAAATAAAAAACTATATAAGTTTAAAAATGAAATAGTTTTATATGTAGATAGTTTAGGGTTTTATAATTTCAATTCGATTAAGCCAACAATGATAGTTCTACAAAATTCACCAAAAATTAATTTGGATAGGCTACTTCAGGAATTGAAACCAAAAGCTGTGATTGTAGATGGAACTAATTATAAAAGTTATGTTGAAAGATGGAGAGTTACTTGTGTAAAAAATAAAACTCCCTTTCACAATACAATGCAAAAAGGAGCTTTTATTTTAAAATGACAATTGTATTTAGTCTTTAAATTCAGCTTTGAAATTAGAAGAATAATTTTGCCAATCTTCTTGAGATTTAATGTTTTTATAATCGTCAGAACTAAATAATTTTAAATGTAATTCTATTTGACTAGCTGTTTTATATCCAGGAATAGGTCCAATTAAATTTGCTTCTTCGTCTAAATAAACAATTGTTGGAAAAGATCTAATTCCGAAATATTGTGATAGTTGGTGAGAACTATTACGTCCTTTCTTATTTGGGTCGAAATTCGGATTTGTAAACTTTTGATCTTTAAATGAAACTATATCATTTCCTTCAGCATTGAACTTTACAGCGTAATAATGTTTATTTATGTAATTTACTACATCTTTATTTGTGAAAGTTTCTTTGTCCATTTTTTTACACCAACCACACCAGGAAGTATAGGTGTCCATTATTATTTTTTTTGGAGTTACTTTTTGAGCAGCCACAGCTTCTTCAAATGACATCCATTTTATTTCTTGCGCTGTAAGTGATAAGCTAAAAAATGTAAGTAATAAAATAAGTGTTTTCTTCATGTTGTTAAATCTAAATTCTTAAATGATAATCTGTCTGTTTGTCGCAAATATAACACCAAAATTACAAAGTCCCTATAAATAGAGACTTTGTAAAAATATTTATGTTAAAACTGATTATTTATCAATTCCGTGCATCATTCTTTTTAGTGGTTTATTTAAGCTTAAAATTATAATCCCAGCAATAAATGGAATGATTGTAAAAATTAAGAAAAATCCAGATAAACCAATATTTTCAGCAATTCCATCAGAATATTCTGCCATAATTGAAGCTAGTTTTCCTGCCATACCAGTAAATACATACCAAATACCAAATAGGAAAGCCAACATTCGTGCTGGAGCCAACTTACTAACATAAGATAAACCTACTGGAGATACAGAAAGTTCACCCATTGTGTGTAACAAGAATGCTAATAATAACCAAACCATGCTTACAGAAGCTGTTTGTGCACCAGGTTCAATACCCATTGATCCTATAGCTAACATTCCAAATCCTGCAGATAACAATGTTAACCCAATAAAGAACTTTTGAGGTCCAGAGAAGGTGTATTTTTTCCAAAACATTGAGTAAAGTGGTGCCAGAGAAATAATAAATACTGGGTTTAATATTTGAAACCAAGAAGTATCAACTAAAGTTGCTTCAGCAGTAATTTTGTCATAAACTCTAAATAACACTAATACCCAAATAATGATAAAACTAATACTGGTAAATAAGATAGTTAGTGGGTATTTTTTTACGATGGCTTTTGCCAATTTATAAATTACCCAAGTTAATACTAGCATTGGAGCAATAGACAAGATAAAATCAATTATTTTATAAAATAACCCCCAGTTTCCTTCTAATATTCTGTTAGTGTAATCTTTTGCAAAGATGTTCATTGTAGTACCTGCTTGTTCAAAACTAGCCCAAAAGAATATTACAAAAAATGCAATTATAAAAACAACTTTTAAACGGTCTCTTTCAATTAGTTCAAATCTTTTTAATCGTGTTAAACCTAGTGTAATAAATACGATAAGAGACGATAAGAAAAATAAGCTAGACATATCAACAGATATGTTTTTTCCAAAGGCTTCAAAAGAGAATAAGTTCTCAACTAAGAAATGACTCCCTCTTGATACTACAGAATATAACCCATCAACAATCCAAGAAATAGCGAAAAACCCACCTATACCTGCTAAAGATAAATCTCTTTGGGTAAACGGAACATCTTTTCCTCCATCTTCAATTTTCACTTCTACACCTTTCATTTTAGGTTGAGAAGCCGCTTTTCCAAATACACTTCTAGCAAAATAAAATTGAAGTAGTCCAAATAGCATAAAAATTCCTGCTAATCCAAATCCCCAAGTCCAGCTAAATGTTTCACCAATCCAACCTACTAATAAAGTTCCAATAAAAGCACCTGAGTTTACGCCCATATAAAAAATAGTGTAAGCACCATCTTTTTTGTCACTTTGAGGAGGATACATTTTTCCTACAATTGATGACATATTTGGTTTAAACAATCCCGTACCAACTACAATTAATAAAAGTCCTAAGTAAAAAACAAATCTTAAATCCATTCCAATTTGTAAATCGGAAATAGCCATAGCTGCATGTCCCATTGTGATAACCATGGCACCTACAATTACTGTTTTAACATGTCCCCATTTATTATCTGCTAACCAACCTCCTAAAAGTGGTAATAGATAAACAAGCATTACATACCAACCAAATAGTGCGTATGCTTCAGTTCTGGTCCATCCCCAACCATCATCTTCAATTTTTGCAACTAAAAATAAAATAAGTAGTGCTCTCATTCCATAATAACTGAAACGCTCCCACATTTCTGTAAAAAACAACACAAACAACCCAACTGGATGTCCAAGTATTTGCGCTTGATCTTTTTCTTGTATATAATCTGACATATATTTAATATTTATAAAACCAAGAATAAATTCTACTCATTTGATTAAGAATTTATTCTTGGTTTTATTGGTTTATATTTTTATGAGTTTCCGTTTACCTCACGAGGTTTAATAACCATTTTATCATAAATTGATAGTGCAATAATTGTCACAATTCCAATTCCAACAATTACATACCAAATTTTATTTGGATTGTAATTTTCCCATAACATTTGAGTCATTTCCCAATGTCCCATTCCAAGTTTTTGCTCAGCTAATGTTAGGTAATCATTTTTTGTAAATGATTCTGTAATTTCAGGCATCTCAATTCCTCTTGTTGTCATTTCAGTTTGTAATAAACTTAATTTGTCTGACCAAGATTGATAAAGGTTACCAGAGATAAGTTTTGTTAAAAAGTTACCTGCAGCAACAGGTAAAAAGTAAGTTCCTTGGTACAATGCTTCTTTTCCTTTTGGAGAAATTAAAGCAATAAATGATGAGAATGTTGGGTTTGTTGTCATTTCACCAATTGCAAAAATCATAGTTCCGAAAATAGTAAACATTACATTGTTAGTATAGAATGTTAACCCAATACCAATTGCGGCAATAATAAATCCTCTAATCATTGCACTTACGTGTCTCATTTTTATTACAAAATAAGAAACAAACATTTGCAAGGTAACAATCATTAAAGCATCAATATTTGTAAACCATTCAGGTTTAATTTGACCGTTCTCACTTAATAAGTGTCCTAATCCAGGCCAAAAATCAGTAATTGCTGCACTCAATGCAGAAGAATCTACCCAGTCTTCAATAAAGTTAGGTAAAGTATAAAATAATTGGTTAAACATTGTCCAGAAACCAACCATCAATATTAAAAGTACTGTTAGTCTAGTATCTTTTACAGCTTCCCAAATTTTTAATAATGAAGTTCTTATAGCTACTGCAAATGATTGCTTTTCAGTTTTTTCTCTATAAGGTTCTTTGAAGAAGAATAAAACCATTAATAAGTTAATTCCAATTACAACTGCTGCCTGAATAAAGATTAATTTCCAACCATAAGTTGATCTTAAGTAAGATGATGAAGCAGGTCCAATAAAACCTCCAATATTCACCATCATATAAAAAATTCCAAAACCTAGAGTTCCGTTAGATTTATTTGTTGATTTAGTAATAATTGCAGATGCAACAGGCTTAAACATGGCAGCACCAATTGCTACAAATAAGAAAACAAAATACATACTCCAGTAAGTATCTACTTCACCCATCATTAAATAACCTGCAATTAAAATTACATAGGCAATTATTAAAGATAATTTATAACCTATTTTATCGGCAATAACTCCAGTGAAAATAGGTAAAAGGTATAATAAACCAGTAATATCAGACATAATATTACCTTTTTGGATATGGTCAAAACCTAATCCTCCTTTATCTGTTGAACCAACAAGGTATAAGGCAAATAGTGTAAATACACCATACCATGCCCAACGTTCCATAAGTTCCATAAAGCTACCAATCCAGAAGGTTTTATTAAAAGAACCTAGGGTGCTTACAAATGATTTTTTTTCTGTGCTCATTTTTGTTTTTATTGTTAAATAAAAAGCCCAGGTAATAAATTACCTGAGCTTATTTGTATAATTATTAATTATTTATAGACATTTAAATTGTACTATCAGTTTATATTACACCGTGCATTAACTTCTTCAGAGGTTTGTTGAATATCATAATTAAAACTGATATACCAACTAAAACAAAACCTAAAGTAGAGAACACTGTTATATATTTTTCTAATCCTTGAGCAGTAGTTAATGCTTCTCCAGTATCACTATGACCACCTGTAAAAGTAGCAATTTTACCACCAACATAATTTGCAATGGCAAAACTCAAGAACCAAGCTCCCATTGCGGTACCTGCAATATTTTTTGGAGATAATTTTGTAACCATTGAAAGTCCAATAGGGGATAAAAATAATTCACCTGTTGTGTGTAATAAGTAAAGTACTACTAATGTAATTAATGGAACTTGATAAGCTTCATTTACAAATTGTAAACCAATATTAGTTACTAAGAAACCTAAAGCTAATTGTAGAATACCAAATGCAAATTTCATTGGAATACTTGGGTTTTTACCGATATTGGCAAGTTTTACCCACATTACTGAGAAAATTGATCCAAAGACAATAATAAAGAAAGGATTAAAGAACTGAGTCATTGAAGCTGGCATTTCCCATCCAAAAATACTTCTGTCAACATTTCTATCAGCAAATAAAGTTAAAGATGTTCCTGCTTGTTCGAAACAAGCCCAGAAAGTAATATTAATTAACATAAAAATGATTAAAGCAATCATTCTATCTCTCCAAATTTTTACTTTTTCAGCTGTATCAGCTGCGATACCTGCTTTTACAAGAGAATAAGATATAAAGATGAACAAACCAACTAGGATGTAGTCCATCCAGCTATTTTGTAAAATTAAAAAGTAAGTAACAGGAATTAACAATAAAGATAAAATTCCTACCATATGAGCTTTATTCAAAGGTCCAAAAACTTTTTGTTTTCCTTCTTCAGTGAAGTTTAACCCTTCAGCGGCAGAATAATTTTTTCTACCAGTCCAGAAAATAATTAATCCTAAAAGCATACCAAAACCTGCTAAACCAAATCCGTATCTAAATCCATAAGTTTCTCCAACATATGCAATAACTGTTGTTGCTAGCAAAGCTCCAATATTAATACCTATATAGAAAATTGTAAAACCAGAATCTCTTCTTGGATCATCATCTTTATATAGTTTACCAACAATTGTGGAGATGTTAGCTTTAAAATAACCGTTACCAACTATTAAGGCTCCCATACCAATCATTAGGAATTCTTCTGAACCACCTAAAATTATAAATTCTCCAATTGCCATTAAAATAGCACCTAACATTACGGCATTTCTATACCCTAAAAATTTATCGGCCATTTTACCTCCAAGTATTGGAGCAGCATATACTAAACCAGTGTATGCACCATAGATAAGAGCAGCATCTGCATCACCTTTCATAAGTGACTTTACTAAATATAGAGTCAAAAGAACTCTCATTCCATAATAACAGACTCTTTCCCACATTTCAGAAAAAAATAGGGTCATTAATCCATCTGGATGCCCTTGTTTAATTTTATTTGCCATAATATTTAATTATTGATTTGATTAAAATGTTTAATTTTTTATTAACCCTGGTTTAGGTTCCTTTATACCTAAATTTTCTTTTATAAACTTTGTCATCTTCGTAAAAAGATGCAATCTAGTGTTTTTTCCTCTATAAATACTGTGTGTTCTATCTGGGTAAATTGCTTGGTCAAATGGCTTGTTTGCTTCAATTAAAGCATTTGATAGGCGCATTGAATTTTGAACATGAACATTGTCATCACCACTTCCGTGAATTAACAAGTATTTTCCTTTTAATAAATGGGCGTAATTAATTGGAGAATTATCATCATAACCAGCAGCGTTTTCTTGTGGAGTTCTCATAAAACGTTCTGTGTAAACAGAATCATAAAACCTCCAACTTGTAACAGGAGCAACAGCAATTGCCATTTTAAAGATATCATTACCTTTTAACAAACAGTTAGTACTCATATGACCACCAAAACTCCATCCCCAAATACCAATTTCATTTTCATTGATAAAAGATTTTTTAGCCAATTGCTTGGCAGCATCAATTTGATCAATAGTTTCATATTTTACTAAATTTAAATAAGTAGATTTTTTGAAATCTGCACCTTTAAAACCAGTTCCTCTTCCATCAACACAAACAACAATATATCCTAAATTGGCAATATGACTGTACCAATAATCATTGGATCCATTCCAACGATTACTCACAGATTGAGAACCTGGACCTGAATATTGAGTCATAAATAAAGGATATTCTTTATTTGAATCGAAATCGATTGGTTTTATCATCCAAGCATTGAACTCCCCGTTTGTAGTTGTTAAGGTGAAGAATTCCTTTGTTGATAAATTGTAATTTTTTAATTTCTCTGAAAGATTGTTGTTGTTTAAAATTTCTTTCAGTTGATTCCCTTTTCCATCGTGTAGCGTATAAATTGAAGGTGTATTTGCATCAGAAAAAGTATTGATAAAGTATTTTAAGTTTTTACTAAAAGCAGCGCTATTAGTTCCTGAGGGATTTGTTAAACGTTTTTTATTTTTTCCATTTAATTTAACTGAATAAACAGTTCTATTGATGGAACCATCTTCAACCGATTGGTAATAAATAGATTTTGTTTTTTCATTTACACCATAAAAATTGGTTACTTCCCAATTTCCATTTGTAATTTGCTTTTTTAACTTCCCTTCATTTGAATAATGATAAATATGATTGAAACCATCTTTTTCACTAGTCCAAATAAAACTATTGTCTTTTAGAAAAGTTAAGTTGTCGTGAATATCAACATAAGCTTTATCAGTTTCATTTAAAACAATTTTGGCAGTTGAATTATTAGCATCAACAAAAAATAAGTTCAAATTGTTTTGATGGCGATTTAAAGTTGTTGCGCTTAAAATATTTGAATCATTTGTCCATTTTATTCTTGGAATGTATTCATAGTTTCCTAAATCTATTAGTGATGTGTTTTTAGAATCTATACGATATAAATTTAAAGTCACAACTGAATTTTTTTCACCTGCTTTTGGGTACTTAAACACCAATTGACTAGGGTATAGTTCTTTACCGGTAACATTCATTGAAAAAGTTGGAACTTCAGTTTCATCAAATCTTAGAAAAGCTAAATTTTTACTATCCTTACTCCATTCAAAAGCTTTTACAAAAGAAAATTCTTCTTCATACACCCAATCACAAATACCATTTATAATGCTATTTTTCTTTCCATCAAAAGTTACTTGAGTAACCTCATTTGATTCTAAATTTTTAATAAAGATGTTATTGTTTTTTGAATAAGCAACTTTTTTACTGTCAGGAGAAAACGTAGGTTCTTGTATTTTATCTTCATCAATTAATTGGAGCGTTTTTGTAGCAATATCATATACATAAAAAACGGCTAAATAGGAATGACGGTAAATAGGTTCTGAATCTACTCCTAATATTAATTTAGTTTCATTATTGTTAAATGAGTAAGATTCGAAATACTTTAAATCTGCTAAATCTTTACTGTCAACAATAGTTTCTACTTTATTTAAAGTTGCATAACTATATTTATCTACACTTGTGCTTCTAGTTTCTCTGTTAAAATTTTGTAGCGTATAAAAATCACCATTCATTGAATTAAGTGAGTTCATTCGCTCTGTTCTAAAGGTTCCATTCCAAATTTCTTCTAGTGTAATATCTTTTTTTTGCGCAAACGTTATCGTAGAAAAAAGGATAAATAGAATAAGTATATTTTTCATTAATTAGGACTTCTTTAAATAAGTGTCAAGTTTAAGAAAAATTTAGCAAAACAGAACTGAATAATATCATAAAATTAACATTATCTGCAATAAGTAGTATTTTATTTTTATTCATTTACCTTTGCGGCATTACTAAACAATATGAAAAAAATGTCTAAAACTGTTGATGGGTTTTCTAAGTTTTCTAAGGAAGAAAAGATAAATTGGTTAGTGTCAACCTATTTTAATAATGACGATAAAGTTAAACAAGTTTTAAAGCAGTATTGGAATTCGAATAAAGTGATCCAGGACTTACACGATGATTTTATTGAAAATACTATTTCAAACTTCTATTTACCCTTCGGAATTGCGCCAAATTTTGTAATAAATGGTAAAGATTATACTATTCCAATGACTATTGAAGAAAGTTCAGTCGTCGCTGCAGCTTCTTTAGTAGCAAAATTTTGGAGTACAAGAGGTGGTTTTAAGGCAGAAGTTATCTCTTCAACTAAGATTGGTCAAGTCCATTTTATGTTTGAAGGAGAAAAAGAAGAACTGCAATCATATTTTAATTTAAAAAAGAAAGATTTATTAAAAATAACAGAACCTATCACTAAAAATATGCGAAAACGTGGTGGTGGTATTTTAGACATTGAGTTAAGAGATAAAACTTCGGAATTAGAGAACTACTATCAGTTACACGTTACTTTTGAAACTGTAGATAGTATGGGAGCTAATTTTATAAACTCTTGTTTGGAAGCAATTGCAGGTGAATTTGAAAAAGAAGGCATTCAAATTGTAATGAGTATTCTATCAAATTATGTTCCTGAATGTTTGGTTCACGCTGAAGTGAGTTGTAAAGTTGAAGAGTTGTATTCAGAAAATTCTGAGTTGTTTGCTCAAAAGTTTGTACAGGCAGTTCAAATAGCAAATGCAGAACCGCATAGAGCTGTTACTCACAATAAGGGTATAATGAACGGAATTGATGCAGTAGTTTTAGCTACTGGAAACGATTTTAGAGCCATTGAAGCAGGTGCTCACGCTTATGCAGCAAAAGATGGTCAATATAAAAGTTTAACAAATGCAACTATTGAAAATGGCATTTTTAAGTTTTGGATTGAAATACCATTAGCGCTAGGAACTGTTGGTGGATTAACATCTTTACATCCGCTTTCTAAATTGTCTTTAAAAATGTTAGAAAACCCTTCTGCAAATGAGTTAATGCAAATTATAGCTGTAGCTGGTTTAGCACAAAATTTTGCCGCTTTAAGAGCTTTAACTACTACGGGAATTCAAAAAGGACATATGAAAATGCACCTAACAAATATTATTAAAGGCTTAGGAGCAAGTGAAGAACATAAACAGTTTTTAATTAATTATTTTGAGCATAAAACAGTTACTCATAATGAAGTGGTAGAGGCTTATAATAATTTAGTTCAAAATAGGTAATGAAAGAATTTTACAGCAACGGAAAACTATTACTAACTGGAGAATATTTTGTGTTAGATGGTGCAAAATCATTGGCTGTTCCAACAAAATGTGGACAAGATTTAACTATTGAATCTATAAATGAACCTCAATTAATATGGAATAGTTTTACCAATGAAGGTGAATGTTGGTTAGAAGCTATTTTTGATTTGCCAAAATTACGATTGTTTTCAGCTACTTTTGAAGCTGAAGAAGATGGAGGTAATGATACTTTGGCTGAAAAATTAAAAGATATTTTAGTTGAAACTAGAAAATTGAACCCTTCTTTTTTGAACTCTGAAAAAGGGTTTTCAGTTAAAACAAATTTAACTTTCCCTAAAAACTGGGGATTGGGAACTTCTTCAACATTAATTAACAATATTTCAAATTGGTCAGAAGTAAATCCTTATAAATTACTTCAAAATACATTTGGAGGTAGTGGTTATGATATTGCTTGTGCTGAAAATGACACACCAATATTATATACAAAAAATAGTGTTGAACCATTGGTTGAAAAGATTGATTTTAATCCTACATTTAAAGATCAATTGTATTTTGTGTATTTAAATAAAAAGCAAAATAGTAGAGAAGGAATTCAACGATTTAAAGCATTAAAAGGGAACTTAACTACTGAAATAACTCAAATTTCTAAATTAACAGATGAATTTGTAAAGTGTACTAATCTTACTGATTTTGAAAAAGTAATGAAAGTGCACGAACAAATTGTATCTAAGACAATTCAATTAAAAACTGTTCAAGAAGAATTGTTTTCAGATTATTTTGGACAAACAAAAAGCTTAGGAGCTTGGGGAGGTGATTTTATATTCGCTACGGGAAATGAAAATACTCCTAACTATTTCAATAAAAAGGGATTTCATACAGTAATTCCATATCAAGATTTAATTTTATAATAAAACGTCAACCTGAACTTGATTCAGGTTCTTTTTAAGATTCTGAATCAAGTTCAGAATGACAAAAGACGATACAAAGTATAGATGAAGAAAAAATTTGTA
>Ga0193952_1000826_pt1 | contig 12341 bp, 7 predicted proteins | sample BB_3_MG_FD_140368 | JGI IMG/M metagenome (GOLD analysis project Ga0193952, IMG submission 140368) | Microbial mat bacterial communities from the Broadkill River, Lewes, Delaware, United States - BB_3_MG | ecosystem: Environmental > Aquatic > Freshwater > River > Microbial mats | place: USA... | reverse complement strand
TGATAGAGTCTACGATATCAGGAAGTCAACAACGTTTGACAATGATTTTCATGTTGATTTTGACAGAAATTTTAAAATCACCAATAGCCAAATACAAGGAATCAGCGGCGGTTTGGTGAATCAAGTACTTAACCGCAGTACGGGATTTGCTTTAACGGCAGAGGGCGTTTCCCCACAATTTTTAAATCACCATATTATCGGTATTCGTGGCACTAAATTTTCTTCATTTGCTGATTGGTTAACTAACCTCAATGTAGCCGTTACCCTTGGCCCTAAAAACCTTGAGGTACATTCAGGCTTTCAAAAAGCCTTCAGCAGTATGCGCCCAGCATTTAATCAATATATAGCAAAGCACAACCCCAGTTGTTTGCATGTAGTAGGTCATAGCTTAGGCGGCGCCATTGCTGAGTTAACTGCTATTTGGGCAAGTGCACGTGGTATTAAAACTAAGCTTTATACCTTTGGCGCACCACGCGTGGTGCTTTCAAATTCTATTCACAGTGCAGCGATTAATGTTGACCATTATCGGGTAACCCATGGCGCTGATCCTGTGCCTTGTGTGCCTGTTTGGCCGTTTACTCATACCGTAGGTGAATATCAAACCGCGATGAATGGAGGATCTTTTTTTGCTCTTTCTGCACACTCAATGGCAAAATCAGCGCCTGGTTATGTTAACACTGTCAATGCCTATAAAGATTACAGCAGTATGGATAGCGCACTTAAAACACTGCATTATAAACACACGGTGCTTAAATATGAACAGCGCCATAACGCGTCATTTTCTCAGCGCTGGCAACAAATTATTACCGATGCGTTAATCACACTCTTAAAGAAAAGCGGACAGTATGCACTTATTGCTGGGCAAGCTGCAGCGAGTGTTGGCTTGTCCTTTTATGATTTACTGGCGCGCTGTTTACATGAATCCATTGTAAGAATTCCTGATGCAGAAGAAGCATTAAGGGGACTATTAGGGCATATGCTTGTATTTGTAGGTAAAGGGGCGCAAGCGGTTAAGGAAATGACGATTAAGTTTATTCGTTGGGTGTTAGGCCTGATGATAAAAACGTTATATACCACCGCAAAACAAGCAATTGAACGTATTTTTTAAACGGTAGAAAGGGTGATTTCTGTCCTTTATCCTTATACCTAAGTAAACCTAATACCTTTACTTAATCTCATACCTTTACTTAACTATCATTTAACCTCGTAAAAACTAAAAGCTCATCGAAACGAGCTTTTAGTGAATATTTACCTTAAAACTGCATGATTCAAGTTAAAAGAAAAAGCACGGAGTTGACACTAGTCAATGAGTACTTTTAATGTATAAATTAATTCATACAGTGAAAAGGTGATTATTTAGTAACAGAGAAACCACGATCACGCATTAACGCTTTAACATCTGCATCACGCCCTCTAAAAGCGCGATAGGCATCGGCTGGGTCAACCGCATTACGCACACTAAATAAATGTTCAACCAATTTAGCTGCAAGGTCTTTATCGTAAAAACCGCCAGGTGATTGTGAAAACGCCTCAGCCGCATCGGCTGTTAACACTTCTGCCCACATATAACCGTAGTAACTTGCTGAATAACCTTCACCACTAAACACGTGACCAAAATGCGTAGAACGATGACGCATCACAATAGCTTCAGGCATTTTTAAGTCAGCTAGGGTATCACGTTCAAATTTTTGCACATCAATACCTGTTGGATCTACCGTGTGAAACTTCATATCAACTAACGCAGACGCTAAGTATTCAGTGGTTTTAAAACCTTGATTAAAGGTAGCTGCTTGCTTAATTTTTGCAATTAATTCAGCAGGCATGGGTTTACCTGTTTTATAATGCACTAAGTAGTTGTTGATAACATCATCTGTTGATAACCAATGTTCTAATAGCTGCGATTGAAATTCTGTGTAATCTCTAACACCACCGTTCAGCGTAGGATATGCCACTTTTGATGATAAAAAGTGCAATGCATGACCAAATTCATGAAAATACGTTTCTGCATCAGACCAAGAAATTAAAGTAGGTTGGCCATCAACACCTTTGCTGAAATTAGAGTTATTTGATGACAAAACATTCTTCTTGCCGTCAAACGTTGTGTAACTGCGGTAAGTGGTGGCCCATGCGCCAGAACGTTTACCTTTGCGAGCAAATGGGTCTAGGTACCATAAACCAATATGCTCATGTGAGGTTTTGTCAGTCACTTCCCACACACGAACATCTTCATTAAATACAGGAACAGAACCATCTTTCACTTCAGTAAATTCAAAATTAAATAAACGGCCTGCTACATAAAACATAGCTTCTCGTAATTTATTCAATTGCAGGTATTCTTTAACCTCATTTGAATCTAGATTGTATTTATCTTGACGCACTTTTTCAGCGTAAAAGCGGTAATCCCACGGTTCAATTTTATCAATACCGTCTTGTGCTTTGCCAATGGCTAGCATGTCTGCTACTTCTTCATCAACACGTGCGATTGCTGCTGGCCATACACTTTCCATTAAGTTAATAGCATTTTCTGGTGATTTAGCCATACGATCTTCTAAACGCCAAGACGCGTAGTTTTTATAACCTAACAAGCCAACACGTTCATGGCGCAATTGTAGAATTTCAGCAATAATGGCGTTATTATCAAATTCATCTCCATTGTTACCACGATTATAATAGCTATTCCATACTTGCTTACGCAGTTCACGCTCGGTTGAGTAGGTTAAAAAAGGATCCATTGATGAACGGGTATTAGTAATAGCATATTCACCTTGATGGCCGCGTGATTCTGCGGCTGATGCAGCAGAACTAATTATAGACTCAGACAGCCCACCTAGTTGATCTTTTGTTAAATACAAAACATAGCTTTCTTCGTCAGCGAGTACATTGTTACCAAACTTAGTATGCAACTGAGCCAAACGTTGGTTAATATCAGCATAACGTTTTTTTGCCTCACCCTTTAATGTCGCGCCATTACGTGCAAAACTATTATAAGTTAAATACACTAAACGTTGCTGTTCAGGGGTTAAGCTTTTAACTTCATCGCTGTTATAAACTGCTTGTACACGATTAAATAACGCCTCATTTTGATTAATTTTAGAAAAAAAGGCCGAAAGCTTTGGTGCCATTTCTGCTTGAATTTCACGAAATTCTGGCGAAGATTGGTTTGAACTCCAAATACGATAATATGTAAACACTCTATCTAGGGTATAACCCGTTCTTTCCATTGCAACAATCGTGTTTTCAAAGGTAGGTGATTCAGCATTATTAGCAATCGCTTCAATTTCAGCCAAATTAATTTTCATACCTTCTTCTATCGCAGCACTTAAGCCAACTAAAGAAACTTTGTCAAATGCTGGTACGCCTTGATAAGGGCCTTGCCATTTAGCCAGTAATAAGGCTTTAGATTGCTCAACCTCATTTGTTAACTGGTCAGTTATGGCTGAACTTTTTTCAACCGCTGAGTTTTCAGCTGTGTTATTGCCACCACTACACGCCATTAAAATACTTGATAATAAAAGGGTAGGTAATAATGTTTTAGTCATAATTAATCTCTATCTAAAGTATAAATCTTTCCAATGCGTTATCTCAAAAATAGAAAACACTATCGAGTTAACATTACATTAACAATAATCAATTAATAAAGAAATGCCTTGTATGGCTATTCAACGCAAATTGTATACTGTTAAGCTTATTCTAACTAAATAGTCATCAGCTCATCCTATATTGCGCGTTGCAAATAAATTCCTTTGTCTGTCAAATTTTATTGATCTAATACAAGCAAATTGAAAAGTATTTCATTACAATATATCAATAATACCCGAGCAAATTACTCAAGCATTTTACAAGGTACACCCATGATGCAAATTACTGACTTGCAAAAAGAGCAAAAAATTACGCCATTGCTGCGTTTAGGCTTTCGTCCTTTTTTTCTTAGCGGCGCTATTTTTAGTGTGGTAGCCATCGTACTTTGGTTACTAATGTACAAAGGAACTGTTAACTTTTCACCTTTAGGGGGTGGTTATTGGTGGCATATACATGAAATGATTTTTGGCTTTGGTTGTGCCATTATTGCTGGTTTTTTACTTACCGCTGTCCAAAATTGGACGGGGGTTCGTGGTGCACAGGGCTCTGTATTACTGGTATTATTTATACTTTGGCTAGCAGGGCGAATTGTTATTCTTTTTCCTGATTTGTTAGGCGCAGAATTAACAACGATTATCGATTTAAGTTTTTTACCTGCGGTAGCATTTGTATTAGGTAAACCTATTATTGCAATAAAACAATACCGTAACTTATTTTTTGTACCTTTACTGCTGTTATTTACCATTGCCAATAGTGAAATGCACCTTGCCATTTATAATTCTGATACCTTTACTATTACATACGCAGCTTACGCAGGAGTAATGTTAGTCACTTTTTTAATGTCGGTAATGGCAGGACGTGTTGTGCCAATGTTTACAGCTAATGGTACACAAACACCAAAAGCAACGCCGCTCCCTTGGTTAGACAAAGTCACAAACGGCTGTTTAGCTATAGCCATGTTGTATTTATTATTAGAGCCAGTAGTTGGGTTTTCTGAAATATTCTTTGGCATACTTTTAATTGTTGCAGGTATTTTTCAAACTATGCGTTGGTTAAGATGGCGACCATGGATAACGCTAGGGGTACCATTATTATGGTCTATTCATGCGTCTATTAAGTTTATTGCCTATGGTTTAATTGTTTTGGGGTTGAGTTATTTAGTTGCCGAAATCCCCAGCAATCATATCTGGCATTTATTAACTGTTGGCGGTATGGGAGGGTTAATTTTGGCGATGATTTCTAGGGTTTCTCTTGGTCACACTGGTCGACCATTGACACCACCAAAAGCAATGACCTTATCTTATATCTTCATTACATTAGCAGCACTTATTCGTGCTCTTGGTCCGTGGGTCTTACCTGAAAAAACAATGATATTTATCGATATTAGTGGTACTTTCTGGCTATTAGCGTTTGGTATTTTTGCCGTTACTTATGCGCCTATGCTAATGAGTCCCCGAAAAGATGGCAGACCAGGATAACAATAATGAAAGCAGTTTTTTTAGATAGCCAAACGTTTAGCGAGAACATCTCTTTTTCAGCGATTGAGCAACAGGTTACAATGCTAACTTGTTACCCAACTACCTCTGCCGAACAGGTACTTAAACGTTGTCAAAACGCTGATGTTATTATTACCAATAAAGTCGTGATCACCGCTGAAATGTTAGCACAACTTCCTCAGTTAAAGCTCATTGCTATCACAGCAACGGGTTACAATAATATAGATATTGAGGCTGCCTCAAAATACAATGTTGCTGTAACCAATGTAAGTGGCTATGCTGGTAATGCTATTGCTCAGTATGTATTTGCACAACTACTTGAATATTATCAACAAACTTGTCATCACAATACCAATACTGAGCAAGGATTATGGCAAAAAAGTGATACCTTTTGCTATCATGGCAAGGCTATTACCGAGCTTGCAGGCAAAACGTTAGCAATTGTTGGTAATGGCTTTTTAGGGAAATCTGTTGCTAAGCTTGCCGCAGCGTTTGATATGAATGTGATGATCAGCGAACGCCCACAGAGTGAAGATATTCGCGAAGGTAGGGTAAGTTTTGAACAGGCAATTGCGCAAGCCGATATTTTGAGTTTACATTGTCCTCAAACTGCCGAGACTACAAATTTAATTAATGCTGCGGTGTTAGCTAAAATGAAGCCCAATGCCGTGTTAATCAATACCGCCCGTGGTATGTTAGTTAATAGTGTTGATTTATTATCTGCCTTAAAAAATAAGCAAATCGCTTACGCCGTACTTGATGTGTTAGAGCAAGAGCCACCGCCAGAAGATCATCCTTTAATAGTCGCATTACAACAAAACACACTTGATAATCTAAAAATTACCGCACATATTGCTTGGGCAAGTAATGAATCACAGCAACGATTAATTAATCTACTTAGCGATAATATAGCTGCTTTTAAGCGTGGTGAAAGATTAAACAGGCTTGATAATACTTAGCCATTTTTTCAGAAAAAGCTAATTAAGTTTTTAAAAATATAACGATATGAGTTTTGGGTGGGCGGTTATCGGAATACTAAAATAACCGTCCACCCACAAAAAATCTGGATTCATTTATAAATACTTATCCTTAATTTTCCCATAATGAAAATAGCCCCACTGCCCAACTCGGCGCAGTGGCGCAAGTGGAAACTTAGGCAATTCTTTATTATATAAAGGAATATTTGGCAGTGTTTTTCCTGCTACTTTCTCGGCTAAACGTTTACCTGCTTGTACAGAAAAAGACACGCCACTACCACAATACCCCATAGCGTAAAATACATTCTCTTCAGCACGGCCTTTTTTACCTTGGTAAATATGAGGTAAGTCATCAAGTGCCATACAAATCCAACCAGACCACGCATAAGCTATATTCAAATTACCAAGGGCTGGAAAACTTGTTTTTAAAACGGCCAACAAACGTTGAGCATAATATGGGTCTTCAGCATTTTTTCCTGTAATGGCTCCTCTACCACCAAAGAGAATTCGATTATCAGGCAATTTTCGGTAGTAATATTTGAGAGCACGCGTATCCATTACCACATTGGAGGTTAAAAAGTTACATGCCGCTAATTGCTCGGCTGATAAGGGGTCAGTCACTATAATTTGTGAAAGCACAGGTAAAGTTCTATTAGTTATTAAGGGGTGAAAGCCTTTAGGTGTATAGCCATTGGTTGCAATGACTACTTTTTTTGCATTCACTGTACCTTTTGGCGTAGCAAGCAAAATATTTTTACCTGTATGAGTCGACACAAAACTCACTGGGGTTGATGTATACACTTTTGCACCCGCCTGACAGGCTAGTTTTTGATAACCCCAAGCCAATTTTAGTGGATTAAGGCCAAAACCATCTTGATAACGAATAGCGCCATAAGCATTTTCATCAGCCATGTAATATTGATGCAATACTTCCTTTGAAAGCACTTGTACGTCATAACCAAACAGATCTTGCTGCAACTTAGCTTGCGCACGCAAAGATTTAAACATGCTTGGTTTATGCGCCACTTTAATATAACCCGCTGCTTGTTGATCGCAGTCTATGCCTTCATTGATCAGCCCCTTAAGAGTATCAACCCCAGCGCACATCTCGTGATAAATGCCGCGCATCACCTCCTCGCCCCATTTTTTTTGCATTATGGTATAAGGCATTCTTCCTGACGATTTTAATACAAAGCCCGCATTTCTGCCACTACAGCCCCAAGCCGTTTGATTGGCCTCAAAAACATGCGCATGAATTCCTTGCTCACGAGCCAAATGTAACGCACATGAAAGCCCAGTATATCCTGCACCGATAATGGCAACATCTACAGTAATATCTTGCGCAAGTTGCCCATCGTCTGCTGGTTTTTTATCACCTTTTGCACCCGAAATATCAGCCCAATAACTGTCTGTGTGCCCAACACTACAACCTGGTGAATCATCTATCAGTGGATCGTACATATTCTTCTTCCATTATTACGTCAATTTGTTTACGGGTTTCGTAGACTTTTATTAGCTATCGCTTTATTCTAACTAAAGAAATTTATCTTACTGTACCTAGGAAATTAAAGCATGAATAAGCTTTATCTTGTAGTGGTTTCATTTTTTGTTTTTTTACTTGTTGCTTGTAATGGTCATAATGAAGACGAATCTGAAAATTTACCTCAAACTGTTACAAAGATCGAACTATCAATTTTAGATAGTAATGGTGTGGCGCAACACAGCTTTAACACAAACGATATAATAACCTTACAAGCTAAAGTAACGGATGAAAACAATGCGGTAGTGCCTAACCGAGCCGTTAGCTTCTCTGCTTCTGTCGGTTCATTAGCAATCACCTCAAAGTTAACCAATAGTGAAGGGCTAGCCGTTGTCTATCTAACAAACGATGATCTTATTCTCGGTGCAGGTAGTGTTGATGCAACAATAGATGAATTAACTACGCTAACCAAAGATTATGAGTTTGTTGAATCAACAGTTGTTGATATTTCTCCTAACCTAACAACAACAGTGACTCTAAACAATGAATCAGTAAACGTTTTTAAGGCAGATGAAGAAGTACAAATATCTGCAACGTTAACTGATGGTAACGGTCAAGGTATTGCTAATAAAATTATTATGTTTACAGCTGACATTGGTACTTTAAACATGGCTACGGCTTTAACTAATAGCCAAGGTGTTGCAAGTGTTACCCTAAGTGCCAGCGATACAGGTAGTGAAAGTGTTATTGGCGCCGGTGTTATAACCAGCAGCTATGCTATTGAAGAAAACATAAATATAAGCAGCACATTTAATTATCAAATTTTACCTGCCGATTCCATTATCGACAGTGATATTCGCATAGGATATTTTGATGAAAATAGCGATTTTATTGAAGGTAAAATAGCATTATCAATAGAAGACAACATGATAAGTGCTGGTGGAACATTAGGACTGAGTGTGAATTTAATTGATAAAAATGGTGATTTGCTGGTAACTCCCATCCCTGTCACTTTTATCTCTAACTGTGTACAAAATGGTAACGCCCGTATTGACGAATCAGTGCTTAGTATCAATGGTACTGCTCACTCTACTTTTGAAGATGTTGACTGTGCGGGTAGAGATGGCGCTGATGACATAATATTTGCAAGTGTTACAGTGAATGAAATAACACACACCGCTAGCGAAACCGTTACAATTAATGGTGAGCAATTAGGCTCAATTGAGTTCATCGCAGCAGAACCAAGCGAAATAGTGCTTAAAGGTACAGGTGGACAAAATCAACAAGAAACGTCAACACTAACCTTTAAAGTAAAAAGCCAATTAGGCAACGTTTTAGCACAACAGGAAGTAAATTTTGCCTTAAGTACGGCTGTTGGCGGTATCAATTTAAGCAGAATATCTGGCTTTACTAACAGCCAAGGTCTTATAAGCACACAGATCTCAGCAGGCACTGTACCTACTGCAGTTCGAGTTACCGCGTCTGCAAGCATGGATGTTAATGGTGAAAACATTACCGTGCAAAGCCAATCAGATCTATTATCAATAAACACAGGACTACCAGAGCAACGTTCTATGACCATTGCTGCTGACATATTAAACCCTGAAGCACACAATATTAGTGGTGAAAAATCTATGATAAGCGTGTGGCTATCTGACAACTTTAACAACCCTGCTCCTGATGGCACAACTGTTAATTTTACAACTGAAGGGGGTAATATTGAACCAAGCTGCGTTACTACTAATGGTAGTTGTTCTGTTACTTGGACCAGTAGCGAGCCCAGAGTTACTGATCACCGTGTAACTATTTTAGCCACCGCCTTAGGTCATGAAACCTTCTTTGATACTAACGGTAATAACATTTTTGATGATGCCGATGGTAATCCTATTCTGGATGTCGGTACAAGCAATGATCCAAATATTGATTCAGGCCTTGATAATTACGCGCCTAAACCCAGTGGTTTTGTTGATATGTCAGAAGCGTGGCGAGACGATAATGAAAATAGCCGTTTTGATACTGGTGAGACCTTTTTAGATTTTAATAACGATGGAAGTTTTAGCACTGCCGACGGCAAGTTTAACGGACCACAGTGCCAAGGTGCAAACTGCGCAACTGAAAATATGCGCAGTATACATGTAAGAAAAGCACTCAAGTTAGTAATGGCTAGCTCAGCTGCTGAATATAAACTGACCAATGGTACAGGTGGAACTACCTACGTTAATTCATTAACTGGATATAATACTTCACTACCTGACATACCTAATGGTGGTAGCCAAGTCTTTATTTTTTCCTTTGCCGATACAGGCTCCCCTAATCAAACCATGCCCAAAGGAACAACGGTTAATATTTCGCTAAGTTCAGGCACAATACAAGGGGAGACTGATTACACTGTTGCTAATACTAATCAATCTGGTTTTAGAACAATGAACTTTTCTGTTACGCAAGAGACAGGCAGCGCACCTCAAACCGCTATATTAACAATAACAATTACCTCTCCTAATGGTTTTGTCACGAGTTTAACTCGTGATTTAACACTATTGTAATAGCCCGTGTTAAACGCAGCTATTATGCCTAAGATTAGCTACAAAAAGCTCTCGCCAGAGTACTTTAAGCAGGTTATTGACTTAGCAAATAAAGTACATGGCGCGGGTTATCTCAACGAGGAAAGCATGGCTAATTGGGCCGCCCGTAGCATTAGTATTGATAAAAATACTGATATAAGTACAAACTATAGTTATGTTGCACTGCTTAACGATTGTGTAAGCCTAGAAGGTGAATTAACAGAAGAAAAATATCAACTTATTGGTTTTCGTATTACGTTTACACCCGAACATTGGCACGTAGATAAATGGTGCACCCCTCAATTATGGCATGTGCCACAAAACAAATGCTGTTACTTCAAATGTAATACTGTAGATGATAAGTACCAAGGTTTAGGGATTGGAAAAAAACTACTGCAACTCTCTATTGAAGCGGCTAAACAACAAGGAACGCAAGCAGGCGTTGCACACTTATGGAAACAAAGCCCAAACAATAGTGCCGTTGCCTACTTTACTCACTGCGGTGGGGAGTTAATAAAATCTCATCCTGATAAATGGAATGAAGATAGCAAACAAGGGTATAACTGTATTATATGTGGATATGATTGCCACTGTGAAGCCGCAGAAATGATTATTCGTTTTTAACTAGCTTACATACAGTCAGTCTCTAACTTTAAACTTTCTGTTTAAATTAAAGTGACCAATTAATCACTTTTTTACCTTTTTGCTCTAGCCAAGTATTAGCTTTTGAAAAATGTTGACAGCCAAAAAAACCGCGATAAGCCGATAATGGAGAAGGATGAGGACCATTTAATATCAAATGTTTTTCGTTATCAATATTACGGCCTTTCTTTTGTGCGTGAGCACCCCATAAAATAAAAACACAACCGTTATTATATTGGTTAACTTGGTCAATAATTTTATCAGTAAAGGTTTCCCAACCTAACTTAGCATGAGAATGAGCCTGCCCTTGCTGCACAGTTAACACTGTATTTAACAACAATACTCCTTGCTCTGCCCATGCAGTTAAATTACCGTGGTTAGGCACAACAAAACCATGAATATCGACGGCCAACTCTTTGTATATATTTACCAATGAAGGAGGAATTTTTAACCCTGCCTGTACAGAAAAAGCAAGTCCGTGAGCCTGAATTTTGTCAAGATCCATACCATGATAAGGATCTTGACCTAATATCACCACATTAACGGCTTCTAAGTCAGTAAATTCAAACGCGCTAAAAACATGCTTTTCTTCTGGGAAAACCGAAACACCTTGAGCTCTTTGCTTAACAATTTCAGCTTGTAACTGGCAAAAATAATCTTGCTGTTGCTCTTGCTTAATTATTTGTTGCCAGTGTGGTTTAATCATTGTGAAAAACTTATTTTAATAAATAACAACGCAAATCAGCAAATTCACTTGTCATATCATGAGACAAAATAGGTTCACCAGCACAATCGGCTAACTCTTTCGGTAAGCCTAATGGTTGACCCAAAATACTTTCAACAACATCTTTAAATTTAGCTGGGTGGGCTGTTCCTAAGAAAACCCCAAACTCTGCTTCAGTGGCACTATACTGTAACGCTTTATAAGCAACTGCAGCATGCGGTTCACTAATATAACCTAATTTACTTAAACCAATAAGGGTTGATTGTGTTTGCTCTTCATCAATAGAAACTGAACTAACACAGCCACTTTCAACAATTCCTGATTTCAGCATATGTTCTACACGTGGCCAGTTATTAGGATTGCTAACATCCATCGCATTTGAAATAGTGGCAACGGTTGTATGTGGAGTCCACTCACCTGTTTCCAAATAACGCGGCACAGTATCGTTCAAATTAGTAGCAGCAATAAAACGCTTAATAGGTGCGCCCATCGCTTTAGCAAATAAGCCCGCGGTTAAATTACCAAAATTACCACTTGGAATAGAGAAAACAATATTACTTAAATCAGTTTTTGCACGAGAAAGCTGAGCCATGGCTTCAAAGTAATAGCAAATTTGCGCTAATAAACGGCTAATGTTAATTGAGTTGGCAGAATTTAACCCAATAGTTGTTGCTAATTCATTGTCATCAAATGATTTTTTAACCAACGCTTGGCAATCATCAAAGTCACCGTCAACCATTAAGGTTTCAATATTACCCCCTAAGGTTGTAAACATTTTCTCTTGTAATAATGAAATTTTACCCTTGGGATACATAATGACTACACGGATATTATCAATACCATGAAAGGCATGAGCTACTGCAGCGCCTGTATCACCAGAGG
>Ga0193952_1000824_pt1 | contig 12389 bp, 7 predicted proteins | sample BB_3_MG_FD_140368 | JGI IMG/M metagenome (GOLD analysis project Ga0193952, IMG submission 140368) | Microbial mat bacterial communities from the Broadkill River, Lewes, Delaware, United States - BB_3_MG | ecosystem: Environmental > Aquatic > Freshwater > River > Microbial mats | place: USA... | reverse complement strand
GTTAGGTTTGGATGTGACCCGTTCTCATACAAGTCTACACACGGTAAAGGGTCAAAAGGGAGTATACATGGAAAAACCGTAACTTTGCCGGAGGGAGGTGCTCCTTCTAACAAGTTCGTTGTAGAATACATTGCTAGACCTTCTGACGAGACTATATTTTTTGAAGATGTTATAAAAGTTATTAAATTTTATGGTGCTCCAATATTGATAGAGTCTAACAGAATGGATTTGTTAAGACATATGTATAATAGAGGATATAGAGGTTTTGTAATGGATAGGTTAGACAGACCGAAATCTAAATTAAATCCACAAGAAAAAAAGTACGGTGGTCAAATGATGTCGGGTCAGGATATATTAGATTCTCACATGAATGCCATAGGTACATGGATACAAAACTATGTAGGCGTTTACAATGACGACAAAAGAATGATCAGACCTCTTGGTGAAATGGGGGACATGCCTTTTAATGAAACATTAACAGATTGGCTGAAGTTCGATCCTGACAAAAGGACAGAATATGATGCCACAATATCTAGTGGTTTATCAATAATGGCTTGTCAAAAAGAAAAATATCGTGGTAAACAGGTAACTAAACCAACGATTGATATTTCACAAATGTTACCTAAATTTAACAACAAAGGATCATATAGTAAAAAATTATAAACATGGCATTAAAGAAAAAAGAAGTTTTTTCGTTCACAGGTTTCCCTGATCAATTAGCTTCAGACGAAGAAAAAAAATTAGATAGCTTTGGGCTACAAATGGGTAAAGCCATAGAACAAGAATGGTTTTATAGACAAGGTAGTGGAAAATGTCCGTATTATGACAAACGAGACAAGTTTCACAAACTACGTATGTATGCTAGAGGAGAACAAGACACGAAGATTTATAAAGACTTAATGAATGGTGGAGAGAATCCATCATATGCCAACTATGACTTTAGACCACTTCAGATCATACCGAAGTTTGTAAAGCTGATAGTGAACCAAATGACAGAAAGACTTTTTGATGTCAAAGCAGAAGCTGTCGATAAGTTTTCTACAGATCTTAAGGACGATTATAAAAAACATTTAGAGAAAATGATATTGGCTAAACCTGCTCGTCAGAAAGCCAAAGAAATGTTAGGTGTGGATATAACTCCTCAAGATGGTAGCGAATACCCTGAGACCAAAGAAGAGGTTGATTTGTTCATGCAGTTAAAATATAAACCTGCCATTGAAATAGCAACAGAAGAAGCCATCAAGTTTACATTAGAATTAAACGACTACAAAGAAACACAAAGTAGAGTCATCGAAGACATTACTAGCATTGGTATGGGTGCCATAAAACACACCACAGATCCGTCAAAAGGAATTGTGGTTGATTATGTAGACCCTGCTTCTTTGGTACATGCTTATGCTACAAACAGAAACTTTAAAGATGTTCATTATTATGGCGAAGTGAAGAGAATAACAATCATGGAATTAATGAGGATTTCTAATGGTGCTTTCGATAAAGAAGAACTTAAAGAAATGACCACGGCTAGTAAAGATTGGTATGATTATCATGGTATCAATGGTGACGACACTCGCGATATCAATAATACTATGGTTGATGTATTGTTCTTCACTTTTAAGTCTACTAATACTCTGTCTTATAAGAAAAAGTATAATGACAACGGTGGTTTCAAAATGATAAAGAAAGAAAGTACCTTTAAAAAACCTAACGACAAATACGGTGGTTACGACGCTACTAAAAAAGTAATAGATGTTTGGTACGAAGGTGGTTTAGTATTAGGTACATCTAAGTTATTCAATTATAAATTGTGTGAAAACATGATTAGAAAAGAAGGATTTCTTAACATTACAGCACCTAATTACATTTGCTACGTACCTGAATTATATCAAAACAGATCTAAAAGTTTGGTAGAACGTATTATACCATACGTAGACCAAATGCAACAAATACATATCAAGTTACAACAATTAATCGCTAAAGCTAGACCGAATGGTATATACATTGATGTAGCAGGTCTTAATGAAATACAACTTGGTGACGGTAATGTATTGACACCATTAGAAGCTGTAAAGATTTATGACGAGACAGGTAACGTTTTAGGTACTTCTGTTACACAAGAAGGTGAATATAATTATGGAAGAGAACCAATCAAAGAACTTAAAAACGGAGTTGTTGACGGATTAGATCGTCTAATCAATGCTTACAATCACTACTTAAATTTAGTAAGAGATGCTATTGGTATCCCTCAAGGAGCAGATGCTAGTACACCTCATCCTGACATGGCTGTAGGAGTTCAACAACAATTAGCCATTAATTCAAATACTGCCACTAGACACATTTTAGATGGTGGTTTGAATATGACAGAACGTTTAGGTAAAGGTTTAATTCTACGACTGAAGGATATCTTCATGTATTCTGATTTAAGAAACGTGTACATAAATGCTATAGGTAAAATCAATATGAAGAACCTAGAAGCAATTAAAAAGTTACACTTACATGATTTAGGTATCAACATTCAATTGAAGCCGGACGTTGAAGAAAAACAATACTTAGAGAAGAATATTGATCAAGCATTAAGTAAAGAATCCATAACTGTAGATGATGCAATTGATATTAGGAATATTAGTAACATTAAGTTAGCTAACGAATTGTTGAAAACTCGTAGAATGAGAAGACTCAGAGAAAAACGAGAACATGAAAAAACCATGGAGAAAACAAGATCTGAAGGACAATTAAATGTTACCAAAGCAGCAGCTCAAGCTAAAGCTCAAGAAATTCAAATGAAAAAAGAAGCCGACATCGAAGTAATTAATGCTAAATCTCTTGCTAAAAAAGAAGAATTAGAGAAGGAAGCAGAAGTTAAGAGTGGTTTAATGAGACAAGAGTTTGATTTCAATATGCAGTTACAACAAGGTCAAGTGAAGGTAGACATGAGTAAAAGTAAGTACTTAGAAGACCGTAAAGACAAGAGGCAAGATCGAGGTAACACTCAGGATTCCAAGAAGATAGAGCAAAGAACGTTCAACAAACCTGCTCAAACATTTGAGTCTTCAGAAGACAACATATCAGGTAATATAGAACTAGGAGAAATGGAACCGAGTTAAAAAACGACTATAGTTAAAATTTATATATATTTGCATTATTATAAATAAAATCAATTACAATGGGACAATTAAGTATGAAATTTTCAGGAGAAGATGGAGACGCTAATCACGGATTAGATCTTTCTTCTTTAGAAAATAATCCAAATTATAAACCGGAACCAACAGAACCTGTAGAACCAACGGAACCAATAGAACCAATAGAACCAATAGAACCAACGGAGCCTACAGAACCTGTAGAACCAACAGAACCTGTAGAACCAACAGAGCCTGTAGAACCAACGGAACCTATAGAACCAACGGAGCCTACAGAACCTATAAATCCTGAACCAACGGAACCAACTGTTGTAACAGATGAACAAATCTTTAAAAACCTAAGCGAGAAGCTAGGTCGAGAAATCACAAGTTTCGAAGATTTAACACCTGCTCCAATTGAAATCGATCCTGACGTAAAGGCAATTAATGAATGGAAGGAGAAAACGGGTAGACCGTTAGAAGAATTCTTCAAGTATCAGAAAGATTACAAAGAAGTACCGGACTTAGAGATAGCAAGAGAGTTTCTGCAAATCGAATATCCCGAATTAACTTCAGATGAAATCGAATTAGAACTTGAACAATTTATCCCTGACGAAGCAGATTTAGATAACGAAGTAGCTAAAAAAAGAATAGCACTTAAAAAGTATGCCTCAAAAGGTAGAGCTAAGTTTGAAGAATTTAAGGTTGAATTAAGTAAACCTTCTGCGAACACGATGACTCCTGAAATTAGAACAAAAGTAGAGTTTGCCGAAAACATTCAAAAGCAAATACAAGACAACCAAAAGTCTACACAAGCTTATAATGAAGCAATCACACAAAAAGCTCTCTCTACTGAATCTTTAAAGTTGAAAGTGTCTGATGACATGGAATTAGACTTTAAAATCTCTGAACAAGAGAGAAAAGAAATACCTTCGTTTATCAACGATATGCCTCATTGGAAAAATGAGAAAGGAGAATGGAATCACGAAGCAGTAATTAAAGATGCAATCATAATTAAAAACTATGAAAAAATGCTTAAACTGGCTTACGAACAAGGTGTGAGTTCAGGAATCGAAAAACCACTGAAGGATGCTAAAAACACAACCCTCGGTGATAGAAAGACAATGAACTCAGACCAAGGACAAGGAAAGAAAAAACCTGTCATTGAGGACATCGACAGCATATTAGGTAAACAAGGATTACAACTAAAATTTGGAAATTAACTAATAACAAAAAATAATAAATAAGAAATGGCTTTACAATCAACCCCAACTTATAGCGTATCTCCTTCTAGTAAGAAAGTACCTTCTAAGACAAACTACATCTCTTTGTTTGATTACTCGAATCAATTTGATGCAGAGACTCACGAGAAAATCGCTAAGATTTATGGATCTCAGTCTGTGGCAGGTATGCTTTACATGCTAGGAGCAGAATCAGCTATGGCTTCTGACAAATTTATTTGGACAGAAGAAGGTAGACTACACACAGTTTACAATGACGTAACTCGTTCAACGAATACGTTCACAAAAGCAGGTCACGTATTTAGAGCAGGTGAAACAGTTCACTTATCTAACGGGACAGTAAAAAGACGTGGTATCATATCAGCAGTAACTACTGATACATTCACAGTTGAAGCATACAAGAGTGCAGGATTTACAGCATTAGGTGCTTCAGGAATTACAGCATTCATCGATGGTTCTGAATTCAAAAAAGGAACTAAAGGAATGGTAGGTTCTCTATCTACAGACTTCACGATCTTAGATAACAAACCAATTATCGAAAAAGATAACTTCGAAGTAAACGGTTCAGACGTTGCTCAAATCTCTTGGGTACAAACAGATGAAGGTGGATACTTATGGTTCTCACGAGACCAAGTAGACACAAGACGTAGATGGGAAGACCGTATGGAACTTTCTATGTTGAATGGTGAAACAGCCGACATAGGTTCTGATGCTGAAGCAAATGGTACAACAGGTACAGAAGGTTTATTCGAAGCAATCCGAACAAGAGGTAACACTTTCCAAGGATTAGCCGATGACTTAACAGATTGGGATGATATCCTTAAACGTTTCGACAAACAAGGTAAAATCCAAGATTACATGTTCTACGTAGATAGAGCACAGTCTTTAGCTATCGATAACATGTTAGGTGAATTAAATGCAGGTCACGCAGAGGGTATCTCTTATGGTATCTTCAACAACAGCGTAGATATGTCTGTAAACTTAGGATTTAAAGGATTCACAAGAGGATCTTACAACTTCTTCAAAACAGACTACAAACTGTTAAATGACCCAACAACATTAGGTGCTGTAGCAGACGCTGCAAAAGTACGTGGTGTGTTAATCCCTGTAGGTACTAAAGAAGTATACGAAGGAACGTACAACGGAAACGGAGCAGGTAGTAAAATCACTACTCCTTTCTTACAACAAATGTACAGAGCTTCTTCTGTTGAAAACCGTAAATATAAGAATTGGTTAACCGGTTCTGTGTTCGGTGTAGCGACAGACGACGAAGATGTGATGCGTGAGCACCACTTATCAGAAAGAATGTTAAACACTGTAGGTGCTAACAACTTTATGATCTTTGAAGGAGCAGAGTAATCATAACTCAATAATACAAGGGGACGATGTAAAAGTCTTCCCCTTTTTTTAATTAATAATTACAAATACTATTACAATGGCAAAACTAAAAGAGAAGTCTTATAGACTTACCGATGATCGCTCAGGCGAATCATTCATGTTAAAAACAGGAAAAAAAGGAAACTTAACAGTTTTTGATCCTAAATTCAAAAGAACAGATGGTGGTACAGGTGCTAGACGAGCTATTCGTCACTGTCCTAACCAAAATTCTATTTTCGTTGACGAACAAGACAAGTTCGCACGAGTAGATCCTATAATCTTCATCAACGGTTACTTGACAGTAAGTGCCGACAATCCAACAACTCAAAAATTCTTAGACATGCATCCGTCGAATCAAGCCAACAGTGAAAATGGTGGATGGTTTGAAGAAGTTGATGACGAAAAAGTAGCAAAAGAAAGCATTATTGATAACGAACTAGAAATGGATATCAAGTATGCAGTACGTGCTAAAGCCAAAGAGAAAGATGGAATACATGCTTTACGAGCTGTAGTAGCTGTTTTATCAGGTTCTGTTGAAAGTACATACGAAAAAGGAATAGAAGAACTGAAAGGCATCTTGTATAACGAAATTGAAAATGATCCTTACTACTTCACCGACGAAGCCGGAAACGTTACCATCTTCGAAGACGATGAAATGGAAAGAAAGTATTTAACTCTAAGAGCGATACGTGAAGGAATTCTTAAGAAGTCTGCCAACGGTAAATCAATGTTGTGGGCTAAAGACTCTAAGATGATTGCAACTGCTCCAACGAGTATAGATCTAATAGAATACTTTGCTGACTATTTAACTACAGACGACGGAATACTTGTAGCTGAAGAAATAGTTAAAAGAAGCTAGTTCATTCCTCATTCGAGGGAAGGAAATCTTTAAACCCTTTAGGTTAAATCCTATGGGGTTTTTGCATTTAACGAACATTACATAATTTATTATCTTTGCAACTATGGTAGACTTAGTATACAAAACATTGCTAACAATTATAAACAAAGAGCACCAAGGGTATGTTTCCCCTACGGAATTCAATGTGTTGGCACATAACGTCCAAAGTGAAATATTTAGAGAATATTTCGAGGACGAAAACCGAGACAAAAACAAAGAAAATAGAGGGCTATCCAACAAAGGATATTCTAACTTGGCATTCAACGAACGTCAAAGAATAGATCAGTTTGCAGCTACTAAAAATATTACTAAAGCTTCTGATGTTTTTACATTACCTGACGACTTATATTTCATAGAAGACGATGGTGTAGTAACAGGGTCTAATGAAACACATGCTTTTAGAGTAATAGAAGAAGTAGAAAAGAGTCAAATCAATTATCTGATGAACTCTTCTGCTAAACCGACGCTGTTATATCCCGTTTACGAGAGGTTCTCTAATAACATAATGGTTTATCCCTCTACTATCGAAAACATCCAAATGAGGTACCTGAGAACACCTAAGATGCCTAATTGGACATATATCACTCTACCTAACGGAGAACCAATGTTTAACTCAGGAGATGTGAGTTATCAAGACTTCGAATTACACGAATCAGAGTTTTCAAACATAACATTAAGAATGTTATCTCATTTTGGTATCAACCTAAGAGAACAAGATGTTGTACAGATAGCAGAAGTATTGAAAGACAAAATGAACTATAAAGACAACGCATAATGGCATCAATAGATTACTACGAAAATCAAGACATACACGGAAATTACCAATACGTTACTCTAGAGGAAGTTATTAATAACTACTTAATGTCTAGAGACATGGACGATTATTCGGCAACAATACCGAGATACAAAATATTATATCATGCTCAAAGAGGAGTTAGAGAATTATATTACGACGTAGTTAGAGAAATAAGAGCCATTTCTATGGAACTATCTCCTTCTTTAACTATTACCCTACCGCCTGATTTTGTTAACTATGTTAGAATATCATGGGTTGATGACAACGGTCAATTACACCCTATGGCGGTAGATAACAGAATAAACATAGCACAAGAATATTTACAAGATCATGAATTTTCGTTATTGTTCGATAATGATGGGTGTGTATTACAAGGCTATACAGAAGGTGATACTTCAGATCCGGAATCTAGCGACTCAAGTCAAATAAGAGAATACTCTTTCTGCTCGAACGGTTACCAACCTAACAGGAACATGAGTAATTATTTTCCTAATGGTAAGTTCAAATTAGATAAGAATGCAGGGGTGATCTATTTTGGATCAGATGCAGAAGAGAAAAATATAGTGTTGGAATATATTTCTGATGGTTTGTTTACAGGATGTGAGGGTAGACCGGAAGAAGAAATAAGGGTACACAAGTTTGCAGAAACAGCATTGCTTGATTACATTCATCATTCTTTAGTCAAAAACAGAAGAAATGTACCATATAACGAAAAGATAAGAGCGAGGAAAGAATATTGGAATTCTAGAAGACTAGCCAAGATGAGGATAAATCCATTAAGGATAGACGAGTTACGTCAGTTATTCTCAGGACAATCTAAACAAATTAAATAAATTAAATATGAGTGGTAAAATGTTAAACAACTACATCCAATGTGAGGACACAGATGGATTAAAAACAACAACCGAGTCAGGTTTTGAAACACCAAAAGAAGTTAGATTCAAAATTTTAACGGTTACTAACTCCAACGAAGACGATGTATTAATTGGAGACAAAGTGAAAGTTCCAATTAATTCAGGAACAGAAGACATCACAGGAGATAATTTGGTTATCATTAAAAGAACAGATATTGTAGAAGTATTATGAAATTAAAAAACACATTCGTACAAGGTAAAATGAACAAGGATTATGACGAGAGGTTAATACCGAAAGGTCAATATCCTCATGGGGAAAACATTCGCGTTGCTAACTCGGATGGTTCTGACATGGGTGCCATCGAAAACGTAAAGGGTAATGAACAACTAACAACGTTAGGTCTTACTAATGCTGTAACAATAGGGGCAGTATCTGATGGATTTAACGAAAAGATATATTGGTTTGTCACCTCTGATGAAAAAGATTTATTGTTAGAATATGAATGGAATACTTCACAACTGAATGTGTTATTAGAATCAAGTAATCCTGACGGAATACTTAACTTAAACAAAGATTACTTAATTACAGGAATATCTAAAATAATAAACGAAGACTCTAGTAAAGACTTGTTAGTATGGACAGATGATTATAATCCTCCTAGAATTATAAACATAGAGAGATGTATAACAGATCCTTATGGTCTAGACGGGTTTATAGAAGATGATATATCTCTGATTAAAAAACCACCTCGTTATGCTCCCGACGTAGAATTAGTATATTCAGGGACAGGTTTAGAAAACGACATAGAGAACAGATTTTTAACGTTTGGTTATAGATACAAATATCTAGACGGAGGATATAGTGCCATATCTTCATATAGTAATTATCAGTTTGTACCTAGTGTTTTCGATTTAGACTATAATACCATGGAGAATAATGGTATGGTTAACATTTATAATGCTGTAGACATCGGCTTCAACACAGGAAGTAAAAGAGTTACAGACATTCAGTTGATAGGTAAAGAAACTAATAGTAATGCTTTATTTATTATAGAAACTTTTAATAAAGAAGAAGAAGGGTGGGGAGACGATGAAACTCAAACGTATACTTTCCTTAACAGTAAAAAATATTTATATTTGTCCGAACATGAACTGTTCAGGGCTTATGACAATGTACCAAAGTTAGCTAAATCTTTAGAAAACATAGGTAACCGTTTAGTTTTTGGTAACTACGTTGAAGGTTTCGATATGATCGATAACGAAGGTCAAGAGGTTAACATGAAACACGAGGTTAGTATTAATAGTTATCCTTTAGAAGGGTACTCAGCTAATACATCTCCTCTTTCTATACCTATAGTTGGAAATGCACTTTTCGTTGACTTAGACGGTGTACCTTTAACAGAAGGATTAAGGTTAGTTTTTACTATAGTTTTGAAAGAGGAAGTTTTCACAGAAGGATCTTTTGATGCAACATTTAGTATGGTATTAAATCAAGACTATGCTGACGTTACGTCATTAATAGAATCTGACGAATTCGTATTAATAATAGAAGACTTAATGTTTAATTCTTTTGTGAACAATAACACTTCAGAAATACCTACAGATGGTACAATTGTTTCAACAACTGCATTCGAAATAGACCCTATTGATTCAACTTCTTTTGTTATAAAAGCACCTGTTATAACATACGAAATAGATACAGGCGGTGTAATAACAGAAGAAGAATCTACATGGGAGTTTAGTAACACCACAGAACTTTATGTCCTATCTACAGCCGTATCATCGAGTGTGAAAACAAATAGGAGTTATGAAGTAGGTGTGATCTATTTAGATGAATACAACAGAGCTACAACAGTGTTAACAGACATCGACAATACAGTATTTGTATCACAAGATTATGTTGCACACCAAAACAAAATATTATTAAAAATAGCAAATAACCCACCTGTTGATGCAGACAGGTATAAGATAGTAATTAAACAAAACAAGGCAGAATATCAAACCATTTATACAAACATTTTTTACGAAGATGGTATATACAGATGGGTTTTATTAGAAGGAGCTAACAAAAACAAAGTACAAGAAGGAGATACTTTGATCGTTAAGTCTGATTTAGGTGGTTTCTTACAAGACGTTATCAAGGTTAGAGTATTAGAAATATCAGAAAAAAGTAAAAATTTCTTAGAAGATAACGAAACAGAAGATGGTGACGAGATACAAGAAGAGGCAGGACTATACATGAAAATAAAACCTTCAGGTTTTGATATGAGTTTTTCTTCTACTACAGCTAGGAGTTTTGAAGGTAACCAACACTTAAGGTATCCTGTCAATACTGTTACTTCCCCTAATTTTGGTGAAGGATCAGGTGTTGATTTTGAACCATATCCTTTGACAGCAGGGTCTAGTGTTAGGATATATATCGATTTTAAACTAAGGGGGATAGCAGCATACAACGCTAGATATGATAAAACGTTCAGGGTTAATGGTGATTATAATTCCGTAGAAGAGTGGTTTGATGCAGAAGTAGGGGACTTAGGGTCTTTCGGTGATGACTTCACTAGAAGTTACGGCTTTTCTTCTGACGGTAGTACTTTCCATGTTAGAGCACACAGAGATGGAACAAGTTCGAGAAAAGTTACCACAACCCTTAAGTTTGAAATATTGTTCTCAGAAGGAACAGTTATTTTTGAAACCGAACCTCAAGACGTGGTGAACAACACCTTTTACGAAACAGCTCAAACATTTGATATTGTTGATGGTAAACATATGGGTAACTTTCAAGACCAAGACAACACTTTGATAACAAGTGGTACATTAGAGGTTGGTAAAGTGTATATGATAAATAACCTTGTGTCGGGCGATGACTTTACAAACGTCGGAGCAGTATCTAATACAGAAGGAGAAATGTTTGAAGCAACAGATACAACACCTGCCGTTTGGACAAACGGGTCTATTTTAACTTTACCTGCTGTTGTAGAATCTGATTTTTTCAATTGTTATGACCAAGGAAATGGTGCAGAAAGCTATAGGTATAAAGATGCTTTCAACTCTCGTTTTTTAAACATTGACTTAAGACCTTCTAGTACCTCTGTAGAACCATATAGACGAGTTAGACGTTTTGCAGACTTGACTTATTCTGAACCATATAATGAAAACACTAACTTAAACGGACTAAATGAGTTTCATTTAGCAAAAGCTAATTATAAAGAAGACTTAGACAAACAATACGGATTCATTCAGAAATTATATTCTAAAGATACTGACTTGGTTGTCTTCCAAGAAGATAAAGTATCTAAAGTGTTGTTCGGTAAAGACTTGATTACTAATGCTGACGGTTCTACGAGTCTTGTTACCGTAGAAGACGTTTTAGGTCAACAAGTAACATACAAAGGAGAATACGGTATATCTAGAAATCCTGAATCATTTGCAACCAATTCTTTTAATGCATACTTCACAGATGCCAAAAGAGGGTGTGTATTAAGATTAGGACTTAACGGGTTAACTGAAATATCTAAAGCCGGTATGACAAACTACTATAGGGAATTATATAGAGACAATTTGAATGGTAAGAAGGTTGGAGCATTTGATCCGTTTTATGATCAATACATTGTTTACAATGAAGGAGACTATCCTTTGACATATGACGAACGTATTGACGGATGGACATCGTTCTTTACATTCGAACCTGACTTTATGATAGGTATGAACAACGACTTCTTTTCGTTTAAGAATGGTAATTTATATGTACATAATTCAGACAATGTAAACAGAAACTTCTTTTATGGGGTTAATTTTCCATCTAAGGTTTCATTAATGGTTAATGAAGAACCGTCGACAATTAAAGAGATGCAAGCATTGTCTATAGAAGGCAATGTTTCATGGAATGCTATAATACAAGCATATGTAGGAATGTCCGATGACTTCATTAGGAGTACAATAGACGAAGTAGAATTTGTAAGAAAAGAAGGCATTTGGTATGCTCACACAAGACGAAACGAAAGTAGTGATCATTACGATTCTAAGTCAACGTATGGAATAGGTGTTATCACAGACATCATAGGAACAACAATTATTGTTAACGGTTTTAACACATCAATCACTTCTTCAGAC
>Ga0193952_1000822_pt1 | contig 12405 bp, 20 predicted proteins | sample BB_3_MG_FD_140368 | JGI IMG/M metagenome (GOLD analysis project Ga0193952, IMG submission 140368) | Microbial mat bacterial communities from the Broadkill River, Lewes, Delaware, United States - BB_3_MG | ecosystem: Environmental > Aquatic > Freshwater > River > Microbial mats | place: USA... | reverse complement strand
GTCGTCCGATAAGCGTGTTTTACCTCGACTGTGTATGCGTTTATCCCACGGTAGACCATCCGCGTCGAGAGTGTCGTCTTGTTCGGTTTCTGGTTCGTCGGCAGAACGTGGTGACGTGTGGAAATTAGCGATTGACTCCTCATAATTATCTGGAACTGAGAAACCTTTAGTCTCTTCGTCTATTCTAGCAAGTTCAACGTCGACAGGTTGTGAAGCGTGTTCTAGCTCGGCGTTAAGTTGCTCAGTGTTAGAACCGTAATATTCTTTACACGCTGCACTATGACCTTTCGGTATCGAGTCTAGATGTACAGGCTCACCCACAGTAACGCTTGGGGTGCGTTCAGCGGCGATACGTTGTAAAGCGTCGGCCATTGCTGAAAGTGCGATATGGTCGTTAGCTGGTACTTCAATCTTAATTTGTGTCATTTGTATTCTCCGATATATTATACGTAAGTTAAATCTTCGTTTAGTGCGTAGCGTGGTGAATCACCGTTGGTAAAGTAGTCAAACCAACACTTAACGCCTGTTAGTTCAGACAAGCACCCTTCACCGTAGTGATTAGTTTCACTATGAGCTTCGTTAAGCTCTTTAAACCATTGTTCGAATTTGTCTAGTTCGTTAGGACATAACGAATCTATTAGTTCTTTATCCTCACCGATGAGTTTCATTTGTAAATCCTCGTAGTTGGTTATTGACAACACGGTCACTATAAACGTATAGTAACGGTTCAGTCAATACTTAAAGAGAAATAAAATGAAAATTTACACATTAATATCCATGTGTCTTGATTACCACTCATTAGAAACGCTTGAATCTGTTGGTTCTGATTTACAAAAGTTAATTACAGATAGACGTTTTCAACACTTACCTGTTTTTTCAAGCGATGAAGTTGAGCGTGAAGACTTCGAAACGCCTGATGAAGATAACATGGGGTGTTCACATTACTACTACCAAGAGTGGGACGTATAAAATGACAACATTCGAAACATTGGTGTTAATCCACTTGACGGGTTACGCCCTTAAATTATTAGTTAATGATAAATACGCGCTGAAGTTTATAGACCGCTGTCTTGTCGGTTCGTTAAGCGTCTATCTGTTTATAACGCTGGTACTATTATGATAATAACTAAACACGCTGGGGTTCGCTGGCGGCAACGATTCGAGAAACGTATTAAAGGCGGTATTATCGCTGAGTTTCGTAAAGCCGTTAAATGGAAACCTAACAAAGTTCGCACACTTGGTGTACGTATCAAACGCGACAGACGTTACTACGTTACGGAGCTTTGCATCTTCGTCGTAACGTCACATAATCGCACACTTATAACAATCTTACCGAGGAATTGGGAATGAATATTTACATCGCATCAGCGATACTACTATCTGTATTGTTTTTCGTAATACCACCTTCAGTATTGGTGTATATGCATGGTGGTATTAAACATGTTGCTTTTTTTTGGTTATTCATAACGTTTGTATTGTTACTAGCTGTTATTGTTAGTTGGTTAATTTCCGAGGGTCTTAACGTATGAATCAACCTATTCAATCGCGTGTCGGGCTTGCCGTTGCTCAATCACTTATAAAGCTGCGACCGTATCAAAACGATATGTACGAGCAAATACATAACCTGTGGGGTTCAGGCGTACGTAACGTGCTTGCCGTTGGTCCTACCGGTATGGGTAAAACGGTATTACTATCCGCTGTGATAATGAACCATCAAGGGGCGAGTTGTACCATCGCGCATCGCCAAGAGCTTGTCGGGCAAATATCACTCGCACTAGCACGTAACGGTGTAGAGCATCGTATCATTGGACCCGACTCGGTTATTCGTCAAGTCGTACAATCACACATGTCTAAAATTGGCAAGTCGTTTTACAATCCTAACGCTGTCGCATCGGTGGCCGGTGTCGATACTATTATGAGTTGGAACGGGACGGGTGTTGACGGTGACTTATTCACTGAGACACGCGCCGATAAATCTAAATGGTTATACGGTCCACGCGAAAACGGTCGATGGGGGCAACCTCACAAAGTCGATAAAGCACCGCACGGTTCGTTACTCGGTAAAAAACCACCTAAGGACCTGTCAGACCGCCTAAGACGCTACGCACCCACCGTTACATTGTGGATAACGGACGAAGCGCATCACCTCGCGGCGGTTGGTGGTAAACGTAACAAATGGATGAAAGCGGTTGACTTGTTCGGGCGCGCTAAAGGCTTAGGTGTGACCGCTACACCGTGTCGTGCTGATGGTGCTGGTTTGGGTCGTCATCACGACGGGGTGTTCGACCAAATGGTTATTGGTCCAACTATGCGCGACTTAATAAACCAGAAGTTTCTAACAGAGTATCGTATCTTTGCGCCACCTTCAGACCTGTCGGGTCGCATGGGTGCGGTTAAGGTGTCTAAATCCACAGGTGAGTACAATACAAACGACTTGCGCGACGCTGTTGAAGGGTCGGGTCTAATCGTAGCGGACGACAAAACCAAGCGTGTAGTTGGTGACGTGGTTGAAACGTATCTCAGCAAGTTTAAAGGTATGTTATCCGTGGTATTCGTCCCGAGTGTTAAAGCCGCCGAAGAGTTAGAGCGACAGTTTATTAAATCGGGCGTACCCGCTAAGTCGTTAAACGGCTCAACACCCGACGAGATACGTAACAAGTCGATTGACAGTTTCGCCCGTCGTGAACTTAACGTGTTGATAAACGTAGCGCTTTTCGACGAGGGCTTCGACCTCCCAGCGATTGAAGTCGTGCAGGACGCTTACCCTACACAGTCTTACGGGTTATTCTGTCAACGCTTCGGTCGTATGTTACGATTAATGGACGGTAAAGAGTTCGGCATCTATTCCGACCATGCCGGTAACGTAATGCGTCACGGACTACCGGACGCTAAGCGCGAGTGGACACTCGACAGACGTGAAAAGCGCGGCGCTGGTGGTGATGACGCTACGCCGTTACGTACGTGTATGAACGAAGAGTGTTACAGTGTGTACGAGCGTTACCTTACCGTCTGCCCGTTCTGCGATACGCCCGTACCGAAACCCGCACCCGCCGACCGTAAAGATCCTGAACTCGTTGACGGCGACTTAACGGAGCTTGACGCCGATACGCTCGCACAGATGCGTGGCGAGGTTGCACGTGTGGATTCCACTGTTAAAGAGCCAATCACTCAAAAAGAAATAAATGAAGCTGTTATGAAACATCGTGCTGGTTACAATGGTCACATGAAACCGTTACACGTTGCTGCGGCAATTCGCAAGTTTGCACAAAAGTTAAAGCGTGAAGACGAAGAACATATACAGGCTCATTTAGCACAGCAACAAGCACTCGAAGCACTACGTGAAATCTTAGCGGTTTGGGCGGGTCATCATCGTGCGGCGGGTCGTTCAGATAGTGAGATATTTAGACGCTTTTATCTGCGTTACGGTGTGGACTGGTTAAGCGCCCAGGCGCTCGGGTCGAGCGAGTCGCTCGCGTTAAGTGAACGTGTCGCGCTTGACATTGGTTCGGTGTGATGTATAGTGACGATTCAGTCAATTGAACAGGAGTTATGTAATGAAAGGCAAGTTAATAACAAATACTAGTGGTGGTAAGTCGTCAATGGCGCAGGCCATAAAAATAAAGCAAATGTTTGGCGATTCGATTGAGCAAATTTGCATATTTGCCAATACAGGAATGGAAAACGAAGAAACGCTTGAGTTTCTTGATAGGTGTGACCGTAAGTATGATTTAAATATTATATGGCTTGAAGCGGTAGTTCATGAACATGGTAAAGGTAACACTTACCGTATAACTGATTTTGAAAATGCTTACCGAATAAATCAATATTTTGATCCGTTACATCCATTCCATGCTCACGTTAAAAAGAATGGAATACCTAACGCTACTTACCCGCAGTGTAGTGACAGGCTGAAAGAGCAAGTTATTGAGTCATACAAAAAAGATAACGGACTAAAAGGCGTTAAGCAAGCTCTTGGTTTTCGTATTGATGAAGAAAACAGAGCCACAAACAAAAAGGTAAGAGAGATTTTAAATTCTATTAATTTAGACTTTAGGTTGTTTAGAAAGATTGAAGATCACAATGTAAGAATGGGAATGCTAGAAAGCACGAATTTAGATTTAAATGATTTAATGCTGATCGAGCGTTACAGCTTAAAATTAAAAAAATACAACCTTGTTTTTCCCATGTGTGATTGGTTCCCAATGACTAAAGAAGATGTTAACGACTTTTGGGAAGATCAGCCTTTCAATTTAGAGCTTGAGGCTCACATGGGGAATTGCGCTACATGCTGGAAGAAGTCAGATAAAAAGCTTCACCTAATAGCGATTGAGCGACCAGAGCTTTATCAACCATTCAAATGGCTAGAAGAGAAATACAAGCACATTAAGCCAAACACAAAAAACGGCAAAGACCGAGTGTTTTTTAGAAAGCACAGAAATAGCGATATGATCATCGGTGAAGCTCAATTAATGGATGCTTATATGTTGAGGAAGTTAATCGGGGCCAACATTGATGATGAGTCAGGTTGTGCGGAAAACTGTAACGGTTATGAGCTATGATACACCTTAACGAATGGGCGAAGCGTCACAGCGTAACGTCCGAAGCGCTCGAAGAGCTGCAACGGTTATTCACGCAGCCGACGGACGTACCGCACTCTATGATCGGTGCGAGCGAAGCGGCTGTGTTGAACGTTGTACGTCTTGAGGCTAGTCATGTTGGGGCGAGAGTGTGGCGCAACAACGTGGGAGCGTGTGAAGATAAGCGAGGTCGTTTAATACGTTACGGGTTGGCTAACGACTCAGCGGCTATGAATAAAGCGATTAAGTCGTCCGACTTGATTGGAATACGTCCCGTACTTATCAAACCTGAGATGGTCGGGTGTACGATTGGGCAATTTGTAGCACGTGAAGTTAAACGCGCCGATTGGAAATTCACCGCAACTGAACGCGAAAATGCACAGTTGCGCTTTTTAGAACTTATCGTGTCGCTTGGTGGCGATGCGTGTTTTTGTAATGATGTGGGGTCACTGTGACCCACGTCACACTCCAACTGTGGCACAACTCAGCGAGCTTGCCAATGACCGACCCCGTAGAGTTACCCGACGACCCGAGCGAATTGTTTGGTGAATGTGACATCGCTGCGGGGTCGATGCGTATGTGGGTTATACCTGATAGTGAAGTGCGTGTCGTAATATTTTGTTGACAAGTCCGTCACGCGCGCTTATATTGACCATCTAGTCATTAATTAATAGAGAGAAATAACATGTCAGACCGTAGAACAAGAATGAAACCAGAAGCACGTCGCGAGCATATTTTAGGTGTCGCGATGGATATAGCTATTAAACAGGGTTACGACGCTGTAACACGTGAACGTATCGCCGAGCAAGGTGGTATTTCCACAGGTTTAGTGAGTAAAGTATTTAACACTATGAATCAGTTACACCGTGCAGTTATGCGAGCAGCGATACACCGCGCCGAACTACCTATCATCGCTCACGGTATCGCGTCGGGTTGTCGTATCGCTCACGGTGCTGATGAAGCGTTAAAACGTCAAGCGCTTGAGTGGATGATCGCAAACGGTATCAGCGACGAAGACGGGGAGTAGCACATGCAACATGAAAACGTAATACACGCGATGGCCGATAAGCTTCTCGACTTCTTCGAGGGTTCGGGTGCTGTTAACTATATCGAGCAAACGTTTGGTTGTAACGATGACCCGTCAAAGTCGTTCGTTATCACAATGCAAAAAGTAGAAGGTCTAACACCTTGTCAAAAACTTGCTGACGCTGAGCGACGTACAGAAGAACTAATTAGTACGTTAGTTGAGATTAAACGTATAGCCTCAGCTTTCCCGCAAGATAGAGCAATACTTAAAGTCGCTGAACAAGCGTTGGGAGTGTCGTAGTATGGTTACACTCCCACAATCATTTAATGCGTTACGGGCCTACGCACAATTCGTATTGTGGAAAGCCGTGGCGAGCAAGTCACGACCTGGTAAATTCGACAAGTTCCCTTGCGATATTACCGGTAACGTGACGGACGCGCATAATCCTAACGTATGGTTAGACCCCGACACTGCTATCAGTAGCGCTCAGTTGCTTGGTGATAATTACGGTGTTGGGTTTGTGTTCACATCTAACGACCCGTTTTACTGTGTAGATATTGACGGGGCTTATGATGGTCAATGGTCACCACTTGCTACGCAGCTATGTACCGAGTTAAGCGGTGCGGCTGTTGAGATTTCCCACAGTGGTACGGGCTTACACATTATCGGGTCGTATACTGGTACTGAACCTGAGCATAAGTGTAAGAATATCGCGCTAGGTATCGAGCTTTACACCTCGGAGCGTTTCATCGCGTTGACGGGTAACGGTGTGAGCGGTGACGCTTCGCACGTGACGGACGGACTTGACTCGGTTGTTACGCAGTATTTCGCTGGTAAAGACCCTGAGCGCGTTACGGGTGAATGGTCAACGACACACGTTGAGGACTCTAACCCACCTAAAGACGACGCGGACTTATTAGAGAAAGCGCTCGCGTCGAAACCTAAAGAAGTAGCTGTTATGTTCGGTGCTGAACCGACTAAAGTATCGTTCAAAGACCTGTGGACTGGTAACGCGCCTGTGCTATCACGTGGCTACCCGCACGACACGCTTGAAGGTGAGTACGACCGTTCGAGTGCTGACGCTGCGCTTGCTCAACACTTGGCGTTTTGGACGGGTGGTAATTGTGAACGTATCGAGTCGTTAATGCGTAAGTCTGCGCTTGTGCGTGACAAATGGGATTACCATAAGTCGTACATGCAGCGCACCATAACGAACGCTGTAGCGCGTCAGGGTAGTTTTTACGCTGTCGGTTTGTCAACGACTGAAATTACAGAAGTCACAACGGTACTTGAACCTGTCATGCGTGAAGGTTATCAACTACTAGCAGCCGATAAGCAAGTCGAGTTATTTAAAGGGTGTGTATATATCGCAGAGGTGAACCGTATTTTTTGTGCTAACGGTGCGTTACTTAAACCTGAACAGTTTAACGCTATGTATGGTGGTTACAATTTCGCAGCGGGTGAAGACGGAGAGAAGACGACCAAAAAAGCATGGGAAGCGTTCACAGAGTCTCAAATAATGCACTTCCCTAAAGCCGACTCGATGACGTTCCGCCCTGATGTGGCACCAGGCGCTATCGTTGAGATTGACGGGTGGCGTTACGTTAATACGTACGTACCTATCGATATTCACACCGTGTCAGGTGACATTAAGCCGTTTATGACGCACTTGTCGAAAGTGTTACCTGATGAGCGCGACCAAACGATACTGTTATCGTATATGGCGGCGTGTGTTCAGTATAAAGGATATAAAATCCAATGGGCGCCACTACTACAAGGCGTGGTAGGCAATGGTAAAACACTTTTCACTCGTTGCGTTGCGTACGCTATCGGTGAGCGTTATACACACATGCCACCAGCGCTAGAAATCTCTGAGAAGTTTAACGCGTGGTTATTTAACACGTTGTTCATCGGTGTTGAGGATATTTACGTACCGAGCAATAAGCTTGAAATGATTGAAACGCTTAAGCCTATGATCACAAATAAGCGCTTAGCTAAACGTGCGATGAATACCGACCAAGCGATGCACAATATTTGTTGTAACTTTATGTTCAACTCGAATCATAAAGACGGTATTAAAGACGCTACGAAAGACCGCCGCTACTGTGTATTTTATTCAGCACAACAAGAAAAAATAGACCTTATACGTGACGGTATGACGGGCGATTACTTCTCGAACCTTTACGACTGGTTAGATAATCATAACGGTTACGCTAAGGTTGCACACTTCCTTAACGAGTATGCGATACCTAACGAGTTTAACCCGACGATGAGTTGTCAAACAGCGCCAGACACGTCAAGCACCGCTGAGGCCGCTTCGATTGGTATGGGTCGTATCGAACAAGAAGTGCTCGAAGCGATTGGTGAAGACCGTCCGGGCTTTGCTGGTGGATGGATAAGCAGCTTTGCGTTCAGTAAATTACTTAAAGATATTCGCAAAGACAACATGTTACCGCCGGGCAAACATCGCGAACTGTTACGCTCTCTCGGTTACGACTATCACCCGGCACTTAAAGACGGTGGTCGTGCTAATAACGTTATACCGTGTGAAGGTGGTAAGCCTCGCTTATATATCCGTGCGGGTCATATTCACGGTAATTTAACGAGTGGTGCTGAGGTTGCGAGATGTTACGCAGCGGCGCAAGGTGATTTATTAGCGCAAACAGTTGACACCGCCGTCACTAACGGCTAAAGTATAAAAAAGCGTCACATGTCGTGGCGCTAAAACAACGAGGCGAAAAAGTATGAGAGTATTATTACTTAATGATGGTGGTTATGGTGACGCAGATGACGTTAAGTTCCCTGTAGAGGTTGAGGCATTGCGCTTGACAGATGGTGGTTTTTTCAAAATAAGTGAGGATGAATTGCATCGCGTAGGGTTCGTAGACTTTAATAGTCAAAGTGAGTGGTTCTTCGAGGAAGGTAGTGAAGCTGTGTTAGCACCAGTCGAGCAACCAAACGAAACACCATGTGACATCACCAATAAGTGTTGTAATCAATTCGGGGAGCGTGACGAGATGCAAAGTATTATTAACTCGTTACAAGCTGACGTCATAGCACGTGGGGCGCGTATCGCTGACTTGGAGCGTGAGCGTGATGAGTTACAGCGGAGGCTCGACCATAATGCACAGGTGTAAAGCGTATCGCTGTAACGACGAGATGCACTGCGGGTGGTGTGGGCTTCAATGGAGCGTGTCGGACGACGAGCGCCCCGAGTGTAAGAAACCCGCCGACGTGTTACGCGTTAGACATAACTTAACAAAACAGGAGAAACCGAAATGCAGACTGTTCAAATAAAAGTATCGAATAAAGGTTATTACCCGTTCAGAGATGAAACATTACCTTTCGTGGTTAACGCTGAAATAGATTGCGATGGTGACGCTTATGTTAGCGGTTTAGAATTACACGGGGTAGAACCGGAACGGTTCCCAAACGATAACTTTACATATGTTTTCGCTAAAGATGTTTTCGGTTTTGAGGTGGTGTCATGAGCTACGTGGGTGAAATGATTAAACACGCTGAGTGTGGTCGTACTTACACAACATGCGCTACACCTGACGAACTGTACGATGCGTGGAACGCGTCGGGTCGTGGGCTCACTCACGATATTGTAGTCTTACCGTCTCTTGACGCGAGTGACGCGCTTGAGTTTCGTATCAAACCTATCGAGTGTGACGAGTGTGATCAATATACGGGTGACATGTTACAAGTCGCTGCGGCGTTCGCTGGTATAATGTGTATCGGCTTTATTCTTATCGGTTGGGGGTTGTCATGATTGATATTGTGAAGTTAATAAAAGCATGTGAAGTTGCTGTGGGTTCTCGCGTATCGATAGAGTTTAACTGTAACGATGACGACATGCTGAGGGTATCGTTTAAGTGGCATGTCGGAACCCAATACCACGACTTGAGTCGCATCTACACTCACCAAATGATGGAAGATGTTATATGTGGGGTTACACAAATTATGATCGACGACTTTATTCGTCACGCTGCTGGAGATGCTAAATGAAATACGAAACGTTTAAACGTCAGGTGAGTGATGTGCTTACCGAAATGGGTCAGGTACGTCACGGTATGTTTAACCCTAACGCTGTTGAACTTATATGTATGATATGCGCACATGAGTCGCTTGGCGGTGTGTTACGTGTGCAAATGGGTGGCGGGCCTGCTCGTGGCGTGTTACATATCGAAAAGCCGACGCACGATAGCATATGGGATAACAGCGATACGATTGCACAGACGTCGAGCGCGATGGGTATTACTCGCGATTGGTCACGTGTTGAGGATGGTGACCGCTATTCGATATTCTTAGCGCGTCACCTTATCGCTATGGATCCTCACCCGATACCTGACGATGTGTTAGGGATGGGTGCATATGCTAAACGCGTGTGGAACACTAAAGCAGGTAAAGCCACGAGTGCACGTTATATATCCGATTGGATGGCGTGGCGAGCTGGAGAATTGTGATGGAGAAGCAACCGTATTTTTGCTCATACATGGTACTTACTAATAACGTGATTAGTGGTTATGGTGATATGATATTCAAAGGTGATGTTAACCACTACGACGGTTTGTTAGAAGAGATAAAAGATTATATTTTAAAAACATTTTACCATGACGACGAGTCCGTTAAAATTCTAATAACATCGCTTAATAGAGTGTAAGCTGTACACCATGCTATACTGTAACCCGCCATTGTGCGGGTTTTTTCGTATGTGATACTGGAGAAATATTATGGATTGGTTAGAATTTGGTAAGGCGATCGCTTTAAAGGGTGCGCCGCTACTTGGTGCTGCGATTGGTGGGCCTGGTGGTGCCGCTATCGGTGTGACATTAGCTAAGGTATTCGGGTCGGACGCAACACCTGAAGCGATACTCGAAGCCGTTGAGCGTGACCCGCTCGCAGCGGTTAAGCTTGCACAGGTTGAAGCGGACACGATGAAAGTTAAGGGTGATACGCTCCAGGCGATGCTTAACGCTGAGCGGACGAGTCAACATACTACACGCCCACGGATTGCGTTAGGTGCGTTTCGTATCTTGGCGTTCTGTTCGATTGCTGTCGTGTCGGTATTCACATATGCGGTTATCGCTGGTGATGAGGTGATGGTCGCGGCGGTTGTTGACGGTTGGCCGTTTGTCGCTTCGATAGTCGGCCCGTTCGTTGGGTTACTTTACGCATACTTTGGTATACTTCGTAAGGAGTCTAAAGACCGTGTAGATGCGTTAAACGGTGGGTCGACTGGTATAGTCGCTGGGCTGTTGGGCAAGCTCACGGGGCGTTGAGTGTGTGGCGCTCAGGGGAGAGCGCCTAGTTTTTTTATAACTGTGAAGGGAAACCGTTAAAGTGTCGTAACGCGTTGTACAGTGCTGCGGCTTGTTGAATGTTAGACCATTCTGAAACCTCAGATACGAACCACATCGGGGCACTTGTCAGTCGATTATGTAAATCACCTTTCTTCATTACAGACTTGAACACATCTATAAAAGGGCGTTTAATCTTTTCGTCACGTTTCAGTAAATCTACTATTAACGACTTTTGCAGTATCGAAAACTCATGGTTGGACATTTCAGGCACGCTCGTTTCGAGTACCACACGCAACATTTGTGTAGTGTAATCTAAACCCTTCGTGTACTTACCTTCAGCACCTAATAGCTCACCTGTGAACTTTTTAAGTTCCTGTGTTACTTCTACTTCAGTTAAGTCAATCATGTTACACACTCTCTTTTTTACGGCAATCGATACAATTACCTGTTGATACATAGCGCCAGCCTGTGTGACCGTTCACACACTCTTCACCTGTACGATATACAGTCATTTCAAGGTCGCGAGCTTCTTCGCGGGTTATCACCATGTCAGGGTTTTCTAACATCATAATACTTGTCGCTGTGATGCGATTGTCACGTGGTGGGTTACATCCTTGACATGAACCATTGTGTACATTGCGTAACGCTCTCTCACCGCACCTAGGGCAGTCGGTAGCTGGTGTATACCACGTTTCACCGTCTTGCAGGGCTTTTTGTCGTGGTGTTACCTTGGTGCGCATTAACTGACACTGATAACACTTACCGTGCCGTTTAAGCCCGTAATGCCCGTGAGTTTTACACGCATCTTCTGAGACTGTGAACTCCCCTGTGTGCTCGCTTTGTTGATATAAGTACGCAAGGTCGATCATCTCATTCCACACGCCTTCATCGATAGGTCGAAGCACTCCAGCAGATACTTTACTCATCCAACCACCTTCAGGATTACTACAAAACATCTTCATATGACGCTTGCATAAATTGTAAAAATCACCGGCTTTTAACTGTGCACAACCGGTACATTCTTGGTTTTTTGTATACCTACTAGTGAAACGAGCGTTACATTTATTACACTTTACGCCCTCGTCGTAGCGCTTCGTTTTAAGTTCGCACGCTAATTCGTAGCTCGTCGGGTGTTCCGAGGCTCTACCGTCGGGAAAATAATAGATTGGCACGTTGTCATACTCCTAATATAATTTTACGTAATTAAGCGCTGAGTATAATTTATAAGTATGATGCTAGTCAATACCCCAGAATTCACACAGGTGGGATTTTTTGTTAGGTGTACCCGCAGCCCAATGGTGGCGCGGGTTGTAGCGTTTTACCTTATTTACCCATCGATTTTCGTACTTCCTTTCTATAAAACACTAATTATTATTATCGTACAGTATGATACATACACATCATACTCGTATACTCTACTACTCTTCTCTCTCTTACTATCTATTCTTATATTTAAAGGGGTATAGGGGTATATAGTATATAGTAAAGTAATATC
>Ga0193952_1000819_pt1 | contig 12422 bp, 16 predicted proteins | sample BB_3_MG_FD_140368 | JGI IMG/M metagenome (GOLD analysis project Ga0193952, IMG submission 140368) | Microbial mat bacterial communities from the Broadkill River, Lewes, Delaware, United States - BB_3_MG | ecosystem: Environmental > Aquatic > Freshwater > River > Microbial mats | place: USA... | reverse complement strand
TACGCACAGAGGGTGTAACAAAACTCATAGAGTTTAAAACTGATTTCGACATCAATACTCGCGCTTATACCGTTACTGCTGGTATACTTACACAATACGGATCAACAACGGTGAGCTTGACAAATGGCTGAAATAACTTTTAACGGTTACGTTATTAAAAATCAAAACACGTGGTTCGCTGAAGAGCGCCAGCTATATTTGGACATTGATCCGAATTGGAACTTAGACCCATCGACACCAGACGGCTTAAAGCTCGCGTCGGACGCTGAGATATTCGCAAACCTAGACGAGCTTGGTCAGCGCGCTTACAACTCTAAAGACCCGAACAAAGCTAAAGACGTAGACCTTAACATAGTATCATCGCTAACCGGTACGGTACGATCGCAAGGTACACCGAGTAACGTGGAGTTAACCTTAACGGGTGTGGCGGGTACGGTAATTTTAGCGGGTAAACTCGTAGAGTCTGTAGTTGATGGTTCACAATGGTCGATTGACTCGAACGTAACAATTGGTGTGGGCGGTACAGTATCCGCAACCGCAACGTGTACGGCCAACGGCGCAACGGCTGCGAGCATCGGAACAATCACACGCATTGTAGACACTGTAGGTGGTTGGCAAAAAGTAACAAACCCGACGGTTGCTACGATTGGAACAAATCGACAGAACGACTCGTCGTTACGTCTTGAACGTGCTAAAGCTGTGTCACGCCCGGGTAATGCTCAGGTTGATAATATGCTCGGCGAGATATTCGCTGTTGAGGGTGTTAGACGCGCTATCGTGCTAGAAAACGATACGGGCGTTACAGACGCTAACGGATTACCCGAACATAGTATCGCACCGATTGTAGACGGCGGGTCAAACGAAGACATTGCTAAAGCGATATTTCGTAAAAAGAATCCAGGGTGTAAATTACACGCTGCTGGTACAAGTGTAACCGTACCTGACGTATTCGACCTATATCCCAGTAACGCTCGCGACATCACTTTTAGCCGACCTAACTACGTGGATATGACAATAAGCGTGACGATTCAAAACGACGGGACGCTGCCTAACGACACCGCTGACAGAGTTAAACAAGCTATTGTTGATTACTCTGCTGGTGAACTGGTCGCTGCTGAATGTGGGTTTAACGTATTAGGTTTTGACATCGGTGAAGAAGTACCCGTGTCACGCATGTACACACCGATTAACCAAGTGATCGGCGTGTTCGGTAACTCTTATATAACAGCGTTGACAGTAAACACGCTCACGTCTGGTCAAGTACCAATCGCATTTAACGAGTTGTCGCGATGGGATATTTCGAACATTACGGTGATTATAAATGATTAATACTCGTATATACGCACAGTATAAAGACAAACCTAAAGCCGTAGCGTGGTACAACATTGTACCGTCGCTAGCGGGTCAAATAGCTGACGCTTACGAACAAGTTAGGATGTCGTATAACATCGACACGGCTAACAGCGCAGAGCTTGACGTTATCGGTCGAATTGTGGTCATAGGCCGAAGTTACGAGTCTAGTGTTACTTTCGAGCCTGATACGTACTTCGGCGCTGATACGTTAGCTTCACAGTTTGGTGGGGAAGACTCACAGTTTGAAACTGTTGGCGCTACGATAACCGAAGAGGTTAGTAACGAAATATACAGAGTATTAATCAAGGCTAAAATAGCTAAAAACAATTCAGACGCAACACTTGACGGTGTTGTAAAAGCGTTAAGTTATATAACCAATATTAACCCTATTAGCGTAATAGATAACGAAGATATGACGTTCAGTGTGTCATTCGGCTCAGAGCTTAGTGAGATAGAGCGTTTCGTGTTTAACACGTTTGACATATTACCACGACCGCAAGGCGTTGGGTTTTTAGGTTATACCGAAGAAACAGCAATTACACAGTTTGGCGGGTCGTTCGGATTCGGTGACACACGGGCCACATTTGGTCAGTATTTTGGAGCATAAACAACATGGCACTTAAAATTTTTGAAAAGTTCTCACCGCGAGCTAACCCAGCGGACACAGATTATCCTCACGGTTCGATTAAAAACGAATCTGTACCGGGCGCAAAAGACGGTACACCACTCGACGCATCGTGGGGTAACGACATGCTCGGTTTCACTGACGCGCTACTTGACGAAGCTGGTATCACACCGAATGGTTTACCTGACACTGTGCAATCGTCTCAGCGTTTGGATGCTATTAAAACCTTACGTGTCAACGACTTATCGCAATCTTATGAGTTTGAGACTGTAACCGATATGCTTGCAAGCACTGTTGAATTACCGCTGATGAAAAAAGTAGAGGTGTCAAGTAGCGGTGTCAGTTACAATGTTATTTCAAGCGTTGGTGCCCCTGCTAACGCACTCCCGAGCGCTGTAGCAGGACGATCGTTTTTAGAAAATGCGCAAGGCGCGATGATTAAAGCTAATCAAGAGAACGACGACCAAAAAGATTATTTGAGCTGTATCCCCCGCTGTGTGGGCGGCACATGGGAGCTTTTAAATGATGCAGGTCACGAGACTCTTGGCGTTACATCAATTGAAAAATCAGACGATTACAGAATACGAATAAACTATAACCGACAATATGATCAGGTAAACAATCTTTCGATAACAATAGATAACGAGCTAGCACCTTATGGTGTGTTTTGCGGCGGCAATGTCGGTGTCGCATGGTCAGAATGGACAGCCCACGCACAGTTGACAGGATTGTTAAAAGTTTCTGATTTATCGTTTACGTCAACAGCACTGATAACTGCTGCCGACACAACTGTAACGTTAGTAAGTGATAAATTAACATTAGCTCATGCTACAGCAGTAAACGGTGACACACCGATTGTCAATCCTGTTTTTACTGGTTCTAATCGTAAATTACGTTTCGCGGTGGGTTATGGGGCGACTGAGGTTAACATTAGAGTTGTCACTGATTTAGCGGGTTTAATAGGTTGGAATGGTAGCGCTTTTGATTGGTTATTTCCAACGGAAATATCTAGCTCGCAATCAGGCATATCATTCACAGAAACTAACGGGGTATTGAGAGTTAACCACCCTGCTGCGGGTTCAACGTACGGTATTGCAGCTACATCGTACGGTATTAGCGGTTACGATGTTAAAGTCATAGATGTGTCGAGTACTTATTTCGATATAGCTTTTTTCGACACGTCCACAGGGGTCAGAATAACAACACCTGACTCAAACATGAAAGTCACTGTGCATAAAGACATGGATTTACTAGGTGTTATGCCGTCTACCGCTCAATTTTTAGTAAGAGGACCGATCGTACCTATAAAATCTAGTAACTTTTCAAACATCGCAGGCAATAATTTTTGGATTAACGGTGTAATGCAAAAACCATTATTTTAGAGTTAATACAGTGTTACGTACACTTTTATTATAGTTATACTAAACATTGTGTACGTAACACTACACGTCATCAGAGGAACTATGGAACATGGGCGAAAATTTGTCAAACGCAGTGAATGCAAGAATGATAGGAGTGTGAAGTAATGGCCGATCCAACTAAACCAGACTTACCAAAACCAAAACCGAAGAATAAGTAAATGTTGTTCTTCGTACTAGCGGCAGCCTTCGGGCTGCTCGCTATTCACCCTAAAACACGTTACGTATGCTCGCTGCTTTGCGGACTTAACGTGTTTCTATTAATTGTAACAACATTTTGCGATAGAAACGGCGATGCGTTATACTGGTTTAATACGATTGGTTCGACCGCTGTCGCTATCGCAGCGTGTATCCACGGTGGTAAACATGGTTACTATCAAGCGTACATCCAATTGTGTATTTTGTGCGCTTACGCAGCGCTCGCTTACGACGTATCACAAGGGCAGCACGTCTTGATTTATAACAGTTACGAAACGGTGATTTATGGACTTGTCGCTTGTCAGTTTGTTGGAATTTTTACAGCGATACGGTACGTTGATTATGATCACATTAAACGTGGTGTACGTAGCTTTTTACATTTACAGAGGAATTAAAGAACATGAGCGCACATTTACCAGATGCGGCAAATGCAAACATTATCGGCTCAGGGGCAACAGCAGCGACAGTAGCGACGACTAGTGCCATGGGTGTGATAAACGAGTACGCGGTTGTAATTGGTTTACTTGTGAGTTTAATATCGTTAATTGCGGGTATATGTTTCAAGATTTCTGCGAGTCGTAAAGAAGATGAAAGGCGCGCCGAGGAATTAGCACACAGAGCGGAAGAAGCAAAACGACAAGCGCAACAACTCGAAGCGCTCGCCGCAATGGTAGAGTCGATAGCTAATCGACCTGATGCGTGACATTACCACTATATTGTTCGAACTCGACTTCAAGGCTCTCAGCTTTATCATTTAAAAGTTTAGCGCACGCTTTAAGGAATGCCACTTGTGACCACTTTTCACCATCACTATCAATGTGTAAACCTTCTATTCTGAATATAGGTTTTTCTAAACCGTCAGGGAACGAAACTTGTATCAACGACCCGTTATGAACACTTACTATTTTAGGATTACTCATAATTTAACTCCACATATAACATCTTCGAAGTAACCGAGCCCAACGCCTTGTAACATGCTCGGCGTTCGTCCGTTATCCATTTCGTGTAATAGTATTTCGTGCGCTTTCTTAACAGCTTCGAGTAACTCGGCGTTACGTGTTTCGAGTGCGTCTACGTGCTGAGCACGCTCTTTGCGTTTAAATTCTAACATGTCCTTAGAAGTATGGTCTTTGTAAAGTAAGTAACATGTCACAATTACAAAAAATGTAACGACTAGTATAGCTTGTAAACCTGGCATATTCTAAACCTCGTTGTTTTAGCGCCACGACGTGTGACGCTTTCGGATAGTATCGTCTATAGTGACGGGTCTGTCAATAGTGGTTTAACTAATTTCTCAGCTTCTTGTACGTAGTAATCGTAATTAACTGTCGAGCGGTCGAAATTCTTAACGTTCGAACAGTCCGTTACGCGCCAGCCAACACACACACCCATTTCACGTACACCATGCTTGCTACGGTTTTTCGTGTGTATACGCTCGTCCCATTTATCACCATTTTTATCGGTAGAGTGTAAAGAATGGTCTGCGGGACCGAAATTATTAACGTCATAACCGTGTTGACGCATGTTATCTCTATTTTCAGCAAGAACCGCCGCGTATGTTGCGTCCGATACCTTCGCGGCGCGTTTCCACGTACCTAACTCGCCGGTAGGTGGTGCAATCTTAACGAGTGAACCGCCACTGTTCGATACGTAATAACGTACGATATTCGCTAAGTCTATCTCGGCGTTATCGTATTCAGGCCAACGCATTACAAGACGGTTCGAGCGTGGCGCTTTTGCACGACACATGAAGTCGTAGTCGTCTTTGTGGTTTTCGATAAACGTGCGTATATCTTCACCCTTGACGAGCGCTGCTTCGGCTGCTTTGGGTACTATTAAAGCACTACTATCCTGATGCCATTGAATATCGTATTCGTAAGCACCTTTACGTTTTATTTTACCCATCTTTTAACACCTTTTTCCATTTGTAACCGTAGATACGTTTCTTATAACCATTACACACCGAGTAAATGTTCTGCCATTTCCAGTCGGGGTTTTCATTCATAATTGACTCAACAGAAGGCCACACTTTTACAACGTTCAAACATTCATCCATCTGAATGAAATTGTACTTTTGCTTCTTAATTTTAACTTTGTTTGCCATCTGAGTTTTAACGTCTGGATTATTGCTCCAAAACTCAGACGATTTTACAGATAGTTTAGATTTCCACTCATCACCGTAAACACCTTCACGATGTTGTCCGGATTTTAACTCAGACATGTGAAGTTTCTTTCGGTCATCCCATTTATTACCATAGTTAGGGTTATTAACACCTCTATTATTCTGTGAAATCCTTTCACGTGTATCATCATGAACAATCATTCGAGTGGATGAATCAGCTCTCAAATTATACCCGTGGTCTCTTTCAGTAGATTTAAAATGCAACATCCAGAATAACTCACGTTCCGAAATTAAATCTTCGTCTATTTTGTCAAATTCTTCCACAACGGTGAAAGTGAAATTATCAATACCGTGTTTTTTAACTGCGTTGAATAAATGCCTGTTAGTTTGTTTAACTGGTCGTTCGGGTTTTCTAAGGTAGTATTTATGATGTGTAATCCGTCTCTCTACATTGACAGATTTGCCAACGTAACACTTACCGTCTACATTGTTTATAATCGCATAAATACCTACCGTCATAATTAAACCTCAACACCTATATAGTTATTACAATCGCGTTGACAGAACAAAGAATACTCTTCAGTTTCAAGACCAAGCGCAGTTAAGTTTTGCCACCACTCACAAACAGCGTCAACGTGTGCACGATATTTGCGAGGGTATATGAACCCGACGCCGTCGGTATTTACGTTTATCATTCGTAAGTTCGGCGTTTTTATAAGTTGCTCGACTAACATGCACAATAAAAGCTGACCGTTCAATGTAATTGCCATGGTGAAGGCTGGATCATAGAACGGTGAATACACGTTATTAGAGTCGCCGTAAGTACCGTTCAGCGCTAATTTTAACATTGCATTTTCCGGCGTACCTTTAGCGTGCGATCTACGTTGTTTAAACATGTCACCGTATATGTCACAGAACGACTCACCGAGGTGTTCAGGATAAATACGGTTAACTATCGCCATGGAAGGATAATAACTCGTTACGTCTCGCATTTCAATAGCGTACTCGTCACAAGCTTTAAATATTTTACCGTCGTCAGAGGCGTGTAAACCACCCGTACCGAACTTATAACTGATACCGTCAACAACACATGTCAGGTCTTTTATAGAGCCTTTGGTTTCGGTTATAGTCTTACCAGCTAAATGTTTATGGATGCGCTGAAATTCAGGGTGTTCTAACTTCACATAAGGAAATATCACGTCGCCTAAATTTATAGACGGTCTTATCGTTTGACGTGGTTGACGTCCAGACGGTGTTTTGTCGAAACAAGTAACCCCGTTTTCTTCCAGTTTCATAATGAAGTAATCTTTACCTATTTTCGTGTCATTATGATTCATGAAATTACGATCGTAACGTTTAGTCAACACCTCGCGAAATTCAATTTCAGGAATACAACGCACGTAAAACAGTATCGTAGCGATTACGTCGTGCTCGTTGTACCTGTGGAGTTCGTCAATTTGCGTGTCGTTGAGTATTGTTCCGACTTCGAACGGTAGGTCCTCGACGTTACTCATACGCATGGCAATTTCTAACGTCTTCAAACTCGTAGCCCTTGCAACGTTATCGAAGTGCTTGATCTTATACAAATCTAACTGTTCGAAGAGTCTGTCACGGTCCCAAACTTGTAACCCAAACTTTTCGTCTTTTGAACCTTTGATAAGCTTCATCGCTAAATCGTAAATAGCGCGGGGGTCGTTCATTTGTTGCATAACGATACGGTGTAACACAGGGTAATCGAACCCGACGTTATTGTAACCAACGCCGCGAGCGTTAGCGGCTTTAAGCTGCCACACAAACGCGATAAGCTCGGCTAGGTCGTTACGTCGATACGAGATTTCAAACTTCCAGCGCGTATCGGTTGCGATGTGGATAAATTTAACAGTGAATACATTGGGATAAACCTCAATATCATAACAATAGTCACGCGGGTTAATATCACCAGCGTTACAGGACCATTCTGGTTCACCGCAATGCGGGCAATTATTCATATCGCTGGGGAAGTTTTTACCACAACCTGTCACACTGTCACATACTGAAAGGTATCTCATAATGGTCTATCGCTCCCGTGATTAGTGTTAAAGTTATGTTTTCTTTCAGCTTCTTTACGCACTGAAACAGCAGTTTCAAAGTCCTCGAATCTTCCGAGATTCTTCATTTTATTATTGACGTGTATATGTGCCATCCACTTGTTACGGTCTTTTTGCCACGTCACACCTGTCACTCCTGAACTATTATCCGACCTCTTACGAAGGTTTAAAGCGTTTAACTTGCGTGTGGATCCTTTAAGGTTTGACCATCTATTGTTAGTACCGTCCCCGTCGTCATGATCCACTTCTTCTGGTAAGTAACCTTCCATATACAAAAAAGCGGCTCTGTGGGCCATCATATAAGTACGATTGGTTTGTAACCTTACGTACCGTTTACCACACTTCATTTTAAGAACTGAACCAGCTTTGTCACCGGCTTTAATACCCCACCTACCTGTTCTATCTTTTAACCATGTAAAGTCACCTGTATCAGGATTATACTTAAAATTAGATTTAAGCTCTTCTTGTGTGAAATCCCACATAACCACCTCAATTAAAAAAACCCGCAACACCGAAGTGCTGCGGGTCGTTGTTATTCGTCTTTTACAAAGACCCCGTCAACCGTTGAACCTGTGCGGTCACGTATTACCGTGTAAGCGATACGATAACACTCGCCGATATCTACACATAGTAGGGTTGCTAGTCGGTTTAACGAGCGCGTAACCTCAATCATATACTCACCTATAGGTTGCTGTTTAGCTACTCTACGTGCTAACTGACCTTGTGTTGAACCATATTCACACGCCAGCTCTAACGCTTCTCTACTAGCTACAGCCGTTTCGAACATATTAAACTTGTTACACTCTGCGTAACGCACACGCTTGATATAATCGATAGGATCTAAACCAGCGTTAAGACACTCGATGGTCGCAACGACTAAACGATCACCTATCGCGTCGATTAGCTCGTCTTTGTCACGATTGAGAATAGCGTCGAATATCTCCCCACCTTCCTCAACACCTTTGATAAACTGTGAACGTAACGCATCGTTTGACTCTTCGACCAAACCTTTATCGCGCGCCCATTCTCCAACTAACTTTATATTGTATCGCATCATTTTCTCCTAGTTAACATAACGTCTATGGTAGGTATAGTTTTTGTAACGTACGCGCGATAGCAATATATAGCTACTAACCACCAAGCGAAAGAGAATAGTAATATGTTTTTAACGCTAAACATCTGAAAAGGTTTTATCTTCTCTTTCGCTGCTGTTGACTCGGCTTCTAACCACGAAGCTATTGAGAAACCTAAACCTATGCACAAATACATGTATAAATAAATCATTATTCACACCTGTGGAAATAACCCCGCACGAAGCGGGGTGTTAAAATTAAACTTGAGTTAAACCCGCTAAGTGCGCTTCAGTCCAACCGGGCATCGCTAGCAACTGTGATTTTGTGTACACAGTGCCTTGCACATCGTAGCTCGGCTCGGCTGGTGGCGTTGCCACAGGTGCGTCAAGCACTGGTGGTGGTGTAGCGTTGCCAGGTGTTTGAGGTTGCACCAAGTCGTGCGCCGGTGTTACTGGTGCTTGTGCTGCTGGCGGTGTCGTTGCTGGTGCTTTCGTTGCTTGAGCTTGTTGCGCTGGTGGAGCGCTCGCCATTGGTTGCTGTGCATCAGGTACTGTGATACCACCGAACAACTCGTTAGCGTTTACACTACCTGAACCAACGATTTCAATACCTGGACGAATAAACACCGTGGCTTTAGGGTTCATGTACACACCTGGTGTTTGAGCTGGCGCACCTTTATTGGTGTTATCAGCAACTTCAATACTAACCATATAGTAATCGCCATTTTTAACTGTGTTGTCGTCAGTGATAGCGTCAAACGGAGAGTACTTGTTATACGGGTAACATGGGCAGTCGTACTGTGTTGTACATTTGATAATCCAGTGACCAGCGTGACCTTCTGTGTCGATATTCTTACGACCTTTTTTATTCGGTATTTGAGAATCACCGTCTTCAACTTTCCAAGAGAAATCTGGACGGTTAATCTCACCGTTACGGTAACCTTGACCCGCTACAGCTACAACTTTTTGACCCCACTCAGTTTGTTTCCAATCTGTTTCAGCACCTTTAGGGATAGCAATAACAAAAAAGTGTTGAGTCTTTGCTGAACCGTCGTCGTGTTGTAACTTGTTACCTTTATCGTCCGTCATTTGTTGACGTTTGATAGGGTGACCCATAACGATACGACCTTGTACTACGATGTTTTCTTTTGATACTGACATGTTATTTATCCTGTTTAATATTTCTAAAAATGTTGCGCAACTTTGCGCCGCTCATCTCAACAAGCTTTAAGCCTGTTGATGGTGTTTCACTATAAAGATTAATGACGGTCTCGTCAATACCTAATTTAATTAATTTTGTAGGTGTGTCTAAATCCACAGGTTTACGAGGGTCGACACCCATTAACTCGCCCATCATTATGATTTCGTCGACCGGTGTATCTTTTTTCCAGCGCTTACGACCTTTACCCTGTTCGATACTATAACCTGGTAACTGCTCGCCATTACGTAATTGTGCGATCGCTTGTTCTTCGTACGAGCTTAACAACGCTTTAACCTGTTTAGACGCGCGTTGTAATATTCGAAGCTGTATCGATAATTCATGACCCGACAACGACGAACCAGTGACATCACCAACTTGGTCAATCAACCCCATCGTATTGTCACGAAACGCGTCGCAAGCGTAACGAGCGGGACAATAAAAACACTCGATAGACGTTACACACTTAGCGCTGTCACTGTACGATTCTGTGGCCGCGTCGATTAACGTGTTAAAATATCCACGCAGGTCGGACGCTGTAACATCCCAACGAGCGATGCACCCGTCACGATGGAATACACGTGGTTGTGCTACACGTAACGATACTTTGATATGTTGCTCAGCGTGACCGTCGATGCCAAGTGCTCGCAGAATACCAAACGCGTATGTTATCAACTGCCAGTTTTCAAACGCTTCGACACGTTTATGACCGTACTTAGCGTCCCATATAACCAATTCACCTGTGGACTTAGAGAAGCACCACGCATCGCAGTAACCGTACATACCTTCGATAATACCGTCTAGCTCAATGCGCTGCTCAATTTGTAACGCACGTAACGAACCGTTCGAGTTACAAAACTTTAAGACGTCGTTAGCGTATTCGAGCGCCGCGTCGTATATCTCGTCAGTGATGAGTACATTGTCACGACTTAACGTGTCGACAAGTTCGTGACGCCCGACTAGCTCGCCCTCTACACCGTCTTTAAACGACTCTAAGATGCGTTGCGCTACTTCGTGAAACGCACGACCCTCTAACATTGATTCGCTGCTTTTATCCGTTTCGATTCGTGGGAATTGTTGGGACAGCTTAACGCTGCCCGTACAATGTACCCATGTCGCCGCGTTGTGCGGCGCTAAGGGTGACTTATTCATAGTGCTAACACCTGATAAATTAATGATGTGTATTTAGCTTGATGAATAGCATCAGCAAGCGCGTCATGTTTAACACCGTCGAAAGGCAGGTCACGTTTCGGGTCGATACCTTTCATTTTTCCGAGTTCAACAATCGTTCTAACGTCTCGGTCGTTCCAAAAATCCCACGGTGTTTTTAACCCTCGACTGCGATATGCGTTGTCAATCTTGACATTGTCGAAAGCGATACCGTTACCCCAAACCTGAGTACCACGTTTTACAAATTTAGCAAAATCGTGAAGTACTTCATTGATGTGACGGGCGTTACCGTTGTCGTAAAACTTTGAACGTGCTTCGTCGTCCTGCTTCATCCACCAAATAACAGTGGACGCGTCTATCTCACCATATGAATCAAGGTTTACTTGTTCGTGGAAAGTTTCACCTATATCACCTGTTAACGGGTCGAAGTAACAAGCACCGATAGCCATTATAGCCGCGTTTGGTTTAGTACCCATTGTTTCAATATCTAACATTAAGTTATTCATGATAATTTAGCCTCTAGTGCTGTTACGAATTTAGGGATTAAGTCGGCACGTGTGGCAATCAGTGGAATTGCTGTAAGTGCTGGATCAACTTCAGCTAGTGTCGCTTTAATCATATCGTTATCGGCCCCACGTTTCTTCGCGTTACCCGTGATGTAAAGCATTAACTCTTGAAACGTCGTTACGTTCGGTTGGTCGCTAGGCGCTTCGACTGGCTCAACGACAGGTGGTGTTAAGCTCGTTGGGGGCGTTACGGGTGCGACAGGTGCTTCGGTATCGATTACCGGTGGCGTTAACGTCGGTGCCGTTGGAGGTGTTACATTATTAATACCGTTGTCGTAACCTATCTCCACACGTTCATCATAACTATCCTTGTCAATTTCGTTACATAGAGTGTCAGAATCTAGCATTTCACGTAACTGTTCAATCGTTTCAACTTTACCACATGAATCGGACTCGTCGTGCGTCCAATAGAATGGTCCTTCGCGAGTTTCGACAATGCTGTCTGCTGTTGGCTCATCGACTACAGGTGGTGTAACAGGAATATCCTGTACGGCTTTAAGCTCTGACTTCACAGACTCAACGTATGCCGTCCACTCTTCGTCGGTCTTATCGTTTGGTTTACGTGCTAAACGCCACGTGTCGTCCGATAAGCGTGTTTTACCTCGACTGTGTA
>Ga0193952_1000818_pt1 | contig 12443 bp, 5 predicted proteins | sample BB_3_MG_FD_140368 | JGI IMG/M metagenome (GOLD analysis project Ga0193952, IMG submission 140368) | Microbial mat bacterial communities from the Broadkill River, Lewes, Delaware, United States - BB_3_MG | ecosystem: Environmental > Aquatic > Freshwater > River > Microbial mats | place: USA... | reverse complement strand
CGTAATAAAACAAAGTATTTTAATAGAATAACAACAGGCTCAGCAGACTTAATTGCTGAGCCTTTTTTTCCAAGTTCCTCAAATATTTATTTTATCATCAAATCTTTGAGCTGATAATGTAACCTCATCAGCTCATTTCTTGTCTTATGTCATGTGTAGAACAGGTAAACAAGAGACTTCATCTAAAATTGAATTATCAAACATAGATAATTTAGCATAAATTGTATATTTGATAGAAATTCAATATAAAATTATGATACCAAGCTTTCCTTGTGTCATCGAATCCGAATATCATTAACTTGAATTAAAACATGCCTCTAGATGCAGATTAATATCAATGAACTCAGCAAAATTTATCCCAACGGAAAGAAAGCTCTCAATAATATAAATCTGGAAATTGGCAATGGGATGTTTGGCTTATTAGGCCCTAATGGCGCTGGAAAATCAAGCCTGATGAGGATATTGGTTACCCTAATGGAACCCACAACAGGAACTGCACGTTTCGATTCATTCGATCTTCACAGAGACCGAAAAGAAATAAGAAGTATACTCGGCTACTTACCCCAGGATTTTCGTTTCTTTTCAAAATTAAAAACCTGGGAATTTCTTGATTATGCAGCCTCTTTAGCTGGTATCAGGAGTAAACAAATGAGAAAAAATAAGGTTGATGAATGGCTAGAGAAAGTCGGTCTATTCGATGTTCGCGAACGCGATGCAAACAAGCTCTCCGGAGGTATGAAACGTCGATTAGGAATTGCTCAAACATTGATAGGCGATCCTAAAATAATTATTGTAGACGAACCCACAACGGGGCTTGATCCTGAAGAAAGAATTCGATTTCGAAACATTTTATCTGAAATCAGCCAGCAAGATGTTTCCATCATTTTATCAACTCACATTGTTGGTGACATATCAAGTGTTTGTAATAACCTTGCCCTATTAAATAATGGAGAATTGGCTTTTAAAGGGACACCCGAAGCTTTAATAGAAAAGGCTAAGGGTCACGTTTGGCAAGTCAGTACATCTGGCTACGAATATGATTTAATCAAAGATAAATACGCAGTTGTTTCTACGATTCCAACTCAGGAAGGATGGGATATTCAACTCATAGGCGATGGCAGTCAATTAAAAAACGCCATAGAAATTGAGCCAAACCTTGAACATGCCTATGTTTATTTCATGGAAGAAACTTCAGAACTCATTTAGCAACTATAAATATGATCTCAATTCACACAATTCGTACTGTCGCTAAATTTGAAACCCGAACCTTACTTAGATCCTGGTTTTTCAGGATATTTGCTGGCTTATCAATCCTTTTCGTTGGAATTTTTAATATTGCTGCTTTTGTAGAAGGTAGTGATTCGCCATGGATTTTTAGAGCCTTACCTGCTGCTATCCCTTATGCCAACCTAATTATTCTCAATTTAGGACAAGCAATTGTAGCCATATTTTTAGCCTCCGAGTTTTTAAAACAGGATAATAAAAACGACTCCGTTGAGGTTATCTATGCAAGATCGATGACCAATAGTGAGTATATTCTTGGAAAATCTTTTGGAATAATCGCCGTTTTTATCATTCTCAATATCTTGATTCTATTGATGGGGATTGGCTTTTCTTTTTTAAGTAATGAGTCTTCTCAAAGTGTGCTGCAACTCTTATATTACCCCCTTTTGATTTCAGTACCAACCTTGGTTTTTATACTTGGTTTGGCCTTCTTTTTTATGACGATATTGAAAAATCAGGCCATCACCTTTATCATCCTTCTAGGTTATATTGCGCTCACTATTTTTTATCTGAATACAAAATTCTATCACATCTTCGATTATATCGCCTATCAAGTGCCAATGATGAATTCCACGATTGGGGGCTTTGGAAATCTTACTGAAGTCATCATACATAGGGGAATTTATTTCTTCTTAGGAATAGGCTTCATCTTCTTTACCATCTCAAAATTGAATCGTTTACCCCAATCCAAACGCTTGGTTTCTTTACCAATTTATTTGGCTTTACTGGCATTTCTTTGCGGTGGTGGATTAATTTGGAAATACATCAATATAAAAGTTGATAATGATTCATTTAGGCATAAAGTTATAAGTTTAAATAACAAATACCTCTCATATCCGAAAGCCGAAATTAGAGATTGCCATATCGATTTAAATCACCTAGGTGAAAAAATATCAGCAGTAAGTAAACTCAAACTTTACAATTCATCAAATTCAGAATTAGATACCTTACTCTTTAGCTTAAATCCTTCTTTGAAAATTACTTCTATTACCGAAAATAATAAAAAGCTGGAATATAAAAGAGAGACTCATTTGCTCAAAATCGCGCTTTCTAATAAATTGAATAAGGCAAAATATACCGAATTGGTTATTTGCTACGAAGGTTCAATCGATGAAAGAATCCACTTTCTCGATCTTAATCCCAAGCTTGTAGAAGATAATTTCAATGCAGTCATGTTCAGAATAAGGAAAAGATTTTCTTATCTACAGAACAACTTTGTTTGTCTAACGAATGAAGCTCTGTGGTATCCCATTTCGGGGGTAGGCTTTGCCTCTCTCAATCCTGTTTTGCATTCTCCTGATTTCACAAATTTCAAACTAAAAGTTCATACAAAAAACAATCTAATACCTATTTCACAAGGGAAACGAACAACTCTTTCAGATAGCGTTTTTGAATTCCAACCCGAATCAGCACTTCCAAAAATCAGTTTGTTGATTGGAGATTATCAACAATATCGTACAACTGTTGATTCTATAGAATATTCTATCTATTCCATCAAAGGGAATCAATTTTTCCTGCAACATTTTGATTCAATACAAGATAGTTTACCCTCATTAATACGGGAATTGAAAAACGAATACGAAACGAAGTTGGATTTAGAATATCCATTTAAGCGATTCGCTTTAGCCGAAGTCCCCATTCAATTTGCACTTGATAAACACATTTGGTCTATCAGTAGTGATGCAGTCCAACCTGAAATTATTTTTTATCCTGAGAAAGGTGTTTTAATGAAGGAAACAGATTTTAAAAAGAGAAAAAAACGATTTGAAACACGGATGAAGCGTGACAATGAAGAAGTCTCGGATGAGGAACTCCAATCACGAATGTTCAAACAATTTGTCCGCAGCAATATAATACCCTCTGCAACAGAATGGTATCAATTCAATAGTATTGATAGAAACACCTACTCGCCATTTCCAAACTATTATGGCTATTCAACACAATTAAGCTCACCAGATTATCCGGCATTGAACATGGCTTTGGGAGTTTATCTGAAAGAAAAGAATGTCTCATCACAATCGTATTCTCGATGGCGATTCGATGGAATAAGCAAAGAAGAACGGATTAATCTGGAGTTGAAGAAAGCATCTCTTCAAGACATTACAAGAACAGGTTTGAAACCTTCAAATAAAAATGAAGAACAAATCTATCTGAATGATATCCTGCAAGCCAAAGGCATACATCTTTTTTCATTACTCAAAGCTCGCTATGGAGAGGCGAAATTTAATACTTTAATCAAATCTTATATCGAAAATAACAAACACAGAAAATTCAGCTTTACAGACTTTGATAACTTGATAAAACTCAATTGCGGTAAATCGATTGAGGAGGATGTGAAAAACTGGTACACCACTAATAAACTACCCGGATTTCTAATCAAAGATCTCCAAACCTACAAAGTAAAAGATGGTGATCACATCAAATATCAAATTCGATACAAAATTTCAAACCCGAAATCGTCTGATGGAATAGTCACGGTTAGTGTTGAATTGAATGATCAAAACGGAAGACGAAATCGCCGAAATCAAGGGAATTCAAAACCACCCTTTTCTAAATCAATTTTCATTCCTGCAAATTCAGCTCGTGAAATCGGTTTTGTTTTTCCTTCTCAACCAAGCAGAATGAATATCTCGACTCACATTTCTGAAAATTTACCTAATAGTCTGGTTTACGATTTCAGTACATTTTCGGAAACGAAAAAAACAAAGTTTTTCAATGATGTAAAGGATTGTGAGGCATTTGAAGGCATTCTTGCCGATAACGAATTTGTTGTTGACAACGAAGACAAAGGTTTCGAATACGTTCAGGTATCAAACAAAAGTTCTTTGAAACAATGGATAGATGAAAACCGTATTTCAACTCACGAGTATTCTCGTCTGCGTACATGGAACCCGCCCAATGAATGGAAAAATGTTCTTCGTTCCGGCTTCTTTGGAAAATATGTTCGTTCGGCCTTTTTTACAAAATCAGGACAAGGTGATCGTTCCGCAACTTGGAAAGCAGATCTCAAAAAGGGGGCTTATTACGACGTATTCTGTCATATCGAGAAAGTAAGTGGATATAGCCGAAGAAGGCAACAAAAAAAGACGGATTATAATTTTAAAATCTATCACGAATCCGGATTCGAAGAGATTAATAAAAGTGATCAGGAATTGGAAAATGGATGGAACTATCTGGGAACTTATTTCATTACACCAGAAACTTCAAAAGTTGAATTAACCAATAAATCCAAAGGAGCTTACCTTTTTGCAGATGCAATTAAGTGGGTCGAAAACAAGTAAATAACCAGAAACTATATAAGGCATGATCAAAACGAAACTACAGCTTGTATTAATGAAGATTTTAATATGTGCAGGAGCAATTCTATTCAGCTCCCTAAGCTCTCAAGCTCAAAAAGAAATTACTCTTGATGAAGCTCTTTTAATAGCCCTTTCGAACAGTCCCGATATTAAAAAATCGAAAATAAACATGGAGCAAAATAAAGAACGCCTAAATGCTCAACTCGCTTCATTACGATCACGTTTCACTCTTGACATTACTCCTATAACCTATGACAAGACAGAATCTTACAACGAATATTTTTCGAAATGGAATACCTCCGAGAATAAGGGTTCTAAAGGAATATTTACGGTTTCACAACCCATAAAATTATCTGATGGGCGTTTATCCTTAAGTAATGAATTTGGCTATCAGGATAATTATTCTGAAGCAAGTACTTCGAATTATGCCGGATACAACAACTCGCTTTACATTCAATACGATCAACCTTTATTCACATTCAATAAAACAAAGATGGATTTGACTCGTAATGAGTTGAATCTTGAGAATGCTACCCTGTCCTACTCCATACAAATGCTAAATATGGAAAAACAAGTAAATCAAGCATTTTACACGATATATCAAAAACAAATGGCTTTAAAAATTGCCGAGGAGGAGTTTGAAAATCAGAAAGTTAGCAAAGGGATTATTGCCAGTAAGGTTGAAGGTGGTTTATCGGCTAAGGAAGAACTTTATCAGGCCGAATTAAATTATGCGACCAGTAAATCCAACTTAGATAACAATCGGGTAGAACTTGAGAATGCAAAAGATGAATTTAAACTCCTCTTGGGAATCTCTCTATACGAAGATGTTGCGGTGCGTACAGATATTAAATATATGCCTGTTATCGTAGATCTCGAAAAAGCAATTCAAAACGGTTTAAACCAGAGATTGGAATTGACTCAGCGACAAATCGATTTAAATAATGCCCATTTTGATCTGATTGAGACCACTGCACAAAATGCTTTTAAAGGAAACGTCAATCTTTCGGTTGGCCTGATGGGAAATAATGAAGAATGGCGGAAAGTTTACGACAGACCGACCAAAAGTCCCCGAGTTGGAGTCACCTTCTCTATCCCAATTTTCGATTGGGGAGAGAGAAAAGCTCGAATTAGAGCTGCCGAACTTGAGATCGAAAGTCGCGAAATAGATATGAATAGTTTAAAAAACGATATCACGATCAACATTCGAAAGATCTACCGAAATTTGAAAAACCTGGTACAGCAAATCGAAATTGCTGAGCAAAATCAAAAGAATGCTGAACTGACCTACAACATCAATTTGGAGCGCTATAGAAATGGGGATTTGACGAGTATCGATTTGGAACGCTTCCAAAATCAGCTTTCTGAAAAGAAAATGAACCTTGCAAACTCGCTAATCAACTACAAACTTGAACTGCTTAATTTGAAAATCCAATCCCTTTGGGATTTCGAACACAACAGATCTTTTGTTCCTCAGGAGTTACAAGAAAATTTGATCAAAGACTAATCACCAATTCAATCATGATATACCATACAAACGCCATAACAATGAAACGAATCGCCTTCATAATTTTAAGTCTTGCCATCCTTTCAGCCTGTAACGATAAGGCAACTGATCTCAATAAAGACATCGCTGTACAGGTTTCTGTAAAGGAAGTTGCAACTAAAAGTATCGAAAAATTCATCAGCACAACCGGTACCGTAAATCCTGTAAAAACAGTAGATGTAAAAAGTGAAGTTGCAGGAAAATATCACTTGAAAATTAACCCTGCAACAGGACGAAAATTTGCTTTGGGTGATTTTGTAAAAGAAGGAACTGAAATCATTGCATTTGAGGACAAGGAATACGAGAACAATATCAAAATCAAATCTCAGGAATTAAGTTTACAAATTTCTCAACAAGGGTTCGATAAGCAACAATCTTTATATGAAAAAGGAGGCGTCACACTATCTGATGTGAAAAAAGCTGAAATCGACTTGATAAATGCAAAATACGCATACGAAGATGCCCTATATCGTTTAGCTAAATTAAAAATCAAAGCGCCCTTTTCAGGCACAATTACGAGTCTAAACCACTACACAGAAAATACGAGGGTTGAAGCTGCTTCACCTCTATTCGGTATTATGGATTACAGCAAGCTTCTTATGGAAATTAATCTTGCCGAAAAAAATATCGCTTCGGTTAAAACGGGTCAGAAAGTTAAGATCGTGAACTATACCATTCCTGGTGATACCCTAAGTGGTGTATTGGCCCAAATTTCACCTGCTATAAACTCAGAAACCAGATCGTTCAAAGCGGTTATCAACATCAATAACTCCAAGCTTTTATTGCGTCCAGGAATGTTTGCAAAAGGTGAAATCATCGTTGCAAAAGCCGATAATTCAATTGTTATTCCTAAAGATATCATCTTAAGCAAACAGAATGGGAATATCGTATTTGTGGTAAACAAGGGTTTGGCTGAGGAAAGAGTTGTTCAGTTTGGATTAGAGAATCCTAAAGAGGTTCAGATCGTTTCTGGTTTGGAAGAAAAGGATCGTTTAGTTATTAAAGGTTTTGAAACCTTAAGAAACAGATCGAAGATTAAAATTGTAAAATAGGCTTGTTATTTTGAAATCAGCACCTTCTCAATTCAAAATAGCATAACAAACTATTATAAAGTCTTACAAAATGAAGAAAATAACTCAATTTTCGGTCAACTATCCAGTGACAGTATCCATGATCATTATGGCGATATTGCTCTTGGGATACGTCTCGCTTGGCAAGTTAAACGTTGATCTGTTTCCAGAAATGAATGCGCCACGCATATTTGTGGAAATAAAGGCAGGTGAACGTCCTCCCGAAGAGATCGAAAAACAATTCATTGAGGCCATCGAAGCACAAGCTATTCGTCAGAAAGGTGTGAGTCAGGTTTCATCCGTTTGTATGGTCGGATCGGCAAGACTTACAGTAGAGTACACATGGGGAAGTGATATGGACGAGGCTTTCCTTGATTTACAAAAAACACTCTCTTCGTATAGCCAAAATAGCGATATTGATGAATTTACAATCACTCAACACGATCCCAATGCTTCACCAATTCTGATAGTCGGTATGCTGCATCCTGAAATACAGGATATGAATGAATTGCGTAAAGTGGGTGAGAATTATATTCGCAACGAACTGATTCGATTAGACGGAATTGCGGAGGTTGAGTTAACAGGTGCTCAAGAGAAGGAAGTTCGTATCGAAACCAATCAATATTTACTTGATGCTCACAACATAACTATCGATCAGATTGTACAAAAGATACAAAGTCTCAACCAAAATCTTTCGGGCGGAAGCATTGTGGAAATGGGCACCAAGTATATTATAAAAGGGGCTGGTTTAATCCGAAACATCAATGAAATTGAAAACGTCATAGTAGGAACTAAAACAGATTCACCTCCATCAAATACAGAAAAACAAGCGCTGATAAAAGGAAAAGTACCCATCCTTCTAAAAGACATCGCAAAAGTGAGTTTTGTTGCTAAAAAGGCTCAAAACATTGTTCGAATTAATGGTATTAGATGTATCGGTTTATCCATTTATAAAGAAACCGGATCGAATACTGTACAAGCGGTAGAGGATTTTGAAAAGACGATGGTTTCCATCAAGAAAGCCTTACCGGGTTACCAATTTATCACAGTTCAGAACCAGGGGCAGTTTATTCAAAAAGCTATTGATGAAGTCGAAGAAACCGCTTTACTTGGTGTCCTGATTGCCATTTTGGTTCTCTTTGTTTTCTTACGTAGAATAAAAGTAACGGCTATTGTCAGTTTTGCAATCCCCGTTTCTATCATTGCCACTTTCAACCTCATGTATTTCAATGGACTCAGTCTAAACATCATGACTTTAGGAGGGCTGGCTCTTGGTGCTGGAATGTTAGTTGACAATGCGATTGTCGTTATTGAAAATATCTTCCGGAAAATGGAATTGGGTCTATCCGTAAAGGATGCTGCCATTGAAGGAACCTCCGAAGTTGGCGGAGCCATTGTGGCTTCAACACTAACCACCATAGTCGTTTTTCTTCCGATTGTGTATATGCATGGGGCTTCAGGAGCCTTATTTAAAGATCAGGCATGGACGGTTGCATTTTCACTTATAGCCTCTCTTTTTGTGGCTATTCTGATGATTCCAATGCTATTCCACTATGCTTACAAAGGAAAAAGGAAAAACATCAAATTCAAATCAGTGAAAATTGGTTGGTACGGCGTCCTACTTAAGAAATTACTCAGTAAACGAGTTTTAATTATTGGTGGGGCAACAATTCTTTTAATCATTACAGGCCTCATCCTGCCTTATGTAGGCAATGAATACCTGCCTAAAGCTGGTATTGGCGAGTTCAGTCTTAATATCGAACTGAAAGAAGGCACACAGCTTGAAAGAACCAGCCAAACCGTAATCGCAATAGAATCCATGCTTAACCAATCTATGGGAGAGCAATTCGAAACAATTTATAGCCAAATAGGCCCGGGAAGCAGCTCATCAACAGACAAATCTGTATTCCAGAATGAGAATACAGCCAATATTAAAATTCGTCTTAAAAGTGAGTATCTGGCTCAATCCGAAAGTATCCTGAATCACGTCAGCACCTTAATCGCTGGAATTCCGAATGCTGAAATTACAATTGTTCGAGACGAAACAGCCTTGCAATCAACCATTGGAACCGAGAATGCCCCAATTGAAGTTGAGGTAAAAGGGAAAGATATGGAAATCCTGGAACGACTTTCAAATGTAGTTAAGGATCGTTTAAGTCAGGTACCCGATTTAACGAATATCAAAACCAATATCGAAGAAGGTGCTCCTGAAGTTGATGTTGTGATAGATCGTTACAAAGCTGGAATTTTTAATTTAAGTACCGAGGCCATTACCAATCAGCTTCAAGATATCCTAATGGGAAAAAGTGCTGGGAAATTCGAGAAAGGGGGTGAGATGAATGATATTAATATTCAACTACCAGAACATTGCCTATCCGAATTAAATACCATTGGTATTAAAAGTGGCAATGCTGAAATTCCTCTTTACGAGCTGGCTCATATCAAGAAATCCTCATCGCCTAAGCAAATGCTCAGACGAAACCAAACTCGAATAGGAAAGATTAGTGCCGATATTCAAGGATCCGAAGCATTTGATCAGGTTATTGATAAAATAAACAGCAAACTCAAAGGAATCGATTTACCACAAGGCTATCAGGTGAACCTGATTGGTGAAGAACAAAAACGACAAGAAGCACTCTCAAATTTAAGTTTTGCACTGATGCTTTCTATCATTTTGGTCTATATGGTTATGGCGTCACAGTTCGAATCATTAATACACCCTTTCACCATACTCTTAACCATCCCATTGGCTGGAGTTGGTGCTGTTTGGGCCTTCTTCCTTTTGGGTATTCCCATGAATATTATGGCCTATATTGGGATTATTATGCTGGGAGGCATAGCCGTCAACGACTCTATTATTCTGGTTGATGCCATTAATCAGTTTAAGCAACAAGGAGAGCCCTTAATCAATTCAATTGTCATGGCGGGTGAGAATAGGATTCGACCTATCATCATGACAAGTATCACAACTATTTTGGCCCTGCTACCCCTTACCATTGGCTTTGGTGAGAGTGCAGCCTTAAGAGCTCCAATGGCCATAGCCGTTATTGCAGGTTTGATTACCTCAACATTACTGACTTTGGTGGTTATTCCATGTGTTTACTATGTGTTCGATAGAATACAAAACTATTTTTCAAGATCAGTAAACGCAGAATAAAAATCAACGAAGCTAATCAAAGCCTGATACTAAAATCTGAACAGAAATGAATTTCATTATAAAACGAAAGGTTTTAATCGCAATGCTCTTCACCGGACTTAGCATGTTGGGGGTCTTCTCCTACAAGCAACTTCCGGTCGAATTAATTCCCAATGCCCAGCTTCCGATGCTCTTTATTCAGGTTAGCGCGCATCAGGAAGTCGATCCTCGCTATATGGAAAACCAAGCCATCATACCGCTTGAAGGGATCGTTGGAAGTCTTGAGGGGGTTGAAAAGATAACATCTACTGCCGGACAGCAAAGCGGTAATATTCAGATCTCTTTCGAACAAGGAACCAACACGAAATATGCTTATCTGAAACTTGCTGAAAAGGTTGAGCAAGCAAAAAAAGATCTTCCCAAAGAATTCATGGTTCAGGTTGTGAAATTCGATTTAGAACAACTCACCAATATGTTCATGAATATTCAGGTTCGTGGCAGTGGAGGAGTCGATCGTGTTCGACAAGTCACTCAGAATGAGATACTGGATCAGATTAAAAATATAGATGGTATCGCGAATGTTGCCATTTTTGGTGGACGTGAAAAATCGATTGAAATTTTACTTCGCGATGATGTTTGCAAAAGTTACGGCATCAGTCCATCACAGGTTCGCTCAGCTCTTAGCCAAAATGACAGTAAAAGAAGCTTTGCAGGTAAGGTTATCGAGAATAACAGAATGCACTTTGTTAATGTGGTTTCAGAATTTACTGATATAACAGATATTCACGAATTGGTTGTAAAGGAACAAGGCAAAATCAAACTTAAAGATATTGCCGATATTCATTTTGGTGTAAAAGAACAAAATTCATATAGTCGCGTCAATGGGAAAGAAGCCGTTACGCTGCAATTGACCAGAGATGCACAGGCGAATATTATTGACTTGTCTGAGACGGTTATTGAAAAGATTGCGGAACTTAATCACGAATTAGAAAACAAAGATGTGAGTATTGTTGTCCAATCCAACAGTGCTGAAATCATGAAAACCAATATCGATTTAATTATCGAATTGGCGCTGGTAGGTGGCTTACTGGCCATCTTTGTTCTATGGATTTTCTTGAAAAATATTCGTTTAGTTGTCGCCATTGCTTTGGCTATTCCCATCTCAGTTTATACGGCATTTAACTTTTTCTATGCCTATGGCATCAGCATTAACACCTTAACCCTTTTAGGGATGGCTCTTGCCATTGGTATGTTGCTCGATAATAGTATCGTCGTCCTCGAAAATATATATCGACTGGCAGCTAAAAAAATTGATGCCGATACGGCCGTTATTCAAGGCACTAAAGAAGTATGGCGTTCAATATTTGCAGCCACACTGACGACCATAACCGTGTTTCTGCCCTTTTTGTTTTCTTCAAACTTCATGATTGGACTGATGGGAAAACACATTGGTGTTTCCATTATTTCAACGCTTTTGGTTTCATTAGTCGTCGCTCTGCTTTTGATTCCTATGATTACGCATACGTTTCTAAAACGTAAGGGTAAAAGCCGTCCTGTAAATTTCGAAAACATCTCGCTTCATAACCGATTGGTTCAAATCTATCTGGTTCTTTTAAAATCTTGCATGCGATTCCCTGGAAAAACAATTCTGGGGGCACTTGGGCTATTTTTCATCACACTATTAATCAGCTTAGGCCTGAGCTTTATGTCAAAAAACGAAGCTGAAATAAAGGACATTAAGCTCTATGTAACACTTCCGGGCGGCACCACTCTCAACAATACGGATCTTGTAATTAGAGAAGTCGAGAAAAATCTTGAATCCCTTGAAGAGAAGAAAGATATCACGAGTCAGGTTTACGAAGAAGAGGCCGTCTTAAGCATCTCATTAGTCGATGACTATCGTGATATACTAAACCGATCTATTCCGGCCATTAAGAAAAATATATTAGAACGTCTCGAAAATATTCCACGAGCTTCATTCAGCTGGGAAGCACCTGCAAAAGGGCGCCGATTTGGTGGCGGCGGTGGAGATTTTGGCGGTGATAATCCTTTTATGGGAATGCTGGGCCTGGGAACACAAAAAGAGAAACTCGTTATTAAAGGACAGG
>Ga0193952_1000813_pt1 | contig 12467 bp, 14 predicted proteins | sample BB_3_MG_FD_140368 | JGI IMG/M metagenome (GOLD analysis project Ga0193952, IMG submission 140368) | Microbial mat bacterial communities from the Broadkill River, Lewes, Delaware, United States - BB_3_MG | ecosystem: Environmental > Aquatic > Freshwater > River > Microbial mats | place: USA... | reverse complement strand
TTGTTGCATATTTAAAAAATATTTGACATGGAATAAAAATATGAAAAGTATATAAAATTTATATAAAAAGTATATACTTTTTATATACTAATAAATCCTATAAAAGAGATAAATAAACCATTTTTGGTAGTATTTATCTCTTTGTTTATTATACTTTTATAGGATCGATGGTGAATTAAATGTTCGTAATAAAGACACTCAAAGAAATATAAGAATTGGGGGGAAGAAATAATATCATAAGGATAATGAATAGTTTGAAAAAGTAGCGAAGTATTTTTAATAGGAATAATTATTGCATATAAGCACCTATAAAAGGTGTAAATATGGAAAATATAAAAGAAAAACTTATAAACGGTAGTCTAGTACCATTCTTAGGGATGGGGATATTTAAAAATGTTTTGACTAAAGAAGGTAGTACTCTTCCATTTGATAGTGATAGTATGATACTTGCCTTGAATAATGGACGAGCTATGAGTTCACGACTAATGTACGAATACAGCCGTGCTGCTATGAGTTTGGAACAAAGAAAAGGTCGTGAGTATATTATACAAATGACCAATCATATTTATACTTCAAAAGAGTATGATTTACCTTACACTTATGAGATCTTAAAAGAGATTCAACCAAAATATCTTATTGATACAAATCTTGACAATAGTGCATGTAAAGTGTACGAACACAGAGCGCATTTTATGATTACAGGTGTTTCTCGTGTGATGGGTGGTTATGATAGATTTGTTATATACTTATATGATTTGGAGACAAAAACCTATAATAAAATAGAAAAAGAACAACTCAATGATACTCTCCCTATCCTTTTTAAACCAATGGGTTCAACTGTCCCTGATATGGATTTTATTGTAAGTGATGCAGATTTTGTGGATTGGCTCACAGAAGCTATGGGTGGGTATGCTATCCCTCCATTTTTAAAAGAGTATAAAAAAGAGAAGTCATATCTCTTTTTGGGAGTTGATTTTAGTCGGGATACATTTAGAATGGTTTCAAATGAAATTACATTAGGTCTCAAAGATGGATATGTGGTGACACCTCAAGAGTCCTTTACAAAAAAAGAAACACAATTTATCAAAAACCATAACTTAAGCATTATTACAAATGATGTGGAGAAATTCTTAAAGGAGATATAATGAAAGCTCCCTTTACTTGTAACTTTTGTGGAAAAGATACGAATGATGTGATAAAATTATTTAGTGCAGAAAATGTTCATATTTGTAATGAATGTGTAGAAAGATGCAGTACAATACTGCATCAAAATGAGATAAAAGAAACAAAAAAAGCGTTTCAAAAAGGTTTGTCTTTTCCTCCAAAAATAAAAGAGCATTTAGATGAATATGTTATTGGTCAAGATGAAGCCAAAAAAATTTTAGCTGTTGCTTTGTATTCACACTATAAAAGGGTAGACAAACCAATATATAAAAATATAGAGATAGAAAAATCAAATATTTTGCTTATAGGTCCTACAGGAAGTGGGAAAACGCTCCTTGCAAAATCACTTGCTCGGATTATGAATGTACCTTTTGCTATTGCTGATGCCACTGCTCTTACGGAAGCTGGTTATGTTGGAGAAGATGTAGAATCTATCCTTTCTCGACTTTTAGCCTCTGCTGATTTTGATATTGAAAGAGCACAACAAGGGATAATCTATATTGATGAGATTGATAAAATAGCAAATCAAAGTGAAAGTGCTACAAGTGGAAGAGATGTGAGTGGTGAGGGCGTACAGCAGGGATTGTTAAAAATACTTGAAGGTGGAGAGGTTTATGTCCCTTTGAAAGGGAGTCGAAAGAACTCTGCTACTGAAACTATTTTGTTTGATACGACCCATGTACTTTTTATCTGTGGAGGTGCTTTTAATCAACTTACCGATAAAGAGAAAGCAAAAAAAGCAAAAAAAAGTAGCACAATGGGATTTTTGAGTGAAAATCAAGAGGAAGATACAAAAGAGATCGAATCAAAAGATCTTATCTCTTTTGGTCTTATCCCTGAATTTATGGGGAGAATCCCTGTCATTGCTACACTTGATGAACTCTCAGTAGAAGATCTAGTCAAAGTACTTCAAGAACCTAAAAATGCTATTATTAAACAGTATCAAGCATTATTTGAGTTAGATGGTATCTCTATTGACTTTAACGATGAAGCACTTCTAAAAATTGCAAGTATGGCAAAAGAGAAAGAGGTGGGTGCTCGTGGACTTCGAGGGATTATAGAAAAAATAATGCTCCCTTTACAGTATGAACTTCCCGAAAGAGAAGATATAGATAGATGTATCATCACCAAAGAATTTATTGACAAAGAGATAACACTCGACCAAATTATTAGCTCTGATGAATAGGTACAAAATTGCCTATTGAAATTTTAAATTAAAACTACAATGAATCGTGATAGAAATTTTTCAATTTTTTCAATTTTTTAAAAGAATCAGGCAATTTTGAAATATTATTTTCCTCTATATCTAACTCATAAAGATTTGACAATAATCCAATATTTTCAGGTAATGCTTCTAGTATATTTGCACTAACACTTAAATGATTTAGATTTGTAAGATCACACAATGAATCAGGAAGATATTTGAGATGATTATTATCAAGAGTTAAGATTTGTAAATCTTCGAGTTGACTCAAATCAAAATTTAACTCTTTTAAATTATTATCATTAAGATTGAGTTTTATTAACATATCATGCGATTCTAATGAGGGGAGATCTTGTATCTCATTACCCTCAAGTAAGAGTGTTTCTAACTCTTCTATCTCACTAATAGATGGAGGAAGTTCTGTGAGTTTGTTATAGGATAGATCCAAATAATATAGCGTATCCATATATTCAAACACATCTGGCAAGTTTTTTAATTCATTGGTATCTAAAGAGAGATATAATAATTTTGTAAAGTTTCTCAATCGAACAGAAAGTGTTTTTAATAGGTTTGTTGCTAAAGTCAAGCGTGTAAGCTTACTTAGATGATAAAATGTCTTTGGTAACTCTACAAGCCTATTTCCATTGAGGTTCAAAATAACTAATGATTCTAAATCCCCTATGCTTTGAGGAAGCTCTGAAATAAGATTATTTTCACATTGTAGATTTTTGAGTTTTTTTAGATTTCCAATACTTTGTGGGAGCGTTGTGAGTCTATTATTTGACAATTTTAAAACAGTTAGATTGGTAAGTAATCCTATAGATTCAGGAAGCTCTCTTATTTTCTTTTTTGTTAAATCTAGCGTACAGATATTTTTTAAACTTTTTATATCTAAAGAGATTTTTTTTCCTACATTATGGGAGTTTAACCATCTTGAAAGATCTTCTATTGTGTCATTCATAATTTTATTTACCTCGCTTTCATCTGTTCTATCAAAAAGTCAATCTCTTCATAATCAACTTTACCAAATTCTATCATATTAAACAAGCCCATAAGCGGTCTTCTACAACATGTTTTATTACACTTTGTTACTAATTTTTTTGCTTTTTTATAAGGGAGATCTGTTTCTTTGAAAATATTCACCGCTTCAAGGACTGTTGTTTCACCACAATCACAAATGATTTTATTTTGAATATTTTCCATAAATAGCCTTTATTTCAAAAAATCATATTTTGATTTGTATTCATTTACATCTTTCATCAAAATTTCAACTTGTGTACTTAGTTGAGACAAGCGTGTATATTCAGTCCAAATTGTATCCTCTACAATATCATGTATCTCACCTGCAACCTCGGTTACTTTTCTTTTGCATTTTGCATACTCTTTTTTGATTGTTTTTTGTTCTTCAGTCAATACCATTTTTTATCCTTTTTATTTTGTTTAGAGTGCATAGATCATCTCCAAATTTATATTTGGTTTTTTGTTTATATACATTAAATGAAAGTCATTCCTCAATTCAAAATTGTAGGAACGATATAAATCAGTAATCTCTTTTATTTTACTAGGGATAAAAGAGATTATTCTTTTCAATCCCCTATGATAAATAAGTCCTCTTATTAATTTTTCGGCGTCACTATACGCCGCATCCTCCATAATCCATGGAGATATTTTGATCATATTTTTGTGTATTGCATAAGAGTGTTGATAACCAGCAGGAGTAGAGAGAAATAGTGAGGATTTTTTGAATACATTTTTTGTTATATATTGTATTCTCTTTTCTCTAAATGCTCTTGTATCTATAGAATCAACAAGAGGTAAATAATTTTCATTTGCAATAGATTTTGCGGTTGCATTTGAAAAGTTAAAAGCATGTGCACCACCTTTATAGATAGCCTGAGAAAAAGAGGAATACTCTTGAAAATCAAATGTTTTAAAAAACTCTTTTTCTACTTTTTGTACCAAAATCAAAACTGTTTTTTCTTCAGATGATAGAGTATTTATAAATAATTGTAACACTCTTTTTTTGATATTCTCATCAACACTCTCAAGATAATAAAAGTTATTGATGAATATCATATTGTCAAACTCATACGCCGTTAAAAAACATACAAGAGTATCCTTATCATACACCCCATAACATAAGTCACTATTTGATTCAAATGTTCGTAATATCAAATTCATATCTATGATTTGTGATTTTTGAAACTCCTCTAAATCACTTACAAATTCATGCTGTCGTATCCACCCTACGAACATAAATACAACTCTTTTAATTCTGATTGGTTCATCACTTTTTTTCTATCGGTCACTATTTTTCGTACTAGTGGTAACATATTTTGTACTCTTTGTTTTGAAGCAGTGATTCCTATAGCTTTGAGATGATAGAGTAAAGTAGCACTTCCTGAGTGTTTTCCTATTGGAAAATATCGATTAAGACCTACATCTTCTGGATCAAAAGCTTCATAAGCATTTTTGTTTTTTATCATCCCATTGACATGAATACCTGACTCATGAGAAAAGATATGTTTCCCCACTATTGGAGTATTATTTCCTATAGGTTTGTTAGCAGCTTTAGAAACACAATGTACAAGCTCTTTAAGTTTTTTTCCTTGGATAGTACGAGGCTCATTAAATTGATGGGTGAGACTCATTAGTACCTGTTCAAAAGAAGCATTTCCAGCACGCTCCCCCAAACCGATTACAGTTGTATTGGCACTTTTCGCCCCTGCTTGTATACCCGAAATAGAATTTGCTGTTGCCATTCCAAAGTCATTATGGGTGTGCATCTCAATATCAAGAAGATCTAAAGAGCTTAAATAAGAGATATTTTCATAAGTAGCTTGTGGAGTTAATATCCCTACAGTGTCACAGTAACGAAACCTATTTGCTCCCAAAGAGTGGGTAAATTTCATAATATCTGACAAAAAACTATTGTCAGCTCGACTAGCATCTTCACCCCCTATACACACAAAAAGATTTTCTTTTTTTGCTAAGGTAAGTACCTCTTCTAAATTTCTGTATAATTTATCTTTGTTCCCTTTGAACTTTATATCGATTAAAATTTCTGAAACAGGTATAGAGAGATCGACAGCTTTGACACCACACTCCAAAGAGGCTTCTAGGTCTTCTATGGTTGCTCTATTCCAGCTCATGATTTGTATAGGGAGGTTAAGATTGAGGATCTCTTTTAATTCTTCTTGTTCTTTCGAACCCATAGCAGGAATACCCACTTCAAGTTCGTCGGCACCTGCTTCATATAAAAGTTGTGCAATGGTAAGTTTTTCTTTCAGTGTAAAAGATACATATGGTGCTTGTTCACCATCTCGTAATGTTGTGTCATTTATTATTGTCATCTTTTTTACCTTTGCTTAGATACACTACTATTTTATATAAATATTGTCTTTTATCCTACTTGTTTTTCCATCTCGTTTTCAGTAAAAAAATGTTTTTGAACAGCATCAAATACTGATGTTTCTATAGGCTGATTTGCATAAGACTCATCTGCAATAAGATTAATAGATTCCAACTCAGAAAGAGGACAGTCTCCAATTTTTTCAGTTAATAATATATCACAATCTTTGAGAGTAGTTTTGATCTCCTCTATAGGATTATCATTACACTCTTCAGGTCCTTTACAGTAAGAACTCTCAATTTTTCTATGCATTACAAATTTGTATGCTTTGTCACCTACTTCATAAACTAAAAACTCTTGAGCTGAACCAAAGTGCATATTGATCATACCCTCACCAGCTGTTGTAACTGCTACAAGTTTTGTTTCACCTGTGCTACTTAACTGTTCTTTTGTAGCTTGTTCAATCTTGATTCGATCATTTGCAGCATTGAGATGTGTTCTCCAGTTTTCAATCATCTCATGCTTTTTAGCTCTTGCACTAATGTTGTATTTTCTCTCTAGTTCATCAAAACTTAATGCAACAAAAGCCTCTTTACCAAACTCATCACCTCTATCTTCACTAATAAGTCCAACGGCATCTGCTCTACATTGTCTACAGTGTTGCATCAGTTTCATATCCATTCCACATGCTTCTTGTGCTGCCATTTGTTCTTGGTCTGTAGCACTAGGAACTCCATCAAGTCCAAATTTTGTTCCAAATTCAGGAGAAGATAAAAGTGGCATAATATTGTGCAGTAATACATCCATCTCTTTGAGTTTTTTTGCTACATTTGGTAGATCTTTGTCATTGACTCCAGGGATCAAAACAGAGTTTGCTTTGACTAAAATACCACGATCTGTAAGCATCTTGATACCCTCAAGTTGTTTTTCAAGTAAAAGTTTTGCACCTTCAGCTCCCCAGATCTTTTTATGATTCCAGTGTACCCATGGATAGATCTTACTTCCTATCTCACCTGTAGTATCTACTGTATTTATAGTCACTGTTACATGGTCTACATTGTATTTTACTAACTCATCAATATAATCAGGTAGTCGTAATCCATTTGTAGACAAACAAAGTTTTAGATCAGGTGCTTTTTCTTGAAGCATTCTAAATGTATCAAAAGTTTTTTGAGGATTTGCCAATGCATCCCCTGGACCTGCAATCCCTACAACAGAAAGCTGTTGTATATCTCCACCTACGAAGAGTACTTTTTTTACAGCTTCTTCAGGAGAAAGTTTTCCACTTGTAACCCCTGGACGACTCTCATTTGAACAGTCATATTTTCTATTACAGTAGTTACATTGAATATTACAAGCAGGTGCAACTGCTACATGTATTCTGGCATAGTGTTGGTGAGCACCTTCACTATAACACGGATGGTTATTTATTTTTTCTTGAATCTCTAAAGCTTTAGAATCATTTGGATCAAATCCCATATCACTTGTAGTACTGCAACCTGTTGAACAACTCATTTTATATCCCTTTTGATCTATTTTTTCTTTGTATTAATTGTTTATATACACTAACTATTCCGTAAATTTTTTATAGTATTACAGGAGAGTTTTCTTCCCTCATCTCTATTGAGATACTTTCCCTAAAAGGTCGTGGTTGATTTTCTGGAGAAAATATCCCTTTTTTCTTATGAACTCTTATCTTATAAATACCCTCTTCATCGCCCTGTAAATAGTGTTCGTTATATTCTGATATATATGGCATATCCCATACGATACACTCTTCAGTAGGACATACATCGACACATTTTGGTACAGTTGAATCGACACACTCTATGCACTTTTCTGGTTTGACATAGGTAAATTCAGGATCTTCAAGTGGTGAATCATCCGCACTTACAATAGCTGTAGCTGGACACTCATCGATACATGCATCACAATTAATACATGTATCAGTAATCAGAACGGACATATTACCATTGACCTATCGTAGCGTGTGCCTCTCTATCTTCATAAGAGATATCTTCAATAAAAGGTTGTGATTTTTGTTCTGGTAACATTAATCCTTTTTTCTTATGAACTCGAATATTATAAATACCCTCATCGTGACCAAATTGGTAATGTTCTGTATAATCTGTAGTATATGGCATATCCCATACAATTGCCCCCTCAGTAGGACATGCTTCTACACATCGTGGTTCATCCGCATGATTGACACACTCGACACAGCTTTCTGGTTTCACATAGAACTTATCATCACTCGGATTCTTCTCATTTGTATCTTCTAATATTGCTGCAACAGGACACTCAGGCGCACACGCCTCACAATTTATACATTCTTCAGTAATCATAACTGCCATCTTTTTCCCCTTTAGTTTGTTGTAGATGAGCATAATTGTTTTTAAGTTTTAGTTTTAGTGTATTGTAAACTGTTTATACTCATCGTTTTAAAACTATACATTTTGTATTCCGTAGAGAATAAATAATTTAGAGGAATACTTTATGTATATAAATAGGTACTTAGTAATAAAGGGTTTATAAATGGAAGTACTTGTAGAAGATAAAAAAATAATATTACAAAAAAAAGACCGAAAAATAGGCTCAGAAGCACCTGCTATAAAGCTGAAAATGCTTGATGAGAATAGTAAGGTGATCGGAATGATGGCAGATAAAGTACAAGTTATTATCACGATAAACGACCCTGCTGATATTGTTGATTTATTGACAACTATTATCAAAAAATACAACAATCAAGCAAATATATATATTATCTCCTCTTCCAAAATACAAATTGATCTTGATTCAAGTATGCTCTCTACAGACTTTCAAAATTTAAGTCTAAAATTAGGTGTCAATATCAATGAGTCACTTATGGCAAAATCGATTTTTATTATTGATAAAGAAGGTGAATTTGTTTATAAAGAGATACTGCCAGATCTCACAAGTGATTTTGACCATGAAAAATTTGATACAACTCTTTCTGAAGCGATCCACTTCAAGAAAAAAGGACACACCCATGAAAACTGGATGGGCGTATAATGTTTAGCGATAAAAACAAGCTCTGGTTACAAGAAAATGACTACGATATAAATGATATCAATAAAGTAGGTAAACATGGGAATAGTGCTTTGATGAAAGCTGTAAGAGAAGCAAATGTTTCACTTGTCGAAGAGATTTTATTACAAAATCCAACATTAGAAACTACAAATGTTGATGGTAATACGGCTCTTTGGAATGCTTGTTTTGGACAAAATTTTCAGTGTGTAGAGATGCTTGTAAATGCAGGGATACAACTTGATACAAAAAATGACAATGGTGTGACTGCATTGATGTATAGTGCAAGTGCTGGTAAAGAGGATATGGTTCGATTATTATTACAATTTGGAGCTGATAGATCTTTGGAAAATTTAGATGGCTTTAAAGCTATTGATTTGGCTGTTACCCCCACTATTTATAGGTTATTAAAATAAAATAAAAGGAAAAAAGTCATGTATTCTCAAAAAAAATACTCCAAAGAATATAATGACATAACATCTCAAGTATTTGAAAAATCACTTGAAGGGGTTATGATAACTGATTGTGATAATAAAATAATACTGGTCAATCAAGCTTTTGAAGAGATGACTGGCTTTTTACTCAAAGATATACGAGGCTTAGAAGCCAATATACTCAAATCAGGGATCAACGATAATAATTTTTACTTTAAGATGTGGCAACGCTTGAATAATAAAGGAAGCTATAGAGGTGAGATCTGGAATAGAAAAAAGGATGGTTCACATCTTGCGTGTTTTTTAAGCATTAGAGTTGTTTATGATACTCATGGTGATATAAAAAACTATATTGCTATGTATTTAGATATTACTGAAAAAGTACAGAATGAAGAGGAGATTTATAAATTAGCGTATCATGATATACTCACAAAACTTCCAAATAGAACCCGCTTCAATCAATACATTACGACTCTTTTAGAACAGCAAGAGAGAGTTGAAAAACCATTTGCACTTTTATTTTTAGATCTTGATAATTTTAAATATGTTAATGATACTTTTGGACATAATACAGGAGATCTATTACTTATAAAAGTGGGGAAAATTCTCAAATCTATTTTACGAAAAACAGATTTTATTGCACGGTTAGGGGGAGATGAGTTTACAATTGTAATTGAAAATTATGAAAGTTTACAACAAATCAAAACTCTTTGTACAAAAATAATTGATAGATTGATGCAACAATTTATTATTAAAGCCAATAAATTTAATATTGGCTGTAGTATTGGAGTAGCTATTTATGATGATGATGGGATGAACCAAACTACTCTCCTCAAACACGCTGATACAGCCATGTACAAATCCAAACAAAATGGTAAAAATAGATTTACATTTCATACTCAAGCTATGAATAATGAACTTGCAAAAAAAATAGAGCTAGAAAATGGACTCAAAGATGCTCTTTTGTTTGGAGAGTTTGAGGTCTATTATCAAGCAAAAGTCTCTTTGTGTAACGATACTATTCAAGGTGCAGAAGCACTTATACGATGGAACAATCCTCTTTTGGGTATTGTGGGTCCTAATGACTTCATCTCTTTTGCTGAAGAGGTTGGAATTATCAACCAAATTGGTGATTTTGTTCTTAATTCTGTTTTTACGAATATAGAAAAGATAAAAGAGATACTACAAGATAATAATTTTGTGGTTTCGATCAATATATCTTCAATGCAACTTCAAGAAAAATCATTTGTAGAAAGAGTCAAATTCTTTTTAGACAAAACACAATGTGATCCAAATATGATAGAGTTTGAGATAACCGAAACAATTATCATGGCAAATATTGAGGAAAATATAAGCAAACTTTTAGAGATAAAAAAATTAGGAATCAACCTCTCTATAGATGATTTTGGTACAGGTTATTCTTCGATGAGTTACTTACAAAAGCTCCCCATTGATAGTCTTAAAATTGACAAATCATTTATTGATGAGATCTCAAAAAATGGGGATGAAAATATTCTTGTAAATGCAATTATCTCTTTGGCAAAATCTCTCAAGCTTACTACTATTGCAGAGGGTGTGGAATATAGCTATCAAGAAAAATATCTTAGAGATGTAGAGTGTAATGCTATTCAAGGTTTTTTATATTCAAAACCACTTCCACTTCAAGATTTTTTAGAATACACAGAACAATTTAATCAAAAGGAAAATTAGATGGGAAAAATCGAAGATAAAATAAAACAAGACCTGATGCAAAGTATATTTACAGATACTTTTAATATTTATGAATTTATTAACAATAGGTATCAACTCAGTGAGGAGAATAGAAAAATTGTTATTGCAAAGATAAATACACTCAATAACGAACTCACTGTTTTATTAAAAGATACAAAACTTTCGTGAACTAACCAATCCTCATTTAGCGGTTTAAATAAAATGGGGTAGTTCACCCACAATCCAAGCAAAACTCAAAAAAAGCTCATATCTCGATAATACGGTGTTTTTAATAGCAAGGTAAGTAATGTATAACCTAATAGTGCAAAAATCTCTTCTAGCTATCTTAAAACTCATTTAAACATATATTGTATATCTTTTTTATCTTTTAAAAATATAATTAAATTAAATAATACAAAAAAGAACGCATGTCTGCACGCTCGCACACACGCACATGTTTATATATTTTCTTCTTCTTTTATTATATATTACCTATTACAGACAAGTCACGGGGGTAGTGTTTATCGGGTGTTGCGGGAAATTAAAACTACTTTTTGCCCTTTTAAAACTACTTTTTGCCCTTTTAAAACTACTTTTTGCCCTTTTAAAACTACTTTTAATCTATATGTAGTTTTAAAATATTATACTTTCACAGATTTAAAAAAAGGAACTAAAAAATGACAAAAGAATTAGTAGAAAATTCTAATATTTCAAGAAGCAATAAAATGATTAATGGTCGAATAAATTTGAAGGCAAAATCATATGATTTATTACGAAGTTTTGCAAGTTTGGTTGATTTTAATGATACAGATTTTCACGAATATAGTTTGGATGTTTTAGATATGGGAATAGACTATAAACGCTCACAAAGTTATATTGATGATATTATGGGTAATCCGTTGAGAATAAAAGATGACCGAAAACAAAAATATCAAAGTTTCTCTTGGATGACATCAATGACTTATGAAAACGGTTGTATTACAGCAAAATTAAATCCTGATTTAAAACCTCTAATGCTCGAATTAAAAGAAAATGGGAATTTCACAAAAACATTTGAGAAATATATACTACCAATGAATAGTTTATATGCAAAAAGAATATATGAAATGCTCTTGCAAAATAAAGATTATGGATATCGAAAATTTAACCTTAAAGAGTTGCAAGAAGTACTCAATGTTCCTAAAAGTATGTATAAATACATGAATTTTAAAGCTAAAATTTTACTCATCGCTATCAAAGAGATCAATAAATATACAGATATTTATATCCCTGTAGATACAGAAAATCTCAAAGATGCCAGCTGGATAAAATTACAATGTGGAAAAACAAGAAAAATCACTCATATTAATTTTGAGTTTCAAAATAAATCTACTGCATCAGCTCCAGCTACAAAATCACAAGAACCAAAAGAGATATCAGCACCTAGCCAAAGCAAAACAGAATTATTAGAAAAAAGGTTTGAAGAGTTAGCAAATAATTTGAGTCTTTTAAACTATTTAGATCTTCCTGCAGAATTTGAAATTAATGAAATTGATGTAGAATTAACAAAAGAGTT
>Ga0193952_1000808_pt1 | contig 12528 bp, 11 predicted proteins | sample BB_3_MG_FD_140368 | JGI IMG/M metagenome (GOLD analysis project Ga0193952, IMG submission 140368) | Microbial mat bacterial communities from the Broadkill River, Lewes, Delaware, United States - BB_3_MG | ecosystem: Environmental > Aquatic > Freshwater > River > Microbial mats | place: USA... | reverse complement strand
GTTCGGACGCTGACTCGCAAGGGGCCATGGATGAATCAGGTCTGGACGGCGATCTGACCAAGCTGAAAGTTGCCGACCTGGTCGAAATCGCTCAGGCCGGTGGCATCGAAACCAAGGGGCTGAACAAGGCTGATCTGATCGCAGCTATTGAAGCCAAGCGTGAATCAGGAGCGACTGAGTAATGTACTGCTCGCGCACCGACCTGGTAGAGCGCTTTGGCGCGGATGTCGTTGCTGATCTGGAGTACGACCGCCCAGAGGCCGTTGCTCAAGCGATTGCCGATACAACGGCGGTGATCGACGGCTATCTGGCCAGTCGCTATCCGCTGCCACTCGCCAGCGTGCCTGCTGTGATTAAGGCGGTTGCCCGCGACCTGGTGCGCTATGCCCTGGACATTGAGCCAGACGATATCGTCCAGCGCCGTCGTGATGAAGCCATCAAGTACCTGGTTGCGATCCAGCGCGGTGAGATGACTCTCGGTCTGCCAGTCGCCGATGAGCCTGATTCACTCGATACCGCCGAGATGCAAAACGACGGTCATGTGTTCTCTCGCAAGAACTCAACGGAGTTCATATGACGGCGTATATCGCAGACGTTGAGGCTCGCTTGGAGACGCTTTCAGGTATCGACCGAGTCGGTACCGCACTCTCATTAGCGGCTGCATTGGACAACCCTGCACGTCGCGGCGTTGAGGTGTTTGTGTGTCACCTGCAGGAGCGACCGGGTGCGAATCAGCGCAGCGTTGGCCCTGTCTGCCAAATCGTGCAGGACGTGTTCGGCATCGTGTTTTCCGTCCGCGTGCGTAACGACCCCAACGGCACTCGGGCAGCAGCAAAGCTGGAGTCCGCTCGTCAGGCCGTCCGGGAATCCTTACTGGGATGGTGCCCGCCCTCTGCCGAAGTAGCGATTGAAATGGCCGCGTCAGATTTGGTGAAGATGGAACCCAATCAGGTGTGGTGGATGGATCGTTACACCACTCAACACATTGTTATTGCCCAGGAGCACACATGACCATCTCTGCGCGCAAAAAGCTGATTTTACTGGCTCTCGAATCCACGTACGGAACGGATGCTATTCCGGGTGCCACAAACGCATTCGTTGCATCCAGCGTGTCGATTACACCGCTTGAGGCCGACACCATCACTCGTGATTTGATCAAGCCGCACATGGGTGCCAGTGACGTGATACATGCGGGTGAACACATCAGCATTTCGTTTGCTGTTGAAAACCAATCGTCCGGCACGGCTGGCGATGCTCCTGCATTCGGCCCAGCGTTACGGGCAGCGGGCATGCTGGAAACGATCGAAGCCGATAACGTGGCATATACACCACGCTCCGAGGCTTTCGAGTCGTGCACCATTTATTACTATCAGGACAGCGTGCTGCACAAAATCAAAGGCGTTCGCGGCACGTTCGGATTTAGCTACGAACCCAAAGGGATTAGTCGCCTGACATTTACCCTGATGGGTCTGTATGCAGGCCCGGTCACTGGCTCAATGCCAACCCCCGATTACAGTGCCTGGCAAAAACCGATTCCAGTCGGCCCCGGTAAAACCAGTGCATTCCAATTGCACGGGTTCTCAGGCACTGCGCACAAGCTGTCAATTGAGGCCGGTAATCAGGCCGAGTACCTGCCAACGCTCACTACAGAAGAGATCCGCATCAGCGACCGGTCATCGTCTGGGTCGCTCACTATTGATGCCCCCGTATTGGCCACCGTTGATTTCATCGAGCGTGTGCGTACCAACGCAACCGGCAATCTGACCCTGACGCATGGCGATACGGCAGGCCAGATCGTTGAGCTATCGGCTCCGAACGTGCAGCTGCTGTCTCCGAAATATGGCGATATTGGCGGTATCACGACATTAGAGATGGGTTTCAACCTGGTGCCAACGGCAGCGGGTAACGACGAATTTTCACTGACGTATAAATAGTAGGAAGACCGTATGTTTGTTCTGAAGAAAGACCCAGTGGTCTCGTGGCCAATCACAATCCCAATGCCTGCCGATGACGGCAAGATGAACCATGTCCCGGTGACAGTTGAGTACAAGTTGTTACCCCAGCCCCGCTATGACGAGCTGAAGAAAACAGACGTTGGATTGTTACGTGAAGTTGTCGTCGGCTGGAACGACGATGCATTTGGGCATGAGGATGAAACGGGCCGTGCGGTACCGCTGCCGTTCAGTCCCGATGCACTCAATCAGCTGCTTGAAATCCCCTATGTGCGTACTGGCTTGGTGCAGGGCTATTGGAAAGCCGTAACGGGCCTGGAAAAAAACTGATAGAGGCGGCTCAGCATTGGCTGTCTGGGCCGTCGGTATCCGATGAAGATGGTGTGATTCGGGAGCTACGCCAGAGTGGCGCACCTGATGACGTCATACAGCAATACCAGCAAGCAGGCCGACATGATCGGTTTGACGTGCATCCAGAGAACTGGGAAGCCGTCGAGTGGTTTCTGAGTGTGTCGGATTGCTGGCGATGGAATAACAGCGTTTGCCAGGGACTAGATTGGGGGCTGGTTGAATCCGAATCCCGGCTGAGTGGTGTAATCCGCTCTCCAGCGGTTTTCAGTCAGTTAAAGGTTGTTGCTCAAGAAGCACGACGATTAATCAACGAGCGGTTACGCCATGAATGAACTCGAATTCAGATTGATATTGACCGCCGACAATCGTCGTCTGATTCGTGGCGTTCGGGGTGCCAGCGAATCCATTGATATAACGTCTGCCAGTGCTGAAGAGCTGGAAGCCGCGATTCGAGCGGCGATGACTGCCGATCAGAGCGACCTGGTACGCCGTATTGATGACGTCGATAGCAGCCTGGAAAGCTCTGCTGAATCCGCAATGGCGATGGGCAGTGCTCTTACCGCAGCGCTAACCGGTGGCACAGCTGCTGCGATCGTTGCGCTGGTGAGATCAACATCCAGCGCAGCGAAAGAAATGCGCAACATGGCGAACGTGGCCAATGAAGGCTATGAAGAATTTCAGGCGTATGCGTTCGCTACCGAAAGCGTTGGCATTGAAGCCGACCAGCTCGCTGATATTTCCAAAGATTTGCAAGACAAACTCGGTGATTTTGTTGCGAACGAAGGTGGCGACTTTGTCGATTTTTTCGGAAATGTCGGTAACAAAGTTGGGCTGACTGTTGATCAGTTACAGGGGCTATCTGGCCCTGATGCCCTGATTGCTGTTTCTAACGCATTGGATACCGCCAACGTCTCTGCAGAAGAGCAAGTTTTTTACATGGAGGCGATGGGCAGTGAAGCATCGCTGCTACTCCCACTATTAAAGGATAACGGTGCTCAACTCCATGCCATGGCTGCGGAAGGTCGGGCATTGGGCGCGGTGCTGAGTGACATCGAATCAGAGTCGCTGTTTGAAGCTGCCAAGGCATCGAAACGCCTGGACACTGCCATTGATGGTGTATCCAAGCGTGTTGCTATCAAGTTCGCGCCAGCGGTTGCCAGCGTCAGTAATCTGATTGCAGACCTTGTGGCATCGGGTGCCCTGGAATCCTATTTGACGTCGCTGAGTGCTCGCTTTGATGTGTTCGCAGAAGACGCAGCGGCAACCCTGGATATCGTTACGCAGTTTATCGATACGTCGCTGAAGGAATGGGGATCAGACGCTGACGAAGCGTCGAACTTCTTTGGCGATGCGTTCGGCAACCTCCCCGAAAATGCCCGTGCTCTGATCCAGTTGATGGTCGTAGAGCTGGCATCGATGGTGGATTACGGTTCCTCATACGGCAAGGCCTTTGCTCAATCACTCGGTGTCGAGCTGGCGGCATTGGTAGACAAAGCCGGAATTTATGGTCAAGAGCTGGCTGATAACCTGAACCCGTTCGACGGCGATTCATTCGATCTTGAGGCTGAACTGGCACGATCCAATGCAACGGCCACAGACATGATTGACGGGTTTTATGAGCAAGCCGAAGCATCCGCTGAAATCACTCGTCAAGCCCGACTTGCCAGCATCAAATCCATCCTGGATGAAAACACCGCCGCCGTTGAATCATTCGACGACCAATCATCAGCCGCAGTCACGTTGCTGGACGACTATCGTCGCCTGAAGGCCGCGCGCGAAGCATCCATTGCAGCAGGTAACGGATCGGCAAATGATGGATCGTTTACATCGCCTGAACCAGAAACAGCCACCGAGCGTCGCGAACGCGAGCTGCTGGAAGCCGAAGGTTTTCGCAGTGCAGAAGAGAAAGCCGAGGCGGATCACCAGGCGCGGTTGGCCCAGATCAGAGCCGGGCTGTTGGGTGAGTTCACCGCTGTTAACGATGACTCAGCAACCAGCGAAATTGCCAGGCTAAATGATGAGTATGACCAGCGACTGGAAGTAATTCGTGACCGGTTCGGTGAGGGTTCGGATCTTGAAGTTGAGCTGACGAAAAACAAGAACGATCGCATTGCCGAACTGGAGCAAACGGCACTATCGGCACGCCTGCAACAGTCGTCAGACTTCTTCGGCAATCTGGCACAAATCAGTGCCGCCGCGAACGGCAAGCAGTCGAAGCTGTTTAAAACTGCTGCGATCGCTCAGGCCACGATCAAAACGTATGAAGGGGCCACAAGCGCTTATGCCTCTTTGGCTCCTATCCCCATCGTTGGCCACGGACTCGGTATTGCAGCAGCGGGAGCTGCAATTACGGCGGGCATGGCCAATGTGCAGGCGATTGCCTCTCAAGACGTGTCAGGTATCGCGCATGGCGGTATGACCAACGTCCCTGCGGAATCGACATACCTGTTGCAAAAAGGCGAACGTGTTCTGTCGCCCGGTCAGAATGCCGACTTCACCAACTTCATTAATCAGGTTCGGGCCGACCAACCGGCTGCAGGCGCTGCAGCGGCGAATGTGGTCGTCAACGTGTATGAAGATGCGGAACGCGCAGGTAGCGTCGAGCGCAGTACAGATGCCAGTGGTCAGGATGTGATTGATGTGTTTGTTGCCAACTATCGTGCGGGCGGCGAAATGCGCGACATCCTTGATGGTAATTATCAGAGGGTGGCGTGATGTTGACGTGGCCATCTGAATTACCGCTGCCGCTGCTGAAAACACATCGATTGTTACCTCGATCACAGCTCGTTGCGTCAGAAATGGACAGTGGATTTATTCGTTTGCGTCGGCGGCGGATTTCGTCGCGTGCTGATATGCCAGTTAGTTGGTTGTTTAATGAGTCACAAGCTGAGTTCTTTTTCGGCTGGTTTGATATTGCGATCCACGCTGGAGCAGCGTCATTTTATTTCCCTGTTCTACTGCCAGGAGGGCGCATTGTAAATTGTCGTGCGCACTTCATCCCGACAAATACGCCATACCAGGCGAATTGTTTAGCAGGCGGAATCTGGGAGATATCTGCAAAGTTGGCTGTTTTTTTACCCACCATTACTCAATCTGAATTATTGGAAATGTCAGTCGAAAATCAGGCTGAGAGTATTCACTTTATATTGCGGCATGTAATCAGTCAGAGGATGCCGTTGTTGGAGGATGGATGAGTGTTTTTGATCGTTTGAATGAACTTGAAAATAACATCGATGTGTTTGTTGAGTTTTTGAATGCCCCGAGTACTGATCCGGTTTATTTTGCAGGCCAGTATCGAAAAAGCCTTTTAGGTATTATTGACGATATGATGTCTTTGGCTCAGTCACTGTCTGCGGGTGTTACTCGATATGCAACCGTTGCAGATATGTCTGATGATTTGGCCAATAAATCACCGGGTGCGGGCGCGTATGTATACGCAGATACGGCTGATAATAATGGCTTTTATCATGCGACTGAATCCGACTGGGTGCGAGAGTCCAGTGCTGTCAATGACGCAATATCAACATCACAAAAAACGGAAGCGCTGGTCAGTGATGCGGGTATACAAATCAGCTCTGGGGAAATTAACGGCATTTATTATCCGTTGCTGATTACTGATAGCGCGGATCGGGCGGCGGCGGGCGTAGATGAGAACGGCGTGTTAATCGGATTTGCGAATCCGGGACTTTATTCGCCGACCAATGAGATCACTGAGACAGATGACCCTGATTACGTTTGGGCCGTGATGGATGACAATGATCGTGTCGCGCTCGCTGTCCGATCGGATGGTTCGGTCGTGGCGCACATTCCCGAGCTGGCGGCATTAAATGACATCGTGACGGTTATGACGGTTGATAACGCCGTTGAGCCGTCAACGGATACGGATTATCCGTTTGCCATTATCGACGACACAGGTCGTGTCGGGCTGGCCGTAACGCGGTCTGGAGAGATCATTGGCCGGGTACGTCAGACTGATCAGCAATCAACGCCGCACGCGGTGCAGATCAACCACATCGTCCATATGGGTCAGTCGTTAGGCGCGGGTGAGCAATCGTTGCCGGTTGTGACACAGTTGTCTGGCTGGGGTAACCACAGGTTTCAGCGCGGCGTGCATACCTGGTCTGAGACAGATAACGCAGCAACTCCCGAATTGCGTGCGGAATCTGATTTTTTGCTCGTGCCCCTGACTGCAACAACGCGAGGCGTTGAGGGTGAGACGATTGCAAACGGCATGTGTGATCACCTCAAGTCCAGTGTGTTCGGCGGCCGGTTCGCTGCGCGCAATCCGGCAGAGTTTGGCCCGTCATACATGATGAGCTATGCGGGTCAGGGTGGTCGTTATTTGCGAGAGCTGAATAAGGCGCACGATGATGCAACGGATGCGCGTGCGGGCGTGCGCCAAAGCCCTGGCGGTTACTATGCAACATCCATTGATGATGTGCGTCGAGCGGCGGCTCAGGCCAGCGAAATGGGTGTGTCGTATGCGGTGGCTGCAGTGACGTGGATGCAAGGCGAGGCCAACAATACATACGCGCTGAATCGCTGGGATGATCCATTGTCGCGTGATGAGTTTCTGGCGGCGTATGCGGCTGATCTGATACAGCTCAAGGATGACTACAACGCCGACGTCAGGGCGATAACCGGGCAGTTTGGACGTGTACCGTTTTTGACGTATCAGAGCGTGGGCACGGCATCGGGATCGGCACAGATGCGGGCGGCAGATCTGGACGATGAGATTTTTCTGGCATCGCCAATTTACATGCTGCCCAGTGCGGTCAATGCCCGGTACGGCGGCCCAGAAGTGCATGGCGCTGCAATCCACATCACAGCAGACGCTGAGCGCTGGCTGGGCGAGCAATTCGGTAAGGTGCTGGGGCGTATCAATTCGGGGGAGAATTGGCAGCCACTTCGGCCACTGAGCGCCAGATTTTCAAACGCTCAGACTGTGCTGGTCTCGTTTCACGTGCCGAGTCCGCCGCTTGTGATTGATACGGATTTTTTGCCCGCGCAGGAATCAGGTCGTGGATTTCAAGTGCTTAACGATGTGGGCAATGCTGTCGGAATATCGTCGATTGAATTACTGGATGGATACACTGTGCGCATTAATTTATCCGAGTCGGTGGCGTCCGGGTCTGTGCGTTATGGACTGCGTGGGAATGCGTTTACCGTCTCTCAAACGATTCTATCAGTCGCGGCTGGCGATGCATTTGATAACGGTGCCGCATCGACAGATATTACGTTTTCCGGTGATATATCCGATGAGTTTTCAGTGATTCAATCTGAAGGCGCGTTTATGTTGAAAAATACAGAATCTGCTCCGGAATATGCGCAGATTGTCGTGCGTAACGTCAGCGTTAATGGTGATGGTAATACAGTGCTGTCATGTGAAACACGAGACCTGGCGGGTGCGTCGTTTGTGCCGGGCCAGACGTGCATAGCCGCTCGGTTTTACGGGTATGGCAATCTGCGCGACTCGGACAATACGATGTCGATTTATGAATTTGGCGATGTGAGCTATGGGCAGCGTCGCGGACATTATCCGCTCTGGAATTGGTGCGTGGCATTTGAAAATTTAACAATCGAGTGATGATATTATGACGATGGTAATTCAGTTAAAAGGCACAGCATTTAACAATTCAAATCTCCCTAAATTCGTACGAAAAGTGAATGGATTTGTTAAGGATGGGTTGCAAAATTTGTATATGTTTGAGGACGACTCTCCGGCATCGTTAATTGCTGATGAGCTGTCGAATGACAATACATCAATTAATACGACGGGATCGTCCGGCGGTTTTGATAAGCAGGCGGGCGGTGGTATTAATATCCGGGGCACGGCAACAATGGAGGCCGGATCGGTTAATGTGCGAGAGCCGTTTACGGTGCTGCTGGCAGGCGCAATGCTGATACCGGTTGATAATTCGTCAGTGGGTTACAATCAGGCGCTAATGGGGTTTGCAGAGTATGCGACACGCGGCTTGCTCGTGTACGCACAGCAGGGTGCTGCATTGCCGACGTCAGCGGATCGAATCCCGGCATTTGTGCGTGGCACAAGCGGCGGTGGACAGGATTCGGCGGCGACGTGGCAACTGGACAATCTGGCGTCCAATGAATGGACATACGGTGACAGCTCAGTATTCGTGCTGTCACACGACGGTGCGGGCAACTTCTCGTTCGACATTTATCGACAAGGCACCCCGATTGCTGTCAAAAAACAGTTTGTGCTGGATTTGGATGCAATCACAACCGTTGGCGGTGTGGCGAATAACGATTTGCGGCCTTGCATCGGCACGCTGTATCCCGCATTCATTAGTGGCAATGTTAATGCCGACGTGATGGCTGTTTATACACGCGCGCTATCAGCATCAGAGTTGCAAACGGCGCTCGCAGCCTGCGCAGATATTGGCAACGCGCGGGGCCGCACATATTAATGTCCATAGCCATGCAAACTATCTGCGCGTCGGCTCCGGTCGATGACTGGCCCTGGTTAACGATCGAGCTGCGGTGCGCCGTTTGGGCTGAGTCACTGCGTCTGGTGCAGACTGACGACGAAGACGGCGCGCAGCAATTCACGCTCGAAACCGGCGAGACCGTCACTTTCGCGCCATCCCCCATGGGCATCTCGCGACCGGATGTGACCGCGCGAGGCAGTCAGGATCTGACTATTCAGCTCGATAACGTCACGGCTGATGCTCTGCATCTGATTGATCAGGCGATAGCTGCTGAGGCAATCATTACGGTGGTGTTCCGGGAGTACGTCGAGAGCAATCATAACGCTCCGGCCAGAGGGCCATTCACAATGACGGTGATCAGCGCCGAATCGACGATGCGTTACGTTCAGTGTTCGGCCAGCTTCGCCAACTTCCTTGACGCCGATTTTCCGCCCGAACGTATCACTGCAGCCCGCGCGCCGGGCCTCACTTACCAATAAGGTGGCGTTATGGATCTTGATCAATACGCTTTCGTCCCTTACATCGACAAGGGCCGCACAATGGACGGTGCCGATTGTTGGGGCATTGTCCGGCTGGTACTGCACCGAGAACACGGCATTAACGATCTGCCCGAATTTGGCGACGTGGGCCGCAAACAACTGGCGGAAATGACAGCCGGTTATGAGCAAACCCGTAGGCTGTTCGTACCAACGCGCCCGATCCCTGGTGCGGTTGCCGCGTGTTTTGATGCCAATGGTCACTTCACCCACTGCGGTATAGTCGAGCAGTCAGGCTCTTGTCTGCATGTACTGCACAGCACCGCTGATGCTGGCGTGGTTGTTGAGTTGGTTGGCAGCTTTGAGGGCGCGCAGCGAATGCAGGGCCGCACTGTGGAGTACTATCGTTATGTCGGCTGACGTGCAGATCGATGTCATCACCAACAAGATGACCGGCGAAAAAGAGGGGAACCACTGGCGCGCAGGCGGCACGTTCAATGAGTACATTGCCGAGCACGTACCTGCATTCCGGCCAGAGCACACCGACCGATTTTCATTCCTGCGCAACGGCGCTGATTTTCCGCAGTCGCAATGGGATCAGCCGCTTCAGGTTGGTGACCACGTTGTCGTAACGGTGGAGCCAAAGGGCGCGACGGTCGTTGCCATGGCCATCATCACAGCCGCCAGCGCCTATTATGCGTACCGGGCCGCACAAAACATCCCGGACAACTACAACAAAACGTCACCGACTGGTTCCGCGATTTACAACGTCAACGCACAAGGTAATAAAGCGGCGTTGATGGCACCGGTGCCGATCCTTTGCGGTACCCATAAACTGTTCCCCAGCTATCTGGTGATGCCCCGCCGCGAATGGTTTGATCATGAGCAATATCTGTTTTTGATGATGTTGGTTTGTGCCGACGAGTGTGAGCTGCCACTGGACCAGGTGTTTATTGGTGAAACGTCTATTACTGCACTGGGTGATGACGTTCATTGCGAGATTTTTGCACCGGGTGCCGATGTGTCTGGCAATCCGGCGCACCGGGCGGAATACCATGCCGAGGAAGTGTCAGTAAACGGCCAGGGCGGGCTGGAACTGGCCGGGCCGATCTATGCGGAAGACTGGCAAGTCGAGGATGGAGAGGACTACTGGCAGTGGCAAGTACAGTCAGCTAATACGCTGGGGCTGTGGCATTACATTTACGATGATGGGCTGCTGTTTTATGGATTTTATGGGCACTCCGGCTGGCACGACAATTACAACGACGTCCACTCTGGCTCGCTGATTGGCAAAGTCGTTGAGTTCTACGGCAACGGCCCGGCGACTGACGGACTGTATCGTCCGGTCAGCCAGAATGGAGATGGAGATACGGTCACGTTTGAACGGCTGAATGATGATTTGACGGTTGATACGAGCTGGACGGGCTTTGGTGCTACTGGCTCATTCTTCATCTGTCGGTGGCGCCTATGGGGCGACGATCTGTCTGGCAAATACGCCGGGCCATTCAGCGCAGTACCCGCTAATGTGGCGACGAACCAGATCCGGCTGGATTTTCTCTATTCTGGCGGATTGGCCAGACAAACCGGCGGTGCTCCCGATTACCACAGCAGCACGATTACAGTTGAATGGCGAGAACAAGGCGAGACGGCATGGAATTCTCAGACCTATTTGTTTACTGATAACACGCTGGATCAGAGGGTGTATACCGTCACTATTGACGTTGTCAGTGCCCGCCCTGAAGTGCGTGTATCCAAGCTGTCTGGCGGTAAAGGTGTGATGTTTCGCGACGACGTGACGTGGGTTGCGCTGCGATCTGAAATGCGCACGGCAACCAGCTATCCCGGCTGGACAACCGCCGCCCTGAGAATACGTGCCAGCAATAATCTGTCTGGTACAGCAGAGCGCAAAGTCTCAATGATACCGACCAGCAAGCTTCCAGAGTTGGTGGATGATGGCGATGGCGACGGTACCTATTCATGGTCGGCACCGGTCGCCACCAGTCAGCCGTCGGCAATTGCCGCTCATGCACTGCGCAAATGCGGACACGATGATGTGATCCCGCGTGACGTACTCTGGCAGCTACAGCAGACATGGTCAGCGCGTGGTGATGAGTTCAACGCCGTGTTTGATAGCGCTGGCAAGCTTTGGGAGTCGCTCAAGCGAATTTTTGCGGTTGGTTTTGCAACTCCGACATTGGACTATGGACAGATCATTCCTGTGCGTGATGAGCCGCGCACCGGTTTCGCCCAGGGCTTTCAGGCAAGCAACATGCGGCCGAATAGCCTCAAGCGGCGAGACCGGCTGATCAGCCCAGTGACCGACGAATACGACGGCGTAGAGGTGGAGTACTTCAGTAATGAGAGCTGGTCATCCGAAACCATCCGCTGCCTGATCGGTGACGATTTGGGCGTAAATCCCAAGAAGATTCGGGCATACGGCATTACCGACAAGACCAAGGCGTATAGATTCGGCATGCGCGCCAGAGCGATCGACAAGTATCGTCGCCGCCAGTACGTATTCAGCACTGAAATGGACGGCCTGAACGCCAAATACCTCAGCAGGATTGCCGTGGGGTGGGATATGCCGCGCTACAGTCAGACGGGTATGTTAGAGGCTGCAACGCGACTGGGAGGCGACCCAGAGCAGTGGTCTCTGACGCTGGATTTGCCGGTTGATTGGGTGCAAGGCGCAACGCATTACATCGGCCTGCACAAGCCGACTGGTGAAATATCTGGCCCCTACGTGGCTACTGCGGGTGGCGGCAAAGCAGAGCTGATCATCACCGGGCCGCTGGATTTCTCACCAGATTTTAGTGGGGCCAAGGAGCGGCCCCGCTACCAATTTGGCACGGCTGACACATGGACACAGCCGTGCCTGGTTGAAGCTGCCAAGCCATCCGGTACAGACAGAGTTAGCATTGCATCGGTGTTAGACGATCCGAGAGCGTATCAGTACGACGACTCTGTGCCTGTTTAATGATGGGTAATTCGTTTTCAGAATAGTAAAGAAGTTGGGATGATCAAATATCGCAATTTTTCAGCTCAAATATCGCGCGCCGCTACACAATCCCGGCATCCGCCATATGCTGCTTGGCCTGCTGCACCGTGTATTCACCAAAGTGGAAAATACTGGCAGCCAATACGGCATCTGCCTTGCCTTGCGTGACGCCATCCACCAAATGATCCAGATTGCCAACACCACCGGACGCAATCACCGGAATGTTCACAGCCTCAGACACGGCACGGGTTACACCCAGATCGAAACCGGATTTCACACCATCACGATCCATACTGGTTAGC
>Ga0193952_1000807_pt1 | contig 12529 bp, 25 predicted proteins | sample BB_3_MG_FD_140368 | JGI IMG/M metagenome (GOLD analysis project Ga0193952, IMG submission 140368) | Microbial mat bacterial communities from the Broadkill River, Lewes, Delaware, United States - BB_3_MG | ecosystem: Environmental > Aquatic > Freshwater > River > Microbial mats | place: USA... | reverse complement strand
GTTTGGTGTGGATTGTCATGCTGGCAGATGTGCGCACAAGAGACGAGATTAACGAACTGATAGAGGATGCCGACAGACTGATAGCCCGTATCGAGTGGGAGCGAGACCTTTCCCGCCGCGCGCCGTACGACTGCGACTGTGGCTATCCGCCGGACTGGAGCATCCCAGACACCAAGCCAGGGCTGACCCGGAGAGTGCAGGAATTCACCGGAAGCCAGACCCATGTGACGGAGTGCCAGCACGCCCATCGGCTCCAAGGTACTGGTGCCATCTTTTATCAATCAACCGGCCTGCTTTCGTGCTCCTTGTGCGGCGGCTGGCAGCTAATCAGGAAGCCAATAAAGTGATGGACATCATAGCCAATCATTGCGCCAGCGTAGGCAAGGACAGGCACGGACTGACCAACTGCAAAGCCTGCCCAGCCACGGTGCGCGCTGAATGCTACGAGAACAGCAGGCCCACGCCACAAGGATGGCAGGCAATGCAGGAGCACAAACGCAGGGTGCTGGCAGCAATAGTCGCTATCAAATAACCACAACCGGCCAAGCGCCGGTTTTTTATTGCCCGAAGTGTTGCGTGAGTACTCACAGCCTGATAGTATGGACACATCAACTACAGGAGAGCACCGAAATGAACAACTCAACAGCCTTCAAAATCGCCCACAAGATTGCCAAGTTGACTGTTCGTGATGGCGATGATTACCGCATCACATTCGGAGCTGCCCTGAAGCTGGTTAAGGCCGGAAAGACTGGCTCAGAAAAGCAGGTATCCTGGGCTGATGATATCCAATCCCGCAACGCTGTTAAATTCCTGGACACCTTGCTCTCTTACGGCCCTGTTAAAACCGCCCCCGGTTATGACGTTTTCGTAAAATCAATGACCAGTGTAGTAACAGAGTCTCGCGCCTGGATCTGGATCAACGAAATGCGCTCCACTGACTGCATGATGCACAATCTCAAAAGCCTGATGGCTGCTTAATAAAAGGACAAAATTATGAAAACAACCAACAAAAACCGCTACATTCTTTGCTACAAAAAAGGCCGCTCAATGTGCGTTAAGAGCGATGATTATCAAATGCACCATAGGGGTGGCAAGACAGCCGACGGAAAAATAGTTGTCGAAGAAAGCGGTGATTACAACAACCTCAAAGAAAAGGCCGACAAGCACAACCAGGGCGCACCAAGGATTTTTCTCCCTGGCCTCTCCGGCGTAGTTTTCAGCGAGGACGCACTTGCATAATGGCCACTAAAGCAGACACCATGGCGTTCAATGAGCGTCAAAAACAACGCGGCTTGAAGCGGGTGCCGGTCTGGGTTCCCGCCGACCGAGCCGACGAACTGAAGCAGATAGCACAGCAGATGCGCGACGAGCACGAAGGCAAAACCTGATATAATCAACCTTGCGGCTAGGGTGGAAGTCATGAGCCACCTGAAAACCCTTGACCTCAGGTGAAGCCGCACATCATTCCAGAGGTCTACAATTCGAGGTTTATCTATGAAAAACATTACCCAAAATCCGTCCGCAATGAGCAGCATTGAATTTATGCTGCTGATCAATCAGCACCGCGAAGACTCCGGCGAAAAACCACACGAGCCAAGAAAGTTTCTGGCAAAAGTCGAGGATGAGCTTGACGGAGAGCTAACCGGAAAAAAATTCCGGTTAAATAATAACCAGACTGAATCAGCATACTACGACCTGAGTATTGAGCAATGCATGCTGGTCGGTATGCGCGAATCGAAACAAGTCCGAAGATCAGTTCTGGCAAAACTGAAGGCGATGGAATCACAAACACCAGCCATTCCCCAGACGCTTTCCGAAGCCCTGCGCCTTGCCGCCGATCAAGCCGAATTTATCGAACAGCAGGCTGAGCTGCTGGAAAAACAACAGCCCTCTGTTGAGTTCGTGGAGCGCTATGTGGAGTCATCCGGGACGTTCGGATTCCGTGAGATCTGCAAGCAGTTGGGGGCCAAGGAAAACAAGTTCCGCGCCTTTTTGCAATCTCAGAAAATCATGTACCGCCTTGGTTCTGACTGGACGCCATACGCACAGCATATGGACAAAGGGCTGTTTGAGGTTAAAACCGGCACTGCCAATGGTCACGCCTACAAGTCACCACGATTCACCGCAAAGGGTGCTGAATGGATTGCCAGCGAATGGGCCAAGTACCTGAAGAAAAACCCGAAGGTGACAGCATGAAGCGCTACACGATAAGACAGCTCGAATACGCACTAGCCGTCTACGAGTGCGGCGGCTTCATTCGAGCATCGGAAGAACTAGGAATTTCCCAGCCGACCATTTCCAGAGCTGTCAGTCAACTTGAGCACTGCAACAACGCCAAACTGTTTGACCGAATCAATAACCGGAATTTAACTCCAACACCTTTGATGGTTGCAGCAGCTCCGAAAATTCGGGCCATTCTTGCTGACATCGACGCCATTTTTTCCGACGAACCGGCTCCGGAGCAGGAATCAGACCCAATGCTCGACATGTGGCAACTCAAGAAAGACCTGGTTACCGAAAAACGCGAGCAGGTAAAACAACTAGACAACTGGCTTGCCAGTATCGAAAAAGACCTAAGCGAGGTGACGAAATGAGCAGAACAAACCCAAAGCAATTCGCGTGGCTAAATGCAAAAGAACCAAAACCGCCGTCACTTCTTTCCCGTATTCGCGCAAAACTGCTATAATCAAAACCCCTTCGACGTCATCGCGTCCCCGCCCGTGCGTACTGGTAATACCACGGGCAATCCGACCCACCGACATATCACCACACAAAACCACCACAAAAACACCAAAAACTATTTACCTTACTTAAAAGCCATTTTATAATTCAGATTCCTTTGGTGCTTTTAGGTTAAATAGATGAAAACCACAGTTCTTGTTAAGCGAGCCTTGCTTGGTGGTGAGGTCGCTCAAAACAATCAAACAGAAATGTTCTCTGCTACCGACCTTGTACGAATTGGCAACAAGTGGCGTATATCCAACGAGATGCAACCGTTCGACATGACGGCATGGTTCGCCAACAAATCGACAAAAGAGTTTGTAGTAGAGCTTGAAGGGCGGTTCGGCAAGGGCGAGGTGAAAAAGTCCGGTCGTGGTCGCGGCAAACACACATGGGTTCATCCGCTGCTGTTTATCGACATGGCACTGGCAATCAATCCAAAGCTAAAAGTCGAGGTCTACGAGTGGATGTTTGACCAGCTTATCAAATACCGAAACGACTCAGGCGACAGCTACAAGAAAATGTGCGGCGCACTGTTCGCACGAAGCCGAAGCAAGACGGCCTTTTACCAGTATGCCCAAGACGTCGCCAGAAAGATAAAGCTGGCTTGCGGGGTGACTGACTGGAACCAAGCGACTGAGGAGCAGCTGAGGCTTCGTGACAAGCTTCATAACGACATCGCACTACTTGCCGACGTGCTCAATAACAACGACGAAGCGGTTAGACTGGCAATCATAAAAGCGGTAAAATAAACATCCTTCCACGGTTGCCTCGACCGTCCGCCCAGTGGTGCGTCAACACCCTGGGCACCTCCTTTGACGGGGAGCTGGTCAGGCAAATAAAAATGAGGTAACACCATGGCTATATTCAAAGCCGTTGTACATTCCGAGTACGCGCAAATCCCTAATTCAACCCTGCAAGACAAGTCGCTCACTTTTGAGGCTCGCGGGCTTCTGGCTATGCTACTGTCTCTTCCTGAAGATTGGGAAATCCACAAGAGCTGGCTTCAGGGTCAATCCGTAAAGTGCGGTCGTGACAAGCTGACCAGAATGCTAAAAGAGCTGCAGGATTCTGGTTACGTCAGAAAGAAAATGAATCAGCGTGATGATGGGAAATTCTCCGACATTGATTGGCTTGTATACCCAACCGCACAACTGAAAACCCGTTCAACGGAAAACCCGTCCGACGGAAAACCCGCAACTACAAAAGAAACAATTAAACAAAGAAACAAAAATACAAATATTGGCACACCTAACGGCATGCCCTGTAAAACCTGCGGTGGTGTTGGCTCGCTGTCTACATTTTACGACGATATTGGAGCTAGCGTTTGCCATGACTGCCAAGGGTCTGGAGTCATGGATAAGCAATTGAGTGTTTATCCTGACCAACCACCAGCTACCAGAAAAGTAAAAGCTAGTAACAAGCCAAAGCGCAAGGCCAAGGCACAGAAACTGGCTGACATGGTATTGAGCAAACCAGAGCAGTGGCCGTGCCTGAACTGCCTTGGTGGTGAGATACTGGAGGAATGGGCAAAGCTCCGAAGCCGCAAGGGTGCCAGCGACAGCGAGCGAGCATTGAACACCATTGAACAAACCCTTGAGACGCTGAGAACCCAGCACGGCATAGCGCCAGACCAGGCCATCGCCGAGCAACTGGATAGCGGTTGGACAACTGTCAAAGTTGAGTATTTCGAGCGCCGAAAAAATCAGCAGCAAGCCGATGGCATTGCGCCAGCGCCAAATCTGACACCGTTCGGAGGTAACTGGTAATGCAAGACTTTGACAAGCCGCAATTCGAGGCCCTGATGGTTTCCACTGCTGGGATGTATAACCGCAAACTGGATGCCATGACTGTGAGCATGTATTTCAACGCTCTGGCTCGATTTGACATCAGCGACGTTCAGACAGGGTTCAATAGACACATTCAGAACCCAGACAGCGGCCAGTACTGGCCAAAACCAGCCGATATCATACGTAACCTGCAAGGGGCATCTGAAACCCGCTCAGGAGCCGCATGGACGGTCGTGGACAAGACGGTAAGAACGGTTGGCCCATATCAAAACGTTGTTTTCGATGACCCGGTAATTCATGCGGTCATATCTGATATGGGTGGCTGGATAACGCTGTGCAACTCATCAGCAGAGGACTACCCGTTCAGGGCCAATGAATTTAAAAAGCGGTACACCGGCTACCTGACCAATCCACCATCGGATTACCCAAAGATGCTGATTGGCATCAGTCAGGCGAGAAATGATGCAGCAGGAAAGAAACACATCGACAAGCCCAGGGTGATCGGGTGTATCGACACAGCCCGCCTGGTCTACTCGCGTGGCGACGATGGCGCAGGATCGAAGCCCAAGGTTATGAGTCTGGAGTCTCTGATGGGTAATGCCGTGGCAAAGCTGGAGGGCGGACAATGAGAGTGCTGATTGCATGTGAGTACGGTGGTTGTTTCCAAAATGGAAATAGCCACCAGCTATCAGGCGTCCATTGCGATTAATTACAATCAATTGGCAGGCAGTGACAGGGATTGTCACAATACAAACTCAATAAAAAAAGGTGGTGAATTATGGAATATACACAGCAGCAACTCGATGACGTACTGGGCGGCATAGTAGGCCATGAAATTGACCTTTCCGGCGACGACCTGTCTGGACTGGATTTTTGCAATGCCAATCTGCGTAATGCAAATCTGCGTAATGCAAATCTGACGGATGCAAATCTGACGGATGCAAATCTGCGTAATGCAAATCTGACGGATGCCAACCTGGAAGATGCCAACCTTCGCGGTGCCAACCTGATGAATGCCAACCTGTTTTGTGCCAACCTGACGAATGCCGACCTGACGCGTGCCAACCTGTTTTGTGCCAACCTGACGAATGCCGACCTGACGCGTGCCGACCTGACGCGTGCCAACCTGACGAATGCCGACCTGACGCGTGCCAACCTGACGAATGCCGACCTGACGAATGCCGACCTGACGCGTGCCAACCTGACGAATGCCAACCTGACGAATGCCGACCTGACGCGTGCCAACCTTGAAGATGCCAACCTGTTTTGTGCCAACCTGTTTTGTGCCAACCTGACGAATGCCGACCTGTTTTGTGCCAACCTGATGAATGCCAACCTGTTTTGTGCCAACCTTCGCGGTGCCAACCTGATGGGTTGTGCAGGAAATCGCAAGCAAATTATGACAATTCTGACGTTCGGTGAGTATCCAGTCACATACACTCATGACCGACTGCAGATAGGCTGTAAAAACCACCCAATTAGCGACTGGTGGGATTTTGATGATAAAGACATTTTGGAAATGGACGGAAAAACAGCGCTCAAATTCTGGCGCAAAAACAAGGATTTGATTCGCCAGATTATCGAGCACTGCCCGGCGCAGCCAACAGGAGCTGAGAAATGAGAATTTTATACCCGGTGGCGGCCATTGCTGTCCTTCTTCTTCCGGCGTGCGAAGTGGCTCCGCCGGTTGAGTCGAAAGAGCCGGTAATCATTTGGCAGGGCGCGGACTACTGCGTTCGTCACCCAGAATCTGTTTTGTGCGAGGGCCAGTCATGAGCGATAAGGCGGCAGTGGTGAGGCATAACATCCCCTGGAAAAACGACTGGGCGAATTACCGGGCAATGGATGGTGATGGCGCGATTTGGGACTCCACTGGTCGCATTGAAAGGGTTTCGAAAGTGCGACCGTGGAAGGAATCACTGGAGGAGCGCGAGTCATGAACCTGTCAGACCTGCAGGACATCAAGCACTCCGTGGACTATTGCCACGTCTATCAGAGCGACCAAAGCCGATTCGGCAAACCCGAACATTGGGAGTCATTTCACAAGATCGTTAATCGCGGCGAGCGGTTTTACGGGGACTGTGACGACTATTGCCTGACCGTAGCCACGCTGATTGTCGAGCAATTTCAAAACCCGGACGATGTGCGGCTAGCACTGGTGCATGCTGGCATCCACAACAATGTGGCGTTTGATCATGTTGTTTGCCTGGTCAAAATCCATGGCATCTGGTATGTGGTGGACAATCGCCGCCCAATTCAAAAGCAGAATGAAACTGCGTACCGCTGGTATGCGTTTATCGACCTGCCACTGTCGTCGAAATGGACGCTGTATCAGCAGGGTGTTGAATTCGATAAATACGGAGTATGGGAATGAAAATTGAAAAGCCGAAGCGGATTGAGCATGAACACCTTGAAGGCCACCTAACCATCATCGTATCCGGCGAGTCGTCGGACGTATGCTGCAAGATGGAACGCGTCTGTCATGTTGACACGGCGGCGCTGGTGGAAAAGAAGCTGGTCGCCAGTGTCGAGAAGGCGCTGATTGAGAACGGCGGCTGACGTGCTCTACCGCGAGCATGAGCTAAACAGAAACAACCTCCGGGCCGTCATGGTGGCGGTCTGGGGCTTGGTTGTCGAAGCAGTGCAGGGCGGTGATATTCTGCTGATTGTCACGGAGATCAGCAAAAGCCGGGCACAGGAAAGAAAATATCATGTGATGCTGAAGGAGATTTCGGCTCAAGTAGTATTCACGCGCCCCGGTATCGGGCAGGCGCAGCAGGTGCGTTACAAGCCGGATGTCTGGAAGGCTCTGCTGGTGGATGCGTTCGAGCAAGAAAAGGCCGCGATGGGCGAGCCATTGGCAAAGCCAGGGCGGTTGATTCCCAGCATTGACGGAGTAAGGCTGGTGTCCATTCGGGCAAGTACAGCCGATTTCAGAAAAAAAGAGGCTTCGGATTTCATCGAATTTCTCTACGCTCGTGGTGTTGAGTACGGGGTTCGATGGAGTGCGACGGCAGAGCAAATAACAGCGGAGGCGAGGCAGTGAGCAACAGTAAGCGCCGCTGCAAGCATTGCAAAAAGTATTTTCCGGCTGACCAGTGCGTTACCGTACCAGCCGGGACGTTTTGCAGCATGTCGCATGCGGTGGAGTGGGCGCAGCAGCCAAAAGTTAAACTGGAAGTAAATATGAGTGGAATAAAGCGAATTCAGGCAGATGTTGAGTTCAGCAGATGTATTAGGGCTGCAAATGGATATCGTTGCTTTAGGTGCGGGGCGCAGCATGATAAATCATCAAGCGGATTGCATTGCAGTCACAACTTTAGTAGGCGGCACAGGACAATAAGATGGTGCAAAGAGAATGCGTTGCCACTTTGTTACTCATGTCACGAGTGGTTTGGTGGAAATCCGGCAGATTCTGGGATTTGGCTTGAGCTGGTTGTGGGTTCTGGCGTGATTGACACCCTCAGGGAAAAAATGAATATGAAATTAAAGGTAAGCAAATCTGAGGAGTCTGAGATAGCAAGGCATTACCGTAATGAGTTGAAAAAAATTCAAGAAAAGCTTGAGGCGGGCGAGAAAACTCCAATTGATTTCAGTAGTTGGCAATGAATAATATCAATTATTACAATGTAATAATGGTGATTTATGAAATGTCATATTGATTGGTGTGATAGAGATGCGATGTATAAAAATGATGCACTGTGTCAGATGCATTATTTTCGGAGAATGCGAAACGGTAGCTTTGATTTAAAGGATTGTTCTGATTACAAAAAGCCAGTTGTTCGTGGTGGAAAATACAGGATGTCAAATCCGCGCGGGTATCTACTGGTGAAAGAGCCCGACCACCCGCTGGCGCAAAACAACGGATATGTTTATGAGCATAGAAAAGTTCTGTTTGATGCCGTTGGCGATGGTGCAAACAAATGTGAGTTGTGTGGCACTGGATGGTCTTGGGGGTCTGTGTATTTCTCGCATGTAGACCACATCGACGGCGATGTGACCAATAATGCATTGGGGAATCTAAGGCCGCTTTGCAATGCATGTAACTCAAGAAGGGGGCTTGCGCCAGCGCATACCAGAAAGAATTCGATGGCGGTTACTGTTGATGGAGTAACAAAAACACCAACGGAATGGTCTAGGCATCCAGAGTGCTTTGTTTCTCACAGCACGATCAAGAGAAGGATACTATCTGGAATGAATCCAAAAGATGCTGTTTTTCGCAAAAGTAAAACACTGAAGTCGGAAAAGCATAAAATAGCCAAAGGCTAACAGAACCAAAATCCGATTAGAGAAATTCAATTGGACGGTTTTCTCAAGGGCATGGCAATATAACCACTCCTGACATCCATGCAAGACGGGATTGGTCAGATTTTTAAGCCGACCCGAGGCGGAACCCTCGGGGTTCTTTTTCAGCGGAAAAACTGCAAAAGAATTTACCATAGGTAAGGCAGTCCACATGACAGCGATACAGAGGCCAGTTTGAGGTGTGTCTGTATCGAGCCAGTAACCTCAATCAGCCTGTGACCGGGGTTTCATCCTTTACCCTGGTGCGCAGACGGACAAGCGGAAAGACGCGAATCGGAACCTTGGTCGGCATCCGTCAGTGAAACCTGAAAGCCTTCGATTGCGAGAAGTAAAACGCGACGATGCCTAGCATCAAACCCGCTCATAGACACCAGTGAGCGCGGGCAGAACTGGAGAGTATGTGGCCTTGGTTGCGGTCTAGTAGGCGCGGTGTAGTGTCCTGTCACAATCAAAAGCGCCGTCCGGTTCGATTCCGGGCCAGTTTTGCAGCCTACCCGGCGGGTGTATTTCAAAGCCGGGAAACCAGTTTAAAGGAGGTGTTATGTTGCTATTGATGTTGCAGCTCCGTTTTATTCAGCATTTGCCAGAGTGCTGGATATTTGTAAAGGCATACGGCATGCCAAGCCGGGTTTTTGCAAGCGGAGTAAGGGCGCACGATGAGGGATTGTGTCTGCTCTGACTACCTGGCTCACGGGTGTCGAATAATTCGGCATCGCCGGAACCGTAACCGGCGCTTATTCGCATGATGACTACTCAAATAGACCACACGGCACCCGGGTCGTGAGCGGGGTGATGAGGCCGGATAGTCATCAGCCGAATAAGTTTTGCGCCCGTAGATCAATTGGCAGATCAGCCCGCTCATAACGGGACGGTTCCGGGTTCGAGTCCCGGTGTGGCGCACCATTTTTGGCGTGTAGTTCAATTGGTAGAGCATCCGGCTGTTAACCGGACTGTTGCAGGTTCAAATCCTGCCACGCCAGCCATTCGCTCTGTTAGTTCAGTTGGCAGAACGCCTGACTTGTAATCAGGATGTCGGCGGTTCGATCCCGTCACGGAGCACCATTTTACCCCTGTAGCTCAACTGGATAGAGCATCGGTTTTCTAGTCCGTCAGGTTGCAGGTTCGAGTCCTGCTAGGGGTGCCAAATAAATAAAAGGGGTGAAGAAATTGGATAAAGCAGAGTCGATATTAAAACAGTCGGGGTTCATTGGCACGGCAGAGGCTGCTGATGTGATCGGAATTCAAAGGGGCGGCCACGTTAGTCGCTGGCTCGATACTCAAGACGTTGAATCGGTATCGGTGCCAACAAATGGAAAGGCCGGGCGAGAGCGCAGGCTGTGGCTCAAAGCCGATGTTAAAGCGGTGGCGCACCTGTACCGGCATCGTGGGAAAAACAAAAGAACGGAAGGTGATGTGATTGCCAGAATTGAACGCCTTGAAAAAAGGCTGGATGACATTTGCGAGCATATCGGCATGCCTTGCGACTAACACGCTCCAACCGGAGGTGATGCCCGTAAATGAGCCGCTGGGCAGGCTCCTCTGTCGCCGTGGGCATGAGCACGGAACCGCCAGACCGCCGAGAGGCGCATGACGGCATCCATTCCATGATCACAAAAAAGGCTCTCTATGGCTGGATACGCGTGCGGGTGCAGCGCTGGAACTCCAAGTGTGTGGAGAGATGGGCGCGGCAGGGTTGTAACAAGCGGCAGCTTATCTGCGGTTAGCATTCAGTGCCGAAAATGCGGGTCGATTACAAAAATAAAGGACAGCAATTGTGAGTATTACAACAACAAAATGCCCTGAGCCTGGGTATTGCCTGAAGCGTACCCAGGCCAACCAATCGGCCAGCGCCTGATAAAAGAGCAGCATGAAGCATACGAGGTGGCCCGAAAGGGAGAGGCTTGCTTTAGACGGCATGCTCACCAGTAATAATCGGGCAGTAATATAAGTTTTATCAATAATCTAGGGCTAAAATTATGAATGCGCATATACACTCAGATCAGCAGCTTGATGGCGACTTTAAGCACTATGTTGTCTTTGGAGATTCCCAGCCGCCTTGGCTGGCTTGCGACTCAAATGTTGTTGAGTGTGCAGACATGGCATCTGCAGAAAAACTAAAAGGGATTATTGATGGGATGGCTGAGGCGAGACGGCAAGTTGTGCGCTAGCTAAGTTGATTTCATAGATGATTGAGGGGCGGAATCAACCGCTCTTTTTTTTGGATTTTTTTCGCCTGAACCTGTTGCCGCACCCCACTCAGTAGGGCATAATTGATTCATCAACTACAGGAGAGCGGGAAAATGAAAAAATTAAAATTTGTTGAAATCATTGGTAAGGCATCAACTTCAGCATGGCGAAGCGGTCGATTGCTTGGCCATAACTGCAACGCTTGCGCTTATGAAGATGGGAAAGGGCGGGTTGTCGTCAAACTTGAAAGCAATTCGTCGCCGGTTCGAGCAGTGAAGCCAGTGGTGTTTGATGGCGATGACGCCTACGAGAGCTGGAAAGAAAGCTGCCCGGACGGTATTAGCATGCTGCTTCATGGCCTGCGCCTTTTTTCGTGCGAAACATCATTTGACGTTAATTACTGATCATTAAAAAAACAAAAAAAGGTAGGTAAAAATGGAAATCAGCGTAAGAGATGCCGAAAAACTGCAACTGGCTCTTGATGTGGAGCAAAATAACCAGAGCGTGAGACTGGTAGCGCCAGAAGACATCATGAATAGAATTTACGAGATCGAGGGTCGGTTATCTGGGCTGATGCCAAGAGAGGACTGGGTAGATTTGGTGTTTTGCATCGACTGCAATGCGCAGGAATTCCCAAGCTCGTACAGCGGAACACCCATGTCCACCCAAGTGGAGGTTCGCCGCTTAAAATCCGGCTGGTTCGTCACTGGCATTATCCGCTGGGCGACAAGCCAGAAGGTGATTGAGCCTCTCAATATCGACAAAGAGCGATACGCAAAGGCAATGGCCGAATACGTGTCACGTAATTTTTAAGGGGATATCTGATGACCATCAAAAAACAAGAGAATCTCTGGGTGGCTGAATGCCACCAAGGCGGAGTGTTGCGCCGGACGGTGGGCGCGAGCTTCGGTCAGGCTTTCAATCGCATGGTAAAGGCGCTGGAGGTGGTGTTGTGAGCACGTCAAAAGAAGAGTTGAGAACGGCAATCAAGGCCGCTGGATTGACCCAAAGGGCTGCGGCTGCGCTGATACATATCAGCCAGGGTAGCCTTGAGGCGCAGCTTGCGGGTCGGTATTCGGTCAACGAAACAGCTTACGAGCTATTGCTTTACAAGACCGGGCAAAAGAAATAACAAAACCTGTTGCTATACCCTACTCAGTAGGGATATAATTGACATATCAACTACAGGAGATAACAAAATGGCAACTTTGATCAGCTCTCAGGAATACCGCAACGAAGACATAATTTCTGAAAAAATCGAAAATCGTGATTTTGTCGTTCTGGTGTCGCCGGTTTTTGAAGTAGAAGGTGAAGAGTTTCAGGTTGTCCTGGATGGTCATCACAGCTTGTCTGCGGCCATTAAAGCTGGAGAAGCCCCAGATTTTGAGATTGCTGACGAGTCTGATCATGATGCGGTCGCCCTCATCTGGCATGATATTGATCTTTTCCTTGAGCATGTGCACATGGGCGATGACTATCATAATGCAATTACTGGCCAGTACGTATTTTAATCAGCAATAAATAAG
>Ga0193952_1000803_pt1 | contig 12549 bp, 9 predicted proteins | sample BB_3_MG_FD_140368 | JGI IMG/M metagenome (GOLD analysis project Ga0193952, IMG submission 140368) | Microbial mat bacterial communities from the Broadkill River, Lewes, Delaware, United States - BB_3_MG | ecosystem: Environmental > Aquatic > Freshwater > River > Microbial mats | place: USA... | reverse complement strand
TCCCTGTTTTTATGGAACAACGTTCACATATTGATAATCTTTTAAAGAATATAAATCTTACTTTAGAGTTTGATATCCCTTACTTGAATCAGATAGATTTAAAATATTTACCTAAGCTTAAACAGCTACTATATCTTGTAGCATCCCAAGGTTCATCTCAACCAAATATTAGTAAATTAAGTAGTGAAATAGGGGTGTCTAGAGCTACTATCATGAATTATCTGTACTATTTGAGAGAGGCAAAATTGCTTAATCTTTTAGTTGATAAGGGTGAGAAAGTAGAGATAGGTAAGAAACCAAATATGATTTATCTTCATAATACAAACTTATTGTTTGCTGTGAATAATAAGGGAGTTGATGAATCAATTTTAGCAAAGACTTTCTTCTTGAATCAATTAAGTGCAGTTACTAAGGTGAATTACTCACCTAAGTCTGATTTCTTGGTTGATGGAAAATATAGCTTTTTTGTTGATACAAAAGATGATAGAGCAAAAAAACGAGGGGAACATTATATGGCAACCGACATGATAGAAAAAGGAAAAGGAAATTCTATTCCTCTGTGGTTGTTCGGATTTTTATATTAAAATAAATAATAACCAATAGTTACTTAAAAATTAATAAAATGGCAAAAGAAAAGAAGTTTATTACTTGTGATGGTAATGCTGCTGCTGCACATATAGCTTATATGTTCAGTGAAGTGTCATGTATCTATCCTATTACTCCTTCTTCTCCAATGGCGGAGAACGTTGATGAGTGGGCTGCTCAAGGCAGACAAAACTTATTCGGTGAAACTGTTAAGTTAGTTGAGTTACAATCAGAGGCTGGTGCTGCTGGAGCTGTTCACGGTTCTATGCAAGCTGGTGCATTAACTACTACTTACACTGCGTCTCAGGGATTATTACTTATGATTCCTAATATGTATAAGATGGCTGGTGAGTTATTACCATGTGTGTTCCACGTAAGTGCTCGTGCTCTTGCTTCTCACGCATTATCTATCTTTGGTGATCACGCCGATGTATATGCTGCTCGTCAGACTGGTTTCGCTATGTTAGCTTCTGGTTCTGTTCAAGAGACTATGGATCTTTCTGCAGTTGCTCACTTGACTTCTATTAAGTCTAGAGTTCCTTTCGTTAACTTCTTTGATGGATTCCGTACTTCTCACGAGATTCAAAAGATTGAGGCTATCGATATGGAAGATGTAAGAGGTCTTGTTGATATGGAAGCTCTTCAAGCATACAGAGATAGAGCTCTTAACTCTAACAATCCTGTTACTAGAGGTACTGCTCAGAATCCTGATGTATACTTCCAAGGTCGTGAGGCTGCTAACAAATTCTATGAGGCAGTTCCTGCTATCGTTGAAGGTTACATGGCTGATATGGCTAAGATTACTGGACGTGAGTACCACCTATTTGATTATTACGGAGCTAAAGATGCTGAGAACGTAATTATCGCTATGGGTTCTGTAACTGATACTATCCGTGAGGTTATAGATTATAAAGCTAAGAATGGTGAAAAAGTTGGTATGGTTGCTGTACACCTTTACCGTCCATTCTCTGCAGAGCACTTCATGCAAGCTGTTCCTGCTACTGCTAAGCGTATCACTGTTCTTGATAGAACTAAAGAGCCAGGTGCTAATGGTGATCCAATGTACCTTGATGTAAGAGATGTATTCTACGGTAAGGAGAATGCTCCTATTATCGTTGGTGGTCGTTACGGATTAGGTTCTAAAGATACTACTCCAGCTCAAATTCTTGCTGTTTATAAAAACATGGAATTAGCTGAGCCTAAAAATCAATTTACTGTAGGTATTACTGATGATGTTACATTTAAGTCATTACCTGTAGGTGAAGATATTCACGTTTCTGCTGAAGGAACATACGAGGCTAAATTTTACGGTTTAGGTTCTGATGGTACTGTAGGTGCAAACAAGAACTCTATTAAGATTATTGGTGGAGCTACTGAGAAGTATTGTCAAGCTTATTTCGCTTATGATTCTAAGAAATCAGGTGGGTTTACTGCTTCTCACCTTCGTTTTGGTGATAACCCAATTCGTTCTACTTATCTAGTAACAACTCCTGACTTTGTAGCATGTCACGTACCTGCTTACGTTCACCAATATGACGTATTAAAAGGTCTTAAGAAAGGTGGATCATTCTTATTAAACTCTATCTGGGATGCACAAGAGACTGGTAAGAACCTACCAAATTCAATGAAGAAATATCTTGCTGAGAACGAGATTAACTTCTACATTATTAATGGTACTAAGTTAGGTGCTGAGCTAGGTCTTGGTAACAGAACTAATGCTATTATGCAATCAGCATTCTTCAAAATCACTAATGTAATTCCTTTCGAATTAGCAGTAGAGGAAATGAAGAAAGCAATTGTTAAGTCTTATGGAAATAAGGGTGAGAAGGTTGTAAATATGAACTATGCTGCTGTTGATGCAGGTGGAAAAGCTGAGAACGTTGTTAAGGTAGAAGTACCTGCAGAGTGGGCTAATCTTACTGTTGAAGAAGCATGTAACTGTGGTTGTGGTGATAACAAGCCTGCATTTATTAAAGATGTATGTGATGTTATGAATGCACAAGCTGGTGACGATCTTCCAGTATCTGCTTTTGCTGGTATCGAAGATGGTACATTCCCTTCAGGAACTACTAAGTTCGAGAAGAGAGGTATTGCAATCAATGTACCTGAGTGGGAAGTTGAGAACTGTATCCAATGTAACCAATGTGCTTACGTTTGTCCTCACGCTGCTATTCGTCCTTTCTTATTAACTGATGAGGAAGTTGCTAATGCACCAGAAGGAACTAAAGTTAAGCCTGCAATAGGTAAAGACCTTAAAGGTTACCAATTTACAATGCAAGTTTCTCCATTAGACTGTACTGGTTGTGGAAACTGTGCTGATATTTGTCCTGCTAAAGAGAAAGCTCTTATCATGAAGCCTCTAGAAACTCAGCACGCTGAAGAAGCTAGATGGATTCATATGGATGAGGTTGTTGGATATAAGAAAGTTGTAGAGCCAACTAACGTTAAGAATTCTCAATTCGAACAACCATTATTCGAGTTCTCTGGAGCTTGTGCTGGTTGTGGAGAGACTCCATATATCAAATTAATTACTCAATTATTCGGTGAGAGAATGATGGTAGCTAATGCTACAGGTTGTTCTTCTATCTACGGTGGTTCTGCTCCATCTACTCCTTATTCTAAAAACTATAAGTCAGGTCGTGGACCAGCTTGGGCTAACTCATTATTTGAGGATAACGCTGAGTTCGGTTTCGGTATGGCTACTGCTACTGAGAAGATGAGAGATAGAGTTGCTACTCGTTTAGTTGATAATATGGACTCTTTTGCTGCAGATACTAAAGTTGCTGCTCAAAACTGGTTAGATGCTAAAGAAGATGGTGATAAGACTATCGCTGTTTCTGATGCTCTTGCTGCTGCTCTTAAGAATGAGTCTAATGCTGCTGCTAAAGAGTTATTAGCTCTTGAGCAATATTTCATCAAGAAGTCTCAATGGATTTTCGGTGGTGACGGTTGGGCTTATGATATAGGTTTCGGTGGTGTTGATCACGTATTAGCATCAGGTGAGAACGTTAATATCTTAGTAGTTGATACAGAGATTTACTCAAATACAGGAGGTCAAGCTTCTAAAGCAACTCCAGTAGGTGCTGTAGCTAAGTTTGCTGCTTCAGGTATGAGAGTTCGTAAGAAAGATCTTGGTATGATTGCAATGTCTTATGGTTACGTATATGTTGCTCAAGTAGCAATGGGAGCTAATCACGCTCAATATATGAAAGCTATTAAAGAGGCTGAAGCATATCCAGGACCATCATTAATCATCGCTTATGCTCCATGTATTTCTCATGGTCTTAAAGCTTCTATGGGTAAATCTCAAGAAGAAGAGAGAAGAGCTGTTGAGTGTGGTTACTGGCAAACTTATAGATTCAACCCAATGTTAGAAGCAGAAGGTAAGAATCCATTTATCCTTGACTCTAAAGAGCCAGCTTATGACAAATTCCAGGATTTCTTAATGGGTGAAGTTCGTTATACTTCTCTTCAGAAGTCATTCCCAGAAGTTGCAGGTGAGCTATTTAAAGTTGCTGAGCAAGATGCTAAGTGGAGATTAAATAACTACAAGCGTTTAGCTGAAATGGAATACTAGTAAATAAATTTTACTCCTTGGAGTAAGAATTATATAATATTCTTTAAAGCGTCTGAATTCCCTTTGGGAGTTTAGACGCTTTTTTTTGATTTAATTTGTATTATGTTTAAATTGCCATTTAATAAATAGTGTAGTATTCATTTAAATAATTGATTTAAATATGACTGGAGTTGGACATGTAATGGATATGAATAAAAGAATGAAACAGAATCGTTCTTTAAGACTTGCCAATAAGGATAAGTTTAAGTCTCATGATAGAGATAATGTTTATGCAGAATTTGAATTAACATCTAAAAAGATACCAAGTCAACAGCTTAAAAGAATAAAGTATAATATTAGACAAAGGTTTAAGAAAGAGAGACGCAGGGAAGTGTTCATATTTATTATTGCTGCTTTACTAGTATTGGCATGTTTGGGAGCTTTTTTAATACATATTAATTTGTATTGATATTGAAATAATGTCAAAGAAGAATTTGCCTGTATAACTATATTTGCTTTCAAATCTTAGTTTTGTTGTTGTAACTTTTAGTATTATTGAAACGTCTATGTGTAAACAAATAGATGTTAATATGAGAAAACTAACTTTTTTATTATGTGTATTATTATTTTGTACATCAATATTTGGACAAAACAATAAAAAGCCTGAAAAAACACAAATCATGACATTAGGCGTTTTTCATTTTGCCTATCATAATTTAGATGCAGTAGTTACCAAGAAGAAAGACCAGATCTCAGTTCTTAAAGATCCATATCAGTCTGAGATTGTTAATATATGTAAAGCAATTGAAGATTTTAAGCCTACAATTATAGCAATAGAGCGCTCTCCAAATCAATATTATAAAATTGATTCTTTGTATTCATTATACAAATTGAATAAATATACATTAGGAAAGGATGAAATAGATCAACTTGCTTTCAGGATAGGGAAACAATTGAATATACCTAAAATTCATTGTGTTAATGATTGGGGTAGGCGTTATCCTAATTTAAATGAAATATTTAATGATCCCCATAGAATGGCTAAGTTTGAGAATCATTATTTTAATTCACCCGATTCGATATATCGGTCAACAAGATACAAGCCTAAGGTTGCAAGTATAATTGATGAGTTAATGAGATGTAATAATCCTAATAAAATAAAGGAGAGTTTGTCATATTATCTTATGGATTCATTTAAATATGAGGAGAAAGAGGGAGATTTTACAGGTGTTGATTTTGAAACATCTAGATGGTTTAGTAGGAATTTAAGAATCTTTAGAAATATTCAAAGAATTAATATTACTAATAATGATAGAGTTCTGTTGATAATAGGAAGTGGTCATTTAAATCTGTTGAATCCATTTTTTGATGCTTCTAAAGAATTCGAATTAGTATCACCTTTATCATACCTTGAGAAGGCAAAATCAATTAAGTAATCAGTAAAATAATAATCTTAATGGGGGAATTAGTATTGAGTAAATCTAAAGTTGTTAAGATTAATGTAATAATAGTTATTGTTTTCTTTTACATGTATACATTATTGCATGAAGGCGGGCATGCTATTGTTGCTTTGTGTTGTGGTAGAACAATTACAGATTTTACTCTAGGTTTTAATGCACATGTTAGTTCCATCGGACCTAATTATACTGCTTTTACAGCTTCTTTGATGAATGTATTTGGGATGTTTCTTCCATATATTGTAGTTCTTTTTTCTATTCTATTTTATAGCCAAAAGATTAAAAGTGTTGCATATCATATTGCCAGTTTTATTATGGTATTAGGTATTTCTGGATCTCTTTTATCGTGGGTTATACTTCCTTTTGTTTATAAATTTGGTAGTGCACCTAATAGCGATGATGTGGTTAAATTTATAGAGAATTCAGGATTTAATTTTGCTTTTGTATCTGTGTCTGCTTCAGTGCTTATTGCTATATTACTATTTGTTGCATTTAGACTTAAAAGAGTGCATGTTAGGTATATGCATATTAGTAAAGAATCAAATGTGGGTTTTTACAAAATAGTAAAGTTCTTTTCTAGATAAAATAAATTGTCTTGTAATCTGTTTTTGTTTTTAATAAATCTATATATTTCCTTTTGTAGTTTTTTTGGTTTTGTTTGTAGGAGTAACACTTATGATTAATTTTGCGCCGTTAATAGATAAATTCTTTTAACTCTGGAGTTCAGATACCAAAAGAAAAAACAAGGAGTTACCAAAAATCCTTAAGAGTAGGAAGTAAATTATTATAGTAAATGGGGGTAGATTTTTTTAATTCAAGTAGTTATTTTATCGATGAGAAAGTAAATTTCTTTCAGTTTGAGAATTCTTATAAGGTTTATAATGATGAAGGAGTTGAGGTAGGTTCTGTGAATCAGAAGCTTTCAGTTTGGCAGAAACTTTTTCGTCTTTTCTTAAATAAAACAATGTTACCATTTAATCTTGAGATAAAAGATTTAGAAGGTAATGTTCAAGCATCTGTATCACGTGGTTGGACTTTCTTCTTATCTAAGATTATTATTAGTGATGGAAGTGGTCGTGCTTTTGGATCAATTAAGCAGAAATTTAAGTTGTTCAAACCTACATTTAAGATTTGTAATAATTCAGATGAATTATTGGCAACGATATCCGGGGATTGGAAAGCATGGGAATTTGTAATTAATGATTCTAGTAATAATCAAATAGGAACTATTAGTAAGAAGTGGGCTGGAGCAATGCAAGAGATCTTTACTTCTGCTGATAAATATATGGTTAAAATAGATCCAAGTTATAATAACGATTCAAGTAAATTATCAGTTATAGCAAGTGCAATTACTATTGATATGGTATTAAAAGAAAGCAAATAAGTAACAAGTTATTTATATTGTAATAAAGATTTTTTAAAAGCGTCTATATTCACTTTGTGGTGTTTAGACGCTTTTTTATGTGCTGAAGTTTAGTAGTGATTATGTTTTCTTAAAGGAAATTTATTCGTAATTTGAAGATGTTAGAGAAGAGTCTATTATATTATTAAGTATATGGAGGTATTGAGTTATGGTAAAAAATATAAGTGCATTTTTAATTGTTATAGTATTATTAATTTCATGTAAATCTCAAGATTCAATGATTGATAAGACTGTTGTAAAAGATTTTAATATTGAAAAGTATCTTGGTAAGTGGTACGAAATAGCTCGCTTTGATCATAGTTTCGAACGTGGATTAGTTGGTGTAACTGCAACTTATTCATATAGAAAAGATGGGAAAATAAAGGTTATAAATAGAGGGTATAAGATTAGCATGGATGGCCAATTGTCTGAGGCTATAGGAAAGGCTAAGATTCCTAATGTTAATGAACCTTCAAAGTTAAAGGTTTCTTTCTTTTTGTTTTTTTATGGTGACTATTATGTATTAGATCTAGATAAAGATTATAAATGGGCGGTTGTTGGTAGTAGTTCTGATAAATATCTTTGGATACTATCTCGTTCTCCTCAGATAGATGAATCACTGTACAATTCATTGTTGGATAAGATTAAGAATAGAGGTTATGATATAAGTGAATTTATAAAAGTAGTACAGAAGTAAAATTGCTTTAAGCTTACTAAGATGATTTAAGTATATATTAATATCTATGAAGTGTTTCTAACTTTACTCAATCTATAGGGAGCGTATAGGCAGTTTGCGGCTAATGCGTATTTTATGATACAGTCTGACTATAGTTATACTGCAAGGGTATTTGCCTCTATTTAATTTAGCCCAATAGCCAGTCTAGCTCCAAATCCGTTTTGATACAATTGAGGTTGTATGCTTCCAAATAGTTCTATTTGTTCTATTTTAAAGTTCTTTCTATAGTGCATTACAGGAATAAAATAGCCAACTAAACTTCCCACTGCTGCACCAGCTAATACATCAGTTAGAAAGTGCTTTCCTGATTGAACCGACATGTAGGCAGAGGTACAAGAAAGAGCTAGTCCTCCAGCCCATATCCATTTAGTGTATCTATTATTTGGGAATAAATCTTCATATGTTTTTGCAATAAATACAGAGTTGTAGAACAACAATGAGGCATTGCCAGAGATAAATGACTGATAATTCTCACTAGTTACTCTTTCAGCAATACTAAGATCTTTATTGTATGCGTATGGTCGTGCTCTATTGATATATGTTTTTGAGGCTTTTGCAATACCTGTTGTTAGGAGTAATCCTTCTAGGTACATATTACCCATTACAATTATTTTTGAAAAATTATCTTCTTCGTAGTCATTCATTACTGCCATGGTAAGAACACCCCCAACAGCCAGTCCAGTTGAAATGGGTTCAAGTGTTTCACGTACATTGTTAAGTGTGTTGTTATAGTTGTAGCAGGCAAATCGATCAATAGGATTTACGTTTTGTCTTTGTAGGAAATTGATATCTTCTTTGTCAAGAGATTTCTTCCAGTGATCTCCTATTAAATAACTCCCCCAAAGAGTTAGTCCTGTTCCGTAGAAATATATTTCTTGTTGTTTACCTAGTTCGTATGGTAGTTTTTTATTTTGAGCAAAAAGAGTAGATGGTAGAATCAGTAGTAGGAGTAATAGTTTTTTCATTATTTGTTAATTATTTATATCGATAGCTTGATGTAATGTTGAGTTTAATTCTTTATAGCCAATAAGTCTATCATATGAGTTTGCATAATCTTTAAGGTATACTGCAATACTGTAATTGTTTTCTGTTTGATTATGAGAACCTTCTATAAATGTTCTGTCTATCGTTTCTTTATCAAAAGTAACATACTCATAGTTGTAGTATCCTTGTTTTAATAGCAAAGATAAAGTATAAGCACGAAGTTTTAAATTATATTTCATTTTGAATTGTTCTCTAATACCCCAATTACTTAATTTTCCGTAGACATATATATCTTTATCTAATGGTGTATCCATTGCTAATGTGAAATTGACATAGACGTAATCAGCCTCAGTATTTGGATCATTCTTATTTTCTGCGTTGATTACGTAATTTCCATTGTCATCTCTTTCGTAGACGTATCTCTTGAAATGTCTATTGTATGATGGTCTTAGGCTGAAATATGTGTAGTTATTTTCTTCTGATACAGACTTGATAAATCTACCGATATACTTTGTGCTGCTTGTGTTAAATTGTCTAAACTCATTTCCTGCTGGAAAAACATTTTCTTCATTATAATCGAATGAACATACATTTCCTCTAATAAATAAAGGTTTTAATTCTCTTCTGTTAGATTGATCTTCATTCTGCCATAAGAAAGTGCGTAAATCAGTACTTTGATTAAAGACTTTTACATTTGAGTGATCAACAGTAAAATCTACTTCTTGGGATGTGTCTATTAGTTTTGGGTTACTCGTTGATCTAACTCTTCCTTTTATCTTTGCTAATGATTCAATAATGTAAAACTTAGCTACAAAAAGAGTATCTATCTGATCCTCAGTTTTATATGCAAGTAACTTATAGTTGCCAGACTTCGTAAGCTGAATATCATCGTTAGGAATATCTAAAGAGTAATTAGTGTAGTTTATATTAGAGTTAAAAGATAGATTGTAGTTTGTAATATAATTTTGGTTGAATCCCTCAATATATTTGAATTCTGATAAGTTAGAGTTATTCCAATCTGCATCGCAATGTATTATTTGGTATACAAGATCTTGACTGTCTTCTTCGAAATAATCGAAATTAATTTGAATTTTTTGTTTCGAATTTAGCTCTATAATAGGAAATGCATTGATATCATTTCTTGAATATACATTTAAAGTGTGGATGTTTGGGTCTATAATTATAGCATTTTGTACCTCTCTATTTTGAGCGTCCGCCTTTAATATAATCATAATGAATGAAAAAAGTACTAAAAAACGGAAAAATATGTTGTAAAACATGTTTATTAGATATTTGATGTTACAAATAATTAGCTTAGCTTATATATCTTTGCGATGCAAAAGTATGAATTTAAGGATGCATTTATGAATTCTTTTTTGCATACTTGTAAATATATAGATTTTATTAACACAATAGCAATAAAATGTCCAGAACACTGAAATTAAAAAAAGGACTTGACATTAAGCTAATGGGAAAAGCTAAAGCTGAGAAAGTACAAGTGGGTAAAGCTGAGTATTACGCAGTTAAACCTACAGACTTTCACGGTCTTACTCCTAAATTGGCAGTCAAGGTAGAGCATGAAGTTAAGGCTGGGACACCGTTGTTCTTTGATAAGTACAATCCAGAGGTTAAGTTTGTTTCTCCTGTTAGTGGTAAAGTAGTAGCCATCAACAGAGGTGACAGAAGAAAACTTTTAGAGGTAGTTATCAAAGCAGATGCCGAGAATGCCTATGAAACAGTTAATCCTATTTCTGCTGATGCAGGAGCAGAGGATATTAAAGCATGTTTGTTGCAAAACGGAGTGTGGCCTTTCATTAAGCAAAGACCTTATGATGTAATTGCAAATGCAGAGGATACACCAAAATGTATCTATATCTCGTGCTTCGATTCGTCACCATTAGCAGCAGATAATGAGTTTGCTTTGAGAGGTGAAGAGAAATATTTTCAAGCAGCAATTGATACTTTATCAAAGCTTGCTACAGGAGGTGTTTATCTAGGATTAAATGCATCTACTAAAGGTAATAGTATTTTCGAAGGAATGAAGAATGTTAATGTCAACTATTTCTCTGGAAAACACCCAGTAGGAAATGCTGGTGTTCAACTACATCACGTTAATCCTATTAGTAAAGGGGAGAAAGTTTGGACTCTTCGTCCTCAAGATGCTGTAATTATTGGTCGTCTTGTTTTAGATGGAAAATATGATCCACGTAAAGTGGTTGCTCTTACTGGTTCTGAGTTAAATGAAACTGCATACTGCGAGATGATTAGTGGAGCAAATATAACTGATGTTATAAAGCCTCGTCTTAAGAATGAAGTAAATCAAAGAATTATCTCTGGTAATGTTCTTACAGGAACATCTATTGCTGAAGATAGTTATTTAGGTTATTACGATAATCAGATTACAGTTATACCTGAAGGAGATGAATATGAAATGTTTGGTTGGATAATGCCAGGTTTCAATAAGTTCTCAGCTTCTAAGACTTTCCTTTCTTCTTTATTACCAAAGAAAGAATACAAGTTAGATGCTAACTTCCATGGAGAACCAAGAGCTTTTGTTGTTTCTGAACAATATGAGAAAGTTCTTCCTATGGATATTCTTCCTGTATTCCTTTTAAAGGCAATTCTTGTTGACGATATTGATAAGATGGAGCAATTAGGATTATATGAATTGGCACCAGAAGATATGGCTATTTGCGAGTTTGTATGTACATCAAAAACAGAGGTGCAGCAGATTATGTGGAGAGGTATTGATTTGATGATAAAAGAATTAGGACAATAATCTTATTGAAAAAATAATATAATGAAAGCATTTAGAAATTTTTTGAGCAAGCAGAGACCTAAATTCCAGAAAGGAGGGAAGTTTGGAGCACTCCAATCTACCTTTAATGGAATTGAGACTTTTCTGTATGTTCCAAATCATACGACTAAATCGGGCTCTCACTTAAGAGATGCAATCGATTTAAAGAGAACAATGAGTATTGTTGTTATTGCTCTTGTTCCTGCTTTACTATTCGGAATGTATAACGTAGGTTATCAGCATTTCTTATCTGTAAACGAACTTGCTAGTCAATCTTATCTTGAGATTTTCTGGTTTGGTTTCTTAAAAGTTCTTCCACTTATCGTTGTTTCGTATGTGGTTGGATTAGGTATTGAGTTCTTCGTAGCCCAAAAAAGAGGTCACGAGATAAATGAAGGATTCCTTGTTTCAGGTCTTCTTATTCCAATGGTTATGCCAGTTGAAGCTCCTCTTTGGATGGTAGCTGTAGCAACTGCTTTTGCAGTAATTATTGGAAAAGAGGTTTTTGGTGGAACAGGAATGAATATTTGGAATCCAGCTTTACTTGCTAGAGCGTTCTTTTTCTTTGCATATCCATCTAAGATGTCTGGTGACGCTGTTTGGATTGCAGACAAAGCTGATGCTTTTTCAGGAGCAACTCCTTTAGCTAACGCTGCTGCTGGTGTTGATATTCCTTCTTTCTCTTCAATGTTCTATGGTTTTATACCAGGTTCTATTGGTGAGACATCTACTTTAGCTATTCTTATAGGTGCTGTTATTCTTATTGTTACTGGTATTGGTAGCTGGAGAATTATTCTATCAGTATTTACTGGTGGTATGGTAATGGGACTTATCCTTAACGGATTTGCTGTTAATCCATTTATGGAAATAGAAGCATGGAACCATCTAGTGATGGGTGGATTTGCTTTTGGTGCTGTATTTATGGCAACTGACCCAGTTACTGCTTCTCAGACAAGAACAGGTAAATATATTTATGGTCTTTTAGTTGGTGTTTTCGCAGTGTTAATCAGAGTTTTAAACCCTGCTTACCCT